>JAABUH010002148.1_pt1 | contig 19557 bp, 18 predicted proteins | sample 5559121 | NCBI WGS metagenome assembly JAABUH01 (sample SAMN10711871, study PRJNA513364) | rock metagenome | isolation source: Antarctica rocks | place: Antarctica: Victoria Land, Battleship Promontory nord | collected 2015-12-28
CGGCACCCACCGCCCCTCGACGTGGGCGACCCTCCGCGCGCGGGCGCGTCCTCCCGTTCTCGCCTCCCGCCGTACCACCCGAGAGGTCCGCCGCATGATCACGCTTGCGTGTGGCTATACCGATGGCATAGGCTCTGCTTATACTATTACTATATTTGAGATAGGGGTCGCGCCGGCGCCGGCGCCGGTGCAATGTGGTGTGTTAGGACAATAAACGGTGGCGCAACCCGCGACTGACGGCCGGAACTGGGGCGATGTCCTCAGCGACGACACCCCGGATGCCGACCTCGTCGCCCGCTCGCTGCAGGGGCGACAGGACGCGTTCGAGGTCCTCTTCGACCGCTACGCGCGGCAAGTCTACAACATCGCCTATCGCATCAGCGGCAGCTCGACCGAGGCCGAGGACCTGACGCAGGACATCTTCATGCGTGCCTTCCGTACGCTCGGCACGCTGCGCCAGCCGCAAGCCTTCGCGGCCTGGCTTTACCAGATGGCCACGAACGTCTGCCTCGATGGGGTGCGCCGCCGCAGGGTCCCGCAAGCCGAGCTCAGCGAGGCTGTCGTTTCGACCTATCCCGACGAGTCGCGCTGGCGCTCGCCGGAGGCTGTCGCGCTGGCGAGTGACGACCAGCACGCCGTGTGGGAAGTTCTCGCCAGGCTTGCCCCAAGCCAGCGCACGGCCCTGGCGTTGCGCGAGTTGTACGGCCTGAGCTACGGCGACATCGCCGCGACGCTGGGCACGAGCGTCGGCGCCGTCGAGGTGTTGATCTTCCGCGCGCGCCGGCGCTTCCGCGAGCAATACGCCAAGGTGGCGGCCGGCGCCTCGGCGACCGGCGCGGCGAGCGCGAAGGCGGCGTCGGCGCCTTGCAAAGAGGTGCGGGCCTCGCTCGCTACAGTCCTCGACGACGAACAGGGTACGGGTAAGGAGCGCGCCGCGGCGCTCACCCACGTGCGGAACTGCCCCACCTGCCAGGCGGAGATCGCGGCGCAGCGTCGCGATCTCCGCGCTCGTGCGCTCCTGCCCCTGCTACCGCTTCCCATCGTCCTCAAGGGCCACGTGCTCACGCACGTGGCCTCGGCCATTGGGGCCGCCGGGGGTGGCGCCGCCGCGACGGGGGCGATGGGCGTGACGGGGGCGACGCTCGCCACGTCGTTGAGCGCGGCCACCGGCGCGCCGGCGGCTGCTGCTTCATCGGCCACCACCGCGGGGACAGCGGCCGCGGTTGTGACGACGACGAGCACGAGCGCGAGCGCGAGCGCGAGCGCGGCCACGGCCGCGGCCACGGCCCTGGGAGCCAAAATAGGGGTGCTGGCCGTCGGTAAGGCGCTGCTCGTCGCGGCAGCCATCGCGACGGTCGCTGCCGTCGCCGTGACTCCACTGCTGCGGGGGCGGCAGGCCCACCCAGCGTCGGCGAAAAGAGCCGCTACCGGCCAATCGGCGCGGGGGACATCGGCGGGCGGATCGCGATTCACGGGGCAGAGCATTATCGGGACGCGCCTGACCCTGCTTGCCCGGTCGCTCAGATACGGTTCCACCGTCGCGCCTCGACCGCGTCTGCCGCGTCCCTCCGTCCGCGCCCATCCAACGCATGCGACGGCCAGGGGGCGCCGGCGTTCGATCGCCACGTCGCGGCAGGCCGGGGCGCGTGAAGTCAGGCCCCGCCTCGTCAAGCGCGCTCCCATTGCGAAGACGACGTGGCGGACCCGCGCTGCCCGCCGCCCGCACCCTACCTATCGCGCCACCCATGCCCATGTAACGAAGCGCGTCACCACGCCGCGTCCCGCTCTGCGCAAGCGGGCACAGTACCCCGTCGCACACAAGCAGGTGCGCCGCCTCGTCGCACACAAGCAGGCGCGCCGCCCCGTCGCACACAAGCAGGCGCCGCATCGCCCCGTCGCGCGCAACAAAGCTGTAACTCCGCGGCGCGTCACTCATCGGACGGTGGTCCCCCGTCCGGCGCAGCACAAGAGGGTGGCGCATCGTCGTACTGGGCATAAGCCGGCGCGCCATGCCGCGCCGCGCGCGGCCCTATCGGTAACGTGGCGGCCGCTCGGCCGGTTCCTGCGCTTCGACCAGCGGCAGATGCTGCGCCTCCATACCCGTCCGGGCGCTCTTGTCGACGTGACGCTGCGGATCGTGCGCGTCGCGGACCCGCATACGCATAGCCTCGGGCCGCGTGGGCCGCGGATCTATCGGGTCACGATGCGCGTGCGGGCAGATCGGCACGGCGACGCGTCCGTGCCCCTGCGCTACTCCTACGTGCCCACGCGGCCGATGCCCGTCACCCTGACGGTGGCCGTCCACGACGGCCGGCGCACGACGCAGCGGGTCGCGCACATGACGCTGGTGCGGCGCTAGTCTTTTCTCGTCGCCAAAAAGTTGTTTTTTGATGTGTAGTAACTCCACCCTCACCCTCGTCTTAGCTAATAAGGGGGAGCCTGAAGATGCTACTGTTCACCATCTTTCTCTTAGTGGCGCCGGCGTTGGCGACCCTGGTCGTGCACGCGTCCTATCGACGCGGCGTCGCGCGAGGTGAGGCTCTCATGCCGGCGGCGTGCGAGGATGGTGTCCTGCTCGACCCGGTAACGGGGCTGGGTAACCATAGGGCGTTCCGGGAAGGGCTGCACCGCGACTTGGCGCGCGGCCTGCAACTCGGCGAGCCGATCGCCCTGGCCCTGGTGGATGTCGACGATTTCAAGGTGGTCAATGCACACCACGGCTATCGTCAGGGCGATCTCGCCCTGGCCGCGCTGGCCGCCCTCCTGCGCCAGTATGTCCCTCTTCGCTACGCTTACCGCCTCGCCGAAGACCGCTTCGCCCTGATCCTGCCGCGCGGCGAGGCGCCCAACGCGCCCACGGCGGAGCACAGGCTGGAGCGCCTGCGCGAGGCTGTCGGCCACGGCGCGCCGTTCGGGCTCACCGTCAGTATCGGCGTCGCCGTGCTGGCGGCCGACGCCGGCGACGTGGACATGCTCCACGCGCGGGCCGAGGCCGCCCTACGCGAGGCCAAGCGTCGCGGGCGCGACACCGTCGTGCTGTTCGACGACATCGAGCACAGCACTCCCATCGCTTCGCCCACCAAAGGCTACGCCGTGCGACGCCTGATCACCGAGCGGCGGGTTTCAGTCGCGTTCCAGCCCATCTGGGACCTGCACGACGGCGGCATCCTGGCGTTCGAGGCCTTGACGCGGCCGGCGCCGTCGTATGGCCTGGCCGGGCCACTCGAGGCGTTCGACATTGCGGAGAGTATCGGCCGCGCGCATGAACTGGACGCCGTTTGCAGGCAGGCCATCCTGGACCGCGCGCGGGAGCTCCCGGCGGGCGCGCTGCTCTTCCTCAACCTCTCGCCGCACACGCTCGGGCACGGAGACTTCGACGCGGTCGCGCTGGTCGAGGCGGTCGCGGCTGCCGGGCTGACGCCCGCGCGCGTGGTGCTGGAGATCACCGAGCAGTTGCCCGTGCGGCCCGAGATCGTGATCCGCGCGGCCAAGGGGTTACGCGCGCTAGGATTCCAATTGGCGCTCGACGACGTGGGGGCGGGCAACGCGGGGTTGGAGATGCTGCGCCAGCTGCCCGTCGACTTCGTCAAGATCGACCGAGGCGTGATCGACGAGGCCATCGACGACATCGCGGCGCGGGCGGTTTTCATGGCCATCGTCGCCTTCGCGCGCGAGGCGCGCAGCCAGATCATCGCCGAGGGCATCGAAACGTCCGCGACATTCGCCCTGGCGCAGCAAGCTGGCGTGCGCGGCGCACAGGGCTACCTGCTGGGCCGTCCCAATGCGGCCATCCCCACTGTGCTCGCCGTCCCCCGGGCGCTAACGGCCTAGACCCGCGAACTACAGACCTCCAACGAGATTGTGCGGGTTGGGGCGCTGTCCCCCCGGCGCGACCGCCGCCGCCGTGCGCTGCCAGCGGGACCCCTCTATGGCGGTGGCACGCATCGTGCGGCCCCATCGGCTCGTCGCGCGCCATTCCGGCCAGTTGTGGGCGATGACCGGTGACCGACGACTAACGACCAATCGGGGGAGTGACATGAATAATAAGGACGAGTTCGAGCGATTGGAGCGCACGGGGGCCGGCGACGAATATACCGAGGAAGACGCGATGACGGCCCAGCCGGGCCTGAGCGGGGGCGAGTTCCCCGGGGCTGAGGCGGTGGAGGAGGACATGGACGGCAACCTGACGCCAGGCGGCGAGGCGACGACGTTCGGCGGCGCGCTCGGCGGCTATGGCCCTGCAGGCACGGTGGGCACGATCGACGCGGGCAACGCCAGCGAGGCGAAACCGGCCCCCGACGACACACAGTTCGGTCTTGGGCCGGCCAGCCAATAGGGGCGCGGCAGGACTGATCACCATAACTCGCCTCAAGTGGAAATAGTCGCCCTGGCGCATTATGGTCATCGAGGGTCCAGCTTGACCATAGGACGGGTGCGCCGCGCTACGCCGGCCTGCCTTCCATCGTGGCATGCCTCGTGCCTAAGAATAGTTCCGGCTCGACCGGCGCTTCGCACGTGGGGCCTCTTATCGGGCGGTGTAATCGCAACACCGCGGACATTCGGAAAGGAAAGCTACTCGATGAAACGCGCACTAATCGTCCTCGGCTTGTTGTCAGCCCTCCTCGTCGGCGCGGGCGCGCCGCCGGTGAGCGTCCGCGCCCATGCGGCCGTCCCGGTCGCGGCCGTCGTCGCGGTTGCCCCTCTGATCAATACCGCGCAGACGCGGCCGGCTCTCTTCGACAAGACCCGCTTCCTATTCGACGTGGGCGTGGCCTACTTCTGCATCCACCACGTCATCAAGAACTACCGCAACGGGGACTACCAGTCGGGCGCGCCCGGCCGCGTGCGCCACATTGCGGGCGCGGCGATCGTCCTGGTCATCGCCTACAACCGCCTCCAGGCGGCCTACAAGACGGCCAACAATAGCAACAGCGCCACCTTGCAACACCTGGTCTCCCCACTCAACGCCTTGATCGGGCGCGTGAATGGAACAGCCGCCAGCCTGCGCGGCGACAAGTACAACGACTCGAACCTGCAGGGGCTCAACAGCGCGGCGAACGGTTTTAGCTCCCTGGCCGGCCAGAACGGCTACAGCATCAAAGACATCGCCACACCTCTCCCTGCCGGCTCGTAAGCGCGGGATGGGGTGGGCATAATCTACCCCACAATAGGCGAGGCGTCAAGAATCATCCGGCACAGCGACGGGGGCAGCGCGCGCTCTTGGATAGGTAATCCAAGAGCGCGCGCCGCCCCCGTCGTTTTCTGCGAATCGCCGCGTCGCTGCCTTTACACCGCCATGGGCTGGCCCAGTAGGCCCAGTGTTACGGAAGCTGTCACCAGCCGCAATCTGACATTAGATCGGGAACCGCCCCATGACATTGTTGTACTCGTCTTGGGCCTCGCCAATCGAGAGGCGGGAGTAGACCTCCAGCGATTTTCGGCTCGCGTGTCCCGAGTATGGTTGGATCAAGGCGTCGTCGACGCCCTGTTTCTTGAGCCATGTTAAGAGGAAGTGGCGGAGTTGGTGCGGAGAGACATTGCGTTCCAACCCCGCCGCCTGCGCGTAACGCTCTAGCATGCGCCGCACGCCGCGCTCGCTGTCGCGCCTCTTCCACGACGACTCGAACAGGTGTGTCGCGCCCTTCTCGCGCATCCGCGCCATGTGCAGCGCCAGCGTTTCCTTAAAGGGATCGGGGAACGGGACGACGCGGTCCTTGTTGCCCTTGCCTTGGTTGATCCTGATTTGACAGCGGTCGAGGTCGACGTCGACGAGTCGGATGTTGACCAACTCACTCACGCGCACGCCCGTGTAGAACAACGTTTTGATCAGGACCATATCGCCGAAGTTCCGCGTCTGCCACACCGTCTGGTAGTAGCGGCGCATCTCCTCCTCACTCGGGACGTGCGGTAGGCGCTTCGGCTCGCGCGGGATCTCGACCTCCAACTCCTCGCGTAGGTGGCGGAAGACCTGCTTGAGATAGGCATAGTCGGGGTGTTCGCCGCGCAGGTGGCGGGCCAACTCCCGTGCCTTCTTGCGCGCTGGTGTGCGCGCCCACGGTGTATGGGGCGTGTCCGGCGTGTCCGGCGTTTCGCTCATCCCGCAGCCTCCATCTCCTCCAACGCCAGACGCTCGTCCATGTCGAGGCGAAACACCCCATACGGATTGACGTGCGCGTAGATAAGCGGGGTCAAGCCGCGCAAGTCCTCCGGCGTCATGCGCTCCATCCACGCCGGCGCGGCCAACACGCGCTGGATCATCAGGGTGTTGACGAAACAGAGCGCGTTCTGGACGAGCGTCATGCACAGGACGGACACCTCCTGATCATCGAGGCGGTTGGTCGCGATCTCGCCTCCCTTGCCATAGTGGATGAAGTTGTTGGCGCTGTTCCAGTTCTCGACGACCTGGAGTCCTTCGTGGACCTCCCGACGCACGGCAGGATCGCGTAAGTGGCCACACAGAAAGATGGTTTTGACCACCTTGCCGAGCTCCGCAAGCGCGGCGTAGGTGGGGTGTTGGACGTTGCCGCGTGTGAAGCGCCGGAGGATCGCCTCGGTCTCGGCCGTGCCCAGGCGCAGCGCCGTGGCGAACTTCACCATCTCATCGTACTGCTGCCGAATCAGGTCCCAGTTGATCGGCCGCGACAGGATCGGCTGCAGGTGCGAATAGGCATCCTTCTGGCCGGGGAATGGATGATAGAGCTTCTGCGCGTGGATACCCTTGAGGCGTGGCATGAACTGGAAACCGAGGAGCCGGGTGAAGGCGAAGGCAATTTCCGACTGGCCGTGGGAGTCGACGAAGTTCTTTTCGACCGTCATGGCGGTGCAGTGGCGCAACACCCCTTCGATCATGGCGGCGACCTCGGAGGAGGAGCACGTCTTGAGTTGCGAGTAGATGCAGGCAGACTTCTTTTCGATGTGCCAGTACACCATGATCCCGGCGCCGTGGTGGCGCTGGCTGTATTCGGTGCGCAGATTCTGATCCCACGCCCCGAACTTCTTGGAGTCCGAGGCGCAGGTGGTCGTGCCCTCGCCCCACACCTGCGGGTTGCGCACCTCGAACAGGGCGTTGACCACCCGCGCGATGGCGTCGCGCAGGTGATCGCGCGTGATGAAGCGCCGGCGCACGTAGCGCAGGTCGGCGTGCTTCTCGTCGTGCTCGCCGGCGGCGATGCGCTTGAGCCCCGTGTTGGTGCCCAGCCCGTAGAGACAGAGGAGCAGCCGCCGCCGCAGCGTGTCGGGGTCGAGCGCCTCGCGCGCGGCGACGCTGGTGAAGGCGCGGGTGAAGTCGACGCGCAGATCGGCCTCCTTGAGCATGTCCAGCAGGCTGGTCATGGGCCAGAGCCGGCTAATCTCGGCCTTCAAGCGCGCGAGGTTCTGCGGCTCGGGCAGGGGATTGAGCGGGGAGACCTTGATCCAGCCGTTGTCCTTGCTGAGAATCTGCACACCGGCGTTCGTGGGCATCGCGCGGTCGAGCGCCGCCAACGCGGCTGCCATCTCGTCCTGTAGTCCTTTGATGAAGACAGCGGCGTCGAGGGGCTGGTGGAGCGCCTCGTAGTAGGCGGCGCGCTGCACGTCGAAATCGGCCGGCAGATCCTCGTCGGGGTTGCGGAAGCGGTCGGCGCCGACGACCCACACCTCTTTGCAGCGCAGCTTGTCGCGCAGGGACTGCAAGACGCAAATCTCGTAATTGATCCGATCGACGCGCGCGCGGCCCTTGCCGTCGGTCCGCATCACGGTGTCGGCCCACCCCGAGGGCACGACGCCGTCGATCGGCACGTCCTCGGTGGGCGCGAACAGGCGGCTCTTGCTCGCCGCGTACCTCTTGAGGAGATCCAGGGCGCGGATGAGCGGGCGGTGCGCCGCGTTGTTGGAGCGGAACTCCAGCGCGTCGAGCAGGTCGGGGAGCACGCGCCGATAATGGGAGCGGTAGGACGCGCGGAGGTGGGTCTGCACATGCAGCCGGTAGGCCGGTCCCGTTGACTTGTACTCGCGCACCAGGTCGCGCAGCGTCTGCTCACCGACGACGGGATAGAGGACAGCGCGGACCACGCCGTCGGGGTTCTCGACCGCCGCCTCGGCCAGGTGGTAGAGGAGGTTCGTTTTGCCGGTGACGCGCTTGAGGTCGTCGAGCAGTTCCTTCGCGACCTTGCGCTCGGCCGTCGCGCCGATCTTGTGGACGAGGCCGATGAGCAGGTCGATCAGGCCGTCGGTCAGTTCCTGCCCGCGCACGAGGCACAACGCCGCGACCAGGGTCGCGCGCACCGGGTCCGCGTGCCCTCGCAATTCGCTGGGCGCCTCGGCCGCGGCGCGCTGCCGGTACGCCCGGACCACGCGGGGAGACACGCCAGCGAACAGGTCGGGCGGGAGTTCGACCTGGCGCACGCGCCGCAGCTTGTCGATCTGGGCCAGCACGTTGTCCAGGCTGATGCGGCCAGAATCCGCCTTGAGGTCCTGCACCGTCAGCCGCCCCGGATCGCGCGCTCGATCTCGTCTGGTCCACGGCCCCGTCGCCCGCCTCAATCGGTGCGAGCAGCGCGTCGATCCGCGCCAGGCCCTCCACCCCGATGCGTGCGAGCACGCCCTGATACAAGCGGTCTTCGTAGGCGCGCAGCGCCGAGCGAATCAGGCGGTCGATGCGGCCGGGCGACGGCGGCTCGATGTGCCCGGCCCGGCAGCGCGCGTAGACGGCGGCCTGCACCTGCTCGGGCCGGTGCTCGTGGGGCAAGACGTCCTGGCCGAGCCAGGTGACCAGGTCGTCGGCGTCCTGCACGGTCGCCTCGCGGAACCCCAGCGCCTGCCGGATCTGGGCACGATGGAACTCGATGGTCCGCCCGGTCCACTCGTACTGCGCGTAGAGCTCGGGTGGCGCGTCGAGTTGCTGCGCGACGTGGACGATGGCCGCGGCCGGGACATCGCCCTTATGCTGCGGGAAGCGCCCCTCGATCTGGAAATACTTGAGCAGGAGCGCGCAGCCGAGGCGCGTCGCGGCCGCCTTGTGCCGATCACGCGCAGTCTTTGCTTAAGCCATTTGGTTGCGAAATACAGGGGTGATGGCCAGCGTCGACCCATTCTATCAGCACTTGAGGCCCCGAAAAGTTCGCGGTAGGCGCATTCTACGAAGTTCCGGATGCAGCGGATGAATATGTTAGGCGTCACACCAGTGATGAACACCGGTTCAGTTTGCCGTTTTTCCCGCTTCGCTGCGTTAGGGCCACTAGGGTTGGGGCTCCTCGCGGCCATCGTCTGGGTTGACGTCCCCCTGGCCCTGCCGCACGTCCTCTTGCCTTTCCTCACGCTGCGCCAGAGCTTTCGCGCTGTTGAGCAGGCCAAGGAGCGCGCCGCCGCATTCCGCCTCCGCACCACGCAGCTTGAGACGGCCATTCAGGCCGGGCAGCGCCTGAGTCTCCCGCAACCACGGGTCACGCTACTGCACTCACTTGTCGTGGCGACGTCGTCCCGCTGCGGGTGCAGCGGGAGCAGTTCTGGACGCGATGTACGGCCCTGCGGGCGCTGGTACCGGCCGCGTCGGCCGCCAAGGGGACGCGGTCACAGCGCCCAGCGGCTCTCCGCCGCTGTGTGGACCTACCGTGTGCTCCCAACCTTGACAGAACCGGCGGAGGGTCCGTGTACGCTTCCAGGCCTGGTGTCCTAGACGGGCTCCCCAGCGGTCGTGGAGCGCAGGCCGTCGAGCGCGGTCTGTAGGACCGGCTCGCGGTAGGCGGGGTCGCCGTGGATCATGGCGATGGCAACGACCATGTCGAGGACCTGTTCGAGGGTGAGGTCGTCGCGGACGTCGTGGGTGTGTTGTGCGGCGACGAGGAGCGGTCGGCCGGCGGCGAGCACGCGGGCGCGGCTTTGGTTGAATAGGGGGTTACTGCTGTCCACATGCACGAGCAGCGCGGAGGCGACGTGGTGCTTGCTGGTGGCAAAGGCGAAGAACTGGTGCAGCCAGGCCATGAGCACCGCTCCGGGCGTCTCGCCCTCGACCGTCTCAGCGGCCATGCAGACGGCGTTGACCTCGTCGATGAAGACGGCCTCAAGCAGCTCGTGGCGGCTGGGGAAGTTGCGGTAGAGGGTCGCCATGCCAACGCCCGCGCGACGCGCGATCTCGGCCATCGACACCTCAGCCTCAGCATCGGCGAACGCAGCGCGCGCAACCGCGCGGATCTTCTCGCGGTTGCGCGCGGCATCGGGACGTCTCGTGGGTGATGAGAACTGGTCTGCAGGCATCGGGACTCCAAGTTCCAAGTGGACAGCCTATCCGCTATTTGCTACACTGAAGTGGATAGGCTCTCCGCCTGTCGCATCCACTCCTATTCTACCGGCTGCGAGCCGCTCGCGGCCACACAAGGAGGCTCACCATGGACTACCGACCTCTGGGGCGCACCGGCGTCTCTGTCAGCCCGCTCTGCCTGGGCGCGATGATGTTCGGCGCCGCCGGCAACCCCGATCACGACGACGCGATCAAGATCATCCACCGCGCGTTAGACGCCGGGATCAATGTCATTGACACCGCCGATGGCTACTCCGCTGGCGAGTCGGAGCAGATCATCGGCAAGGCGCTGGCCGGCGGACGGCGCGCGAACGTGGTGCTTGCCGTTAAGTTCGGCCCTCCCTTCGACGAGGATCCCAACCACCGTGGAGCGTCGCGGCGGTGGATCACCGAAGGGGTCGAGGGCTCGCTGCGCCGGCTGCAAACCGACTGGATCGACCTCTACCAAGTGGGCGTTCCCGATCCGAACACCGCTATCGACGAGACCCTCAGTGCCTTGTCCGATCTCGTGCATGCGGGCAAGATCCGCTCCTTCGGGACGTCGAAGGTTCCCGCCTCTGAGATCGTTGAGGCTCAGTGGGTCGCCGATCGCCGCGGCCATGAACGGTTTCGCACCGAACAGCCCCCCTACTCCATGCTGACCCGGGCGATTGAATACGACGTGCTGCCGACCTGCCTACGCCACGGGATGGGCGTCATGACCTACAGCCCACTGGCCGGTGGCTGGCTGTCGGGCAAGTACCGCAAGGGGCAGGAGGTCAGGGGGCCAGGCTCGGCCGCTCGCGCGCAGCGTTTCCCCGCAGTCTATGACGCCACCAACCCCGCTAACGCGGCAAAGCTCAACGCCGCTGACGCTCTCGGCGCGTTGGCCGACGAGGCCGGATTGACCCTCATTCAGATGGCGATCGCGTTCGTCACCCGCCACCCGGCGGTCACCTCCGCGATCATCGGCCCGCGCACCATGGAGCACCTGGACACCTATCTCGCCGCCGACGGGATCGACCTGTCCAGCGACGTGCTCGACCGCATCGACCAGATCGTTCCCCCTGGAGTCACGATCAACGTGGCCGACAACATGTGGATCTACGGCACCACCGCGCTGAACGCCGCGTTCCGCCGCCGGTAGAGCAACCGCGGCCGGTCCGGCCACCCGCCGGACCGGCCGCGCATCGATCTAATAGGCTACAAATCCAACGACGGTCTCACCCGCCTGCGCGACATAGACGGTGAATCCGCCACCGTCTGTGCAGACTCGTTCGACCACCCCTCTTTGCTGTTCTTGCCAATCCGGATAGATTGCTGTATAGATGCGGGTGCCGAGCACCTGCTCAAATGAGCTAAAGATGGGCGCCCACGCTCGTAGTGATAACTGGATCACGCTCTCAAGATCATCGTTGGAAAAGGGCTGGATCTGTAGATCCATAACAAGCCTCCGCGTATCTGTAGGCGACCTGAAACAAGCGCCTGATGTCGTCTAACGCTGTTCGGAAGCCATCGCCAGTATGTCCGCTAATATTATCATTCGGGGCACGGAGCAAACATCCAGGGCAAGCTTTACGCAGATTGCGGCTGGTGACAGCTTCCGTAACACTGGACCCAGTAGCGACGAAGCCTGCAACGACGTCGAGCAGCGAATCGTGACGTTCGATAGCCTCGCGGATCGCCGCCACGTCGTGCGGATCGAGAGTGTGCGCGTCTAACAACGCGAGGTCGTCCTCCAGGGGGTCGCGCGCGAACTCTCGATAGCCACGATGCTCGCCCGCGAGGTGATCGGCCTCCCCGTCGTGTCGCCTGATCCACCCGAAGCCGGCGACGGGCACGCTGTTGATGGCAGCCAGGTCGCGGCCTGCCTCCACGAGCACCCGGCGTACGTCTCGCTCGTCGCGACAATGTCCAACGTGCTGTCCCGCGATCTCGGTCGTCACCATGACCGAGCGCCCCAGCACTATGTCGCAGGCATCGACGTATATGACCTCGGGGACCTTGACGCCTCGCTGGCGCAAGAGTTCATGTACACCCGCCTCGGGGGCAAAGCTCGCCCCCTCCTCGGGCAGCACGCGCGCGTAACAGATCTTCCCGGCGCGCTGCACCTTGTAGACAGCCGTCGAGACGCCCTCCTCGACGCGTTCGACCGCGGAGTGCGCCGAGCGGGGGAGGATGCGCGTGACGAGATCTTCGATCGCGGATAGCTCGATGTGGTCCGTGCGTGGCATATACTCTATAACTGTAGCGGAACGGCGCCTTCGCGCACGGAATAGCCGTGCAGGGAGCGGCGATTAAGTGAGAGGAGCGAGTGGTGGCCCTGTCGGAGCTGCACTATTTCAGCACGGCCCTCGATAAGATGACGGCCGCGACGGTGATCCTGCCCGAGGGCCGGGGCGAGGACGGAAGCATGCCGGCCGGCCCCTACCCCGTCTTCTACCTGCTGCACGGTCTCTCGGACGACTATAGCGCATGGCAGCGCCGCACCAGCATCGAGCGCTACGCCGAGGGCATGCCGCTCATCATCGTGATGCCCGACGGCGGGCGCGGCTTCTACAGCGACGCCCGCGAGGGCTACGCCTATGAGACGGCCATCGCGGGCGATCTCGTCGACCTCGTCGACCGGGTCTACCACACCGATGCGCGCCGCGAGGCGCGTGTGGTCGGCGGCCTCTCCATGGGCGGCTACGGTGCGTTGAAGCTGGCGCTGGGGCGCCCCGACCTATTCTGCGCCGCGGTCAGCCACTCGGGGGCGCTGGCCGCGGCGCATTACCCCTTCAACGGGGGAAACAAACAGGAGCGCGAGTTCGCGCGTATCTTCGGCCCCGAACCGCGGGGCGGCCCGGACGACCTCTTCGCCCTTGCCGAGCGCGTCGACCGCGGCTTGCTGCCGTCCCTGCGTATCGACTGCGGCATGGAGGACTTCCTGCTCAACGCGAACCGCCGTTTCCACGCTCACCTCGACACGCTGGACATCGTCCACGAGTACGAGGAGTTCCCAGGTGGCCACACCTGGGACTACTGGGACCGCCACGTGCAAGAGGCCCTGGCGTTTCACGCGCGCGTCCTCGGATTCTCCGCGCGCCCCGGGCCGTGAAGGCGCGTCGGATGATATCTGATGGGTATTTCTGCCGGCGAGAGATAACGCGTTAGCTCGGCGAGGGCGTGGCGTCGGCATCCATGTCGGAGGGACCGCCGCTCGCCGCGCCGGCCTTCGAAGTGGCTGTCGGCGCGGACCCGGCCGTGCCACGATCTTCGGTCGACACATACTCGGTGTCGGGCGCGCTCGACTCGCCCGCGCCACCGCCGCCTGCCGGGTTTGTCGCGCCGGCCCCAGTTGTCCCGCTTGTCCGCTCGCCGGTGGACTGCGCCGTGATGGGGGTGACGGCTCCGTGCGCGTTGATCTTGATAGAGCGGGGCTGCAGCCGCGCCGCCTTGGGCATGGTCAGTGTCAGCATGCCGTGCTCGAACGAGGCCTCGACCTTGTCTGGCTGCACCTCGACAGGGAGGGTCAGCGAGCGTGCGACCGTGCCGTGGCGATGCTCGCGCTGGTGGTACCGCCTGTCCGCGCCCGACGGCGCGTGGTCGCGCAGCGCGGCCCGCAGCGTCAGGGTGTCGCCGGTCACAGTGATGTCGATGTCCTCCGGCTTCACGCCGGGCAGCGAGGCCCGCGCGGTCAGGGTGTCGCCGGTCTCGAAGAGGTCGAGCGGCATCTGCAAGGTCGAGCCTTCCAGGGAGCCTCCCGACACTACGGAGTCCTCGAGCAACCGGTCCATGGCCTCGCGCAGCGTCAGCATGCCGGACATCGGGTGATAGTCGCGCCTGTTCATCGTTCTCTCCTCTCGGTCTTCATGCCGCGACACGCGGCCTAAACTGCCGCTATTGTGGGGCGCTACAGAGTCCTTCTATGTGGGGGTGTCGATGCAAGAGGCGTGCCTATACCTCGCCGCGACAAGGCCGGGCGCCGTGCGCGCCGGCACAGGGGGCGGGTTTGTGGGGCGGCCTCGCGCAGCGGGGTCACTGTGTGGGACACTGGTGCAAGAGTGATGCACTTGTAGGGCGGCGATAGGCGATAGACGATAGGGAGACGGGGGATAGAGCGGATGTTGCAATGGATCGGCCCGGGACGGGTGCGCCGCGCCTTGATCGTGCTCTGCGCCGCGCTCGTCGCGCTGGCGGTGCTCGCCTTCTTCTCGGTGCAGATAAGCGAAACGAACCATGGGACGACCGAGTTGATCGACGGGCGGCCCGACACGTCCGCGCTGGTGTTGCCGCTCGCCCTCTTCGTGCTCGGCTGCGCCGGTTTGCTGGCCGTGTTGGGGCGGCGCCCTGATTCGCCCGATAGCCGGTAAGGCAGGCGCGAGCGGTTGGCGCAGCCGCGGCTACGCCCGGATGCCGGCCACGATCGCAAGCAGGTCGCCCGGATCGGCGAGCAGCAGGTCGGGGCCGAGGGCGCGCAACTCGTCCGCGCCGCCTGCGCCCCACAGCGCGGCGGCGACGGGCATGCCGGCGGCCTGCGCCGCCCGGACATCGTAGACGCTGTCACCGACGTAGAGCACGCTGGCGGGCGGGAGCCCCAGCTGGCGCGCGCCCGCCAGCAGCGGGTCGGGGGCAGGTTTGTGCCGCTCGGTGTCCTCCAGGGCCACGACCACGGGGAAGAGCGGCTCGACATCGTAGAGGCGCAGGGCGCGCAGGGCGCCCGCCCGCCGCTTCGAAGTCACGATGCCGAGCGGCAGGCCGCGCGCGCGCAGAGCGCGCGCGACGTCGAGCGCCGCCGGATAGGGCCGCATCAGGACATCGTGGTGGACCTCGTTGTAGGCGCTGTAGGTGGCGAAAAGCTCGGAGCCACGGCCCGGCGCGGTGTCCTCCAGCGCCTCGATCAGCGGCCGCCCGATCGTGGCCACGATAGCCTCACGCGACAGGGTCGCGCCGAGGTGCGTGTGGTATGTATGGTCGAAGCAGGCCACGATTAGATCGATCGAATCGACCAGCGTGCCGTCGAGGTCGAACAGCACGCCATGAACAGATGTCAAGTCTGTTTCAGGCCGTGCACGACAGCGCGCACGCGGTCCGTCTCGTACGCATCAGGTTCGTCGGGGCGCCCGTGGCGGTCCACGTAGGACTGCACGATGGCGGCGGCGACGAGGTGCTCGAGCAGGACGCCCGCGGCCTGCGCATGCACCAGAACAGCCGGCGCGTGCGTGTCGAGCGCCTGCACGCACAGGGCGTGCAGCGCGTCCTCGTCAAGGTGCGCGACGGGGGTGGCGTCCAGCAGGTCACCGATCCAGCCCCACAGCCGCCGCCGGTCCACGTGCCACGCGTCCGCTTGCTCCGCCGCCGACCCGCCTTGTCCCGGCGGCCATGCTCGATCCCGATTATTCCCGCTCATCGCCCGTCCTCGCTCCCTGGCCGCCCCGGTTTCAAATGTGTCTATACCCTTCGCCGTCTCGTAGCTCGTCACAGCCGGTTGTAATCGGTACGCATGACCTTACCGGAAGGGCCGGTGGGACGCCGGCCCTTCCGGCGAGGCGCGACCAGTCGAACAGGTGTGACGGACCGTTGGTGGCATGCGGCAGAGGCGCTTACAGCGCCAGTTGCATCACGATGTCCTCGGCCTCGGCGGCGGTCGGCATCTCCACGGGCGCCTCGATCCCACCGGCCGCGACCTCGCCGCGGATCTCGCGCTCGATGGCGTCGCGCACTGCGGTGTTCTGGCGCAAGAACTCCTTGGCGTTCTCGCGTCCCTGGCCTAGGCGCGTGTCGCCGTACGAGAAGAACGCGCCGCTCTTCTTGACCAGGCCCATCTCGATGCCCACGTCGAGCAGCCCACCCTCCTTGCTGATGCCCTCGGCGTACATCAGGTCGAACTCGGCGATCTTGAAGGGCGCAGCCACTTTGTTCTTGACCACCTTGACCTTGTGGCGGCCGCCCATGACCTCCGTGCCGACCTTGATCTGGTCGATGCGCCGGATGTCCAGGCGGACGCTGGCGTAGAACTTGAGGGCCTTGCCGCCGGTGGTCGTTTCTGGGCTGCCGAACATCACGCCGATCTTCTCGCGCAGCTGGTTAACGAAGATGACGATGCAGTTGGAACGGCTGATAGCCGAGGTGAGCTTGCGCAGGGCCTGCGACATCAGGCGGGCCTGCAGGCCGACGTGGCTGTCGCCCATGTCGCCCTCGATCTCGGCGCGCGGGACGAGCGCGGCGACCGAGTCGATCACGATGGCGTCGACGCCGCCGCTGCGCACGAGCATGTCCACGATCTCGAGCGCCTGCTCGCCTGTATCGGGCTGAGCGATGAGCATCTCGTCGATGTCGAGGCCGCAGGCCTTGGCGTAGAGCGGGTCGAGCGCGTGCTCGGCGTCGATGTAGGCCACGGCCCCGCCGCGCTTCTGCACCTCGGCCAGGATGTGCTGGCAGAGCGTCGTCTTACCGGAGGACTCGGGGCCGTAGATCTCGATGATGCGGCCCTTGGGCACGCCGCCGACGCCGAGCGCCAGGTCGAGCGCGATCGAGCCGGTCGGGACCGTTTCGATGTCCATGTTGCGCGTACCGTCACCGCAGCGCATGATCGCGCCCTTGCCGAACTGTTTCTCGATCTGGGCGGTGACGGTCTCGAGCGCCTTGAGCTTGTCGGTGTTGGGCGTGGCGACCATGTGCTGACTCCTTCTATACGTCCCTAAACTACCCCTATTTTAGCACTCCTGTGCTAATAGTGCCCGCGCGCAATCCACAATCGGGGCGCTGCGACGGGGTAGAGGCGCCTATATCGTACTCACTCGCGGTGGCCTCGCGCAAACCGGAAAGGCTGCTCCGTCTCCCCTTTGTATCGAGTATAGCAGTGCGGCTAGGCGCTCACGTCGCACGAACACGGCCATGCCGACGAGCTCAGCCACCGCTCCAGCTCGTGCGAGGGAAGTGGTGGACCCATGTAGTAGCCCTGCGCCAGGTGGCAGCCTAGCGCGCGCAAGATATCCCACGTCGCTCGCCGTTCCACGCCTTCCGCCACGACCTGGAGCCCCATCGCCTGCCCCATGGCGATGATCGACCGCACGATGGCCTTGTCTTTCAGGTTGGTCGTCGCGTCCAGGCTCAACACGAAAGACTTGTCGATCTTGACCTCGTGAACCGGCAGGCGCTTGAGATAGCCCAGGCTGGAGTAGCCCGTGCCGAAATCGTCGATGGCCATGCGCACGCCCATACGATCCAGGCGGCCGAGCATCTCCATCGCCTGGACAGGGTCGAGCATCAAGGCGCTCTCCGTGATTTCCAGGGTGATCTGACCGGGCGCGACACCGTGCCGGCGCAACAGGCTCTGCACGATATCGGGCAGGCGGGCGTCGTGCAATAGGCGGGCCGACAGGTTGACGGACACGCGGAGCTCGAGGCCGGCGCGCTGCCACGCGCGACACTGCCGGATCGCCGTCTCGAGCACCCAGTGCGTCAGCGGCACGATGATATCCGTGTGCTCGGCGAGGGGGATGAACTGATCGGGCGGGACGGGTCCCAGCTCGCGATGTGTCCAGCGCACCAGCGCTTCCACGCCCACGGCGCGCCCCACGGTCAGGTCGACCAGGGGCTGGTAGTGGAGCTGCAATCCGTCCCCGTCGAGGCTCTGGCGCAACGCCGTCATGAGCGCCAGGCGTCGCGGGTTGTGCCAATCCTGCTCCTCGCGGTAGACGGACGGGCCGCCGCGCGATCGCTTGGACACGTACATAGCGACATCGGCCCGGCGCAACAGTGTCGGGGCATCGGAGCCGTGCCGTGGGAAGAGCGCGATGCCGATGCTCGCGCCGATGTCGAGCGCATGGCCGTCGACGGTGACCGGCTGCTCCAGCGCGGCCAGGATGCTCCGCGCCACCCGCGCGGCCCCGTCCTCGTCGGTCGCCGGCAGGATTACGGCGAATTCGTCGCCGCCGAGCCGGGCCGCGGTGTCGGACGCGCGCAAAACCGTGCGCACCCGCTTGCCGACCTGTTGGAGCAGGATATCGCCGTAGTGATGCCCGAGCGTGTCGTTCACCTCCTTGAAGCGGTCGAGGTCCATTAGCAACAGGGACAGCGGCGCGTGCGCGCGCCCGGCCGTGGCCAGGGCCTGGTCCAGCCGGTCGTGGAGGAGCGTCCTGTTCGGCAGGCCCGTGAGCGGGTCGGTCATGGCGAGGGCCTGCATCTCCTCGTAAAGCCGCGCCTGCTCGACGGCCACGACGCAGTGGTCGGCGAAGAGTTCCAGCGCCTGGATGCGCGCGAGGTCGGGGAAGCCGCGATCGTGCGGCCGGTCGACCGAAATTAGGCCGACATAGCGCCCGTCGCGATCCACCAGCGGAACCGTGAGCGAGTCCTCCGGGTGCCACTGTCCCTCCTGCCAATCGAGGGGTAGCGCCGGGATGTTCATGGCGTCGTCGAGCTCTTGCGGGGAGGAGTGGTAGCGGTGGTCGAACAGATACGACCGGCTCAGACGCATCTCCGGCTGCATCATGTGCCGGAACACCGCGAGCGGGACGGGCGCGGCGCGCAGGCGCGCGTCCTCGTCCGCGTCCAGGCCCACGGTCGCCCGCGCGTGGAGATTATACTCCGCGTCGCACAGGTAGATCACGACCCCGCCGAACCCTCCCGCGTCGGCCATCGCGGCGGCGATCTGCTGCAACACCTCGCCGAGTTGCAGGGAGCCGCGCACGCTGGCGCTGGCCCGCAGCAGCCCTTCCAGCTGGCGTCGTTGCGCCTCGGACCCGTGGGCGCGCTCCCGCTCGGCGGCGCGCCCGCGGACGATGCGCAACGCGGTCACGGCCTGGTGCGCGAAGGCTTCCAGCACGGCGATCTGCCCGCGCCTCGGCAGCTTGCCGTCGACCGGATCGTCCGGGTTGAGGAAACCCAGAACCTCGCCGTCGAGATCGACCAAGGGTATGAAGAGGAGCGCGCCTTTCTGCCACTCGGAGGATGGCCGCGACGCCTCGGTCGGGACGAAGCACGCGGAGAGCGCCGGGTGCGCGCGGACATCGTGGCCGGGCGGGAGGTACAGCACAGAGCCGAGCGGCGTCGCGGCGGCGCGCAGGACCTCGAAGCCGGCGGACGACATCGAGAGCGTCCGCAGGTGACGGTCTTCGGCGGGGGAACACCCGACGGTCGCACGGTAGCGGAAGGCCCCCTGGTCGTCGCGCACCGAAACGACGCAGTTGCGATAGCCTAGCAGTCTGTCGGAGAGAACGAAACGATGGGTTGCATGACCGGGGTGTCACTGTCCAGGTGGGCCGTCGGGGCCGTGTCCACGCGTGATCGACGCGTGGACGCGCGCCGGACACGGCCGCGGA
>JAABUH010002154.1_pt1 | contig 19523 bp, 16 predicted proteins | sample 5559121 | NCBI WGS metagenome assembly JAABUH01 (sample SAMN10711871, study PRJNA513364) | rock metagenome | isolation source: Antarctica rocks | place: Antarctica: Victoria Land, Battleship Promontory nord | collected 2015-12-28
CCTCTGAGATCCAAGGTCTCTGTGGCCTTGGAGGTTGCTTCAGCTGAGCCTGTGCCGTAATGTTGAGGGAGCCTTTGAGGGCTCCCCAGCTGTGCTCCACATCCCCAATAGGGATGTGGTGGTGTGTAGCCAACAAGCCCTGCAGGGATAGCTGGAATGCTTCCTTGCCTGCTTCACTGTGAAGGGGAGCAGGCTGTAAGCGAGGATGGAATCTATGTTTGGCTGGCTCTTCAACCGCAGCTTGCAAACCATGAGCCTGTGATCTGATTCAATGTCAGCCCCTCTGAAGATTCTGGTATCCTGAACAGCTTTGATGTCACGTCTCCTGAACAGAACATGATCAATCTGGTGCTTAGTGCTGTCAGTTGCATTAGCATTGTACCACGTCGGCAAGTGCACCGGTTTGTGCTGAAAGATGGTGTCTGTCACAACAAGATTGTTGGCCATACACAGGTGCAGCAACCGGGTGCCATTGTCAGTAGTTGGCGCTGAGAGACCAAACCTGCCAATAGCACCACCCCACAACTGCGCTTCACAACCCAGCTCGGCATTGAAGTCACCCCATAAGCAATAGCAAGTCTGCATTAGGCACCTCATCAAGCTGCTGCTGGAGCTGTTGTTAAAAAGCGCCCTTGACATCAGGGCTTGCATAGTTTGTTGGGGCATACACTTGGATGGCAGTGAGGGGGGTGAGTGCAGTACGAAAAGTGGCTGTGACGATACGATCATTGATAGGTGAACATCAGCCGAAACGTGGTCACATTTGAAAGTTTGGTTTGTGTGCCCATAGCCATACCTTCTGGTAGACACCAATATCAGATAGTGAACACCCTCTCGTCCCACTGCCTAGCTTCTTGCCATTCACTGCTGGCTTTGGGGTGGGGATGGTACTGGCCAAGACACAGGTTAATCTGAAGCTGACTGGTACTGTTCACAGAGTATGCAGCCTAAGCACATACTCACTTGATCACTTAGCTTGTGTGTATGACATAGAGAAATAATGTAGGCCATGACAAACAAGCATTTCCTGAGTTGCCTGCTGACCCTCCTGAATTGTTCATCGCCAAGACAAATGACAGTTGCACCTCTTTCAATGATGTAAGAATGCAATCACCACATTCTGCTCTGATCAAAACGAGCAAACACTGCATTTTATGCCGCGCAGCTGCTGCAGAAAACATGTCTATTTTACTTGAACTGAAGGTTACCAGCAAGTGGTGTGAGCCAAGGCAACATCATGCCATCTGTGTGTCAGGCAAGAGTTCAAGAGGACCTGAAGTCCACACAGAGCAGAGCACTAGGAAAGAAAAGACCATGAGCAAGATGCTGGCTTCTGCGCTTGTATCTTTCCGCTCTGATCTGGTGCCGGGGTTCGCAAATCACGAAGCATCTACCAATGCGTTCACAGAGTACACCTCTGCTTCAGGTATATATCACCTTCTGCAGCAAACTTAATGAATCCTTTGCTGCGTGCACTGCAAGGCCTGCATGAGTCCTAACTAGTTTTACCTTGTGTATGACTGCAACTGCAACTGACATGACCAGTCTCTTGACAGAATGCAAGCATGCAATCCAGGTCTAGCCGGGCCAGCAGAACACAAAACGAAGTTTTCAAGAACAGCACGTGTTGGTAACACTGTATGATCACAGATGGCATCCAGCAGTGCCTGCCCAATGAGTAGCAACACTTGCTGAACCAGCTCTGCAATGGCTGGAGAATGCCATATCAAGCATCTGCTACTGAAACATGTAACTGTCCTTCTTTTCTTCTCCACAACCATGAATGTTGTTGTTGACTGCAACTGCCAACATGTGTGCAACATTTGGTTGTGCAGGCTTTGTGCTTGTACAGGCTGATAGACCTGCACATCACTGGCATGCAGCTGATAGGAATGTGCAAGAAGCTGAAGCCTATAGAGCTTTGCTGTTACATATTGGCACACAAGCGTGGCAATGAGCTGATATGGTCTATGGTGCACAACAAAAGCAAAGCCAGGTGGGGTCCTGTTGTCTACCTGATTTGCTTTTGTTGGCATGAAGTTAGTATGGCGTTTACAATGTAGGTCTGCCACGCAAAGCAAGCTGGCATGCACCCACCACACTCGCACATGATTCTCCTTTGACGATGTCAGGTGGCAATTGATCTCTGGAAGCAGTCATATCAGTGCACTCCTGTCAGCACAGCCTTATCAGATCTCAGTTGTGCCGATGCCTCTGCCCACTTTTGGTCAACTGCAGCAGCCATACTGTGCATGCTCTGACTGCAGGGTGTCCTCTTTGCCAAGCTTTGCTTTGTCAGCTAGTCTGAGCACCTGTTCATAGCTGACATCCAGCACTTCATGCCAGGCTGTCAATGCAGACGCAGAAGTGCTTAGGCTGGCAGTGGGCTAGCTATCCCCTGCTAGGTATGGCACAGCTGAAGATGTCATGACAGCCAGCCTGAGCAGTCAGGCACAGCAGGTGCTGGCTGTTGACATTTCAGAGCTGGACATAAAGCTAGTTACAGGCAAGGAGGGAAACAAGCTGTTTGGGCTGGTCTACAAGAAAATATCTGGCATGGCATGATCTCTAGACCCAGGCTCAATGTGTTCACGCTGCAGCCCATTACAACATCGATGCTATCAAAATGCCTTTTTAGGCCATTTTCGATTAGGTAATCAGATCTTCCAGCAGTTTCAGCCATTTGTTGGATAGTACCAAACACTGATAGACCTTACTGATTGGTGGGATCAAACAAGGATTGGTAAGTGAATTGGGATAGGGTTTGGACGTGTCACATAAGTTGGCTCAGCCTCTGGGCCAAAAATTTATTATTTCTGAAAAGGTTCTCAAAAGTAGACTGATTGGCCAAGTTCTGAGAGAACTGCTCTGGTGACAACATCAATGTTGTTCTCTCAGGCAGCTTTGGTGAGGGTTTGTGCAGGACAGATGAAAGCATTCAGACCCATGTTCAGCCATCTCCTTTCAAGAAGCTTTCATGCAAACTTTTGCATTGAGGAAAACGGGACTGTTCCATATAACCTACCCACACATGATATTTATTAATTATAAAAGCTTACATTTCATCAAAAGTATGAACGAGGAGCATTCAGGATGACTGTGTGTGTCTTGTGTTTTGACCACCATACATCTTGAAGGGAGCCCAGCTATATAACTTTCCAATGCTTGGTTAATCACCTGTCATATATATGCAAAACCTGCACAAACTATCATCTATCATATCAAATGTTCCATTGAATGCGATTTCCTCAATGTGATTGTCAGGTGTTTTTTTTCATCAAATGTTTGTGAGTTTTACAAACATCAGCAACACAGGTTGCCTGAATGCAAAACCTATGCAATCTAGATGAGAGCCCTGACTAATTCATTGTCCTATAACAAAACAACTGGATTTGACTTGCTTGACATTCTCTTGAGTCATCTCAGCTGACTCTGCTGCAGCACGCACGAAACTTGCCTACTTCCTTGCATCATCATAATGCTCCAAAAACCATGCAACCGTTTCGGTGAGGCCTTGGTGTAGAGAGGTGAAGCAAAATTCTGGTAAGTGTTCTCTGAGTTTTTGATTGGAAACAGTCTTCTTGAATTGGCCATCAGCTTTAGAAGTGTCAAAGACAACCTCTCCAGTAAAGTGGAAGGCATCAGCAATACACTGAGCCACAGCAGCAATGCTGACCTCCTCAGCAGGACTGAAGATGATAGGCTCTGCTTCGTTGTAATGGCATGTGGCCCACACCATGAGCTGGGCCAAGTCTTTGCTATAGATGAACTGTCTTAAAGGCTGTCCACTACCAAACACTACAAAGGCGGTATTATCCCTCTTCGCAAGATAGCATTTGTGAATCAGGCCGGGCACCACGTGACCTCCTTGCAAGCTGAAGTTGTCGTGCTTGCCATAAACATTTGTTGGAATCACCTGAACGAGCAGACTTTCAATATTGCACAATAACAGCCGAACTCAATAAACTCAAGCCCTGCGGTCTTACCGAAGTGAAATTACAGCCGTACTGGGTACGATACAGCCTGTTCTGAACATCTACCATTCTTTTGGCAAAAGCATAACCCTCGTTGGACGGATGGGGCGGACCTTTGTGCAGGCAGCCCTCATCTATGGGGTAGGATACTTCATCTGGGAAGATGCAGGTGCTCAGGCAGGAGACGAGCTTTTGGACACCGTACTCCTTGCAGAGGACATTCATATTATCCTGTAAACGTCAGTCCCTCTGCAAGTTCTATTTGAGCGCGACAGAGGTAAGCACACACACACTAAACAGAAATACTGTACCTGTATCTGGACGTTTTCTCTGAAAAAGCCAACGTTGTCACGAGAATTTGCGTACAGTCCTCCGACCTTAGCTGCTAAGTGCAGAACGTGTGTTGGCCGCACAGCCTCAAATAGTGCTCTCACAGACGATGGTGCGCAAAGGTCTGCGTCTTTGGTGCCAACAAACACCCACTTTTCCGTTGATCGTTCTGGATCCTCCTTCACAACATCTTGCACAGCCCGTCCCACCAACCCTGTGCCTCCGGTGACCAGGATCACCGCGTTTAATGTCATCGTCGGTCAAAGGGACACGTTCGCCAGCGAAAAGAGGGCTTTCTTGCTGAAGCTTCATGTCTCGACAAGACGTTCCCCCCTTTTTAGCCTACTGCGGGTAGGGTTAGCGAAAACCCCAACCACGGACGACAGTGCTTATCCCTTTTTTACGCTTAGTTTTTTACTCGCCTAGCACGCAGATCTTCACTGCTGTGTAACGCCTGTGATAGCAGGACAAGCTCCACACGCTGACTGTGAATGTTTGAGTTCACTTCGCCAGTGTTTTGTAAATTCAACAACGCCTATGTTGACAGAAGACCTAAGCTTAGCTAGCAACGTTTGACAAAGTGAATCAGCGGGCTGGCAAATGCAATAGCCAGAGTCGGGCGACGTTCCTGCCAATGACCACTGACTTTTGTTTAATACAGCCACTACACTGCTTGATGATGCTGCAGACGAGTTCAACCCTGTAATGAAATAATTATTTTCAACACACCAAGCACAATCGTACTGTGCGTGTACAAAAATCGCCCGTGAGCCCTTTGTCATAAGGTGTCAATGATGTGTACATCTTGCGAAAGACCTGCAATGCTTGCCTGAACTGACATTCATGTCTGAAGCTGTCACTGCTCATGCAACTCAGTTTGGTACATGGTGCACACAGACAAGTGAAGTCTAACAAGGATCAAGTTGGCCGGCTAACATAATCAGTCTGAGACCGCAATCATGGGCTCTCAAAGTTAGCTGCATGACTCAGGCAAAGCAGCCCAAGACAGCTAGTTTGTCTGGGTGAAAGCAATAATGCAGAGTTACAAGCTTGCACTGGTCAAGGATTGCCAGTAGGGTCCTCCTCAGAGCATGTCTTGAAAATTGGGCATTCCACTAGAGCCACAGAATTCCAATTAACGTACAAAAACATAGATTCTGCAACCCCAAACTGGCAAGGTGGCCAAACCTGCCATCAGATCACACATTGGGGCTCTGCAGATGTAACATCTGGGGCACCACTAGGTTGAGTGGGTAATAAGATTCGTCTGCAGAGCTAGCTGTTTGTGCATTCATTGCAGATGCAGCATCTGGCAAGACAGACAGATTCTACATCTGACTACTTGCGTGATCTGATGTGCAGCAGATGCAATAACTAAAACACTATATAATATCCAATCAGATACTGCATGTGATGAATCCACAGATGTCACAACTGGTGACAATACAGATGTTGCATCTTATCAAGCTTTTAATGTAGTAGTGTTGCAGATCTGACATCTGCAGGACTCACACACATATAGATCATACATCTTGTGTCAACTGGTGCCAATGCAGATGTTGCATCTTATCAAGCTTTTAATGTAGTAACATTGTAGATCTGACATCTGCAGGACTCACACATACACAGAACACACATCTCGTGTCAGGCCAGATGTCGCAACTGATGGCAATGCAGACTTCACATCTGGTCTGATGCTCAGATTATGCATCTGCTTATTCACACACCCTACCAAACCCTTGCATCTACAGGTCTATAGATGCTGCAACTGGTGAGATGGCTGGATGTTGCATCTACCCTTGCAAGGGTAGATGGGCTGCAATTGGCTGCTATAGACTGTTGACATGTCTGTCCTGCAACTGAAATGAATGATCTGCGAGCATGACCTAGTTGTATTCATGACTACAAGCAGGACCTCATGTCAGTCACTTTGACACTAAGCTATAGTCGAGCTTCTGGCATAGCGCATCAACCACCATCGCTGATCTGTTGCGCTTCATACAGTGGTGACTTGTACTTTGCCCTATATAGCCCATGTATATGTCCACACTGCATGGCTGCTTGTGTGCATGCTCTCATTTCATGTTTGCCCTGTATGCAACAACTGTACATACAAGTGTTTTATATATGAGACTTGGCTTGTTATAGATCAGTGTCACTGTGCAAACGCGCTGCAGAGCATGTATGTACAAAATTTTGCATGTTACTGGCTTGCACTGTTCTGTGACAGCTGACTGTCAGGCATAACAGTAGAGGCAGGACTTGCTATGTACTTAGTTAGATGTGTTCATCACTACACTTACCGGTCAGGCTATCAACTCTACACGGTTGATGGTGTCGACTAGCCCTGGCTTGCTTGGGCGGATCCTGACACGTACTTCTTGCCCATCTTTATGACTGTACACACCTGCTCCTGTCAGGTTGATGCCTTTTTGTAGGTACCATCAGTGTATACCATGGTGTCTGGGTCCCATTTGGCTTGCATAGTGCTAGCATGATCCACATTTGTTGATCTTACATCAACTTTTGGGTGCGCAGTCCATTCACGTCCTGTTTGTATGTTGTTGTGGCAAAACGCCAGGGCTTGTATAACCAGCAAAACCATGTGTTTTTCATCTAGCAAGGCAATCACAATTAACAAAGGCCTGGGCTTTCTGCTGTTTGGCAAAAATCTGCCGATAATTTCATTAGCAATCCAAAAGCCCTCATCCTTATCCCCGTCAGGCAGAGTAACGACCAGATCTGCCAGAGGATTGTCCTTAAGCTTCACATGTCTTGGTGATTATATGTCCAGCTCTCAGACTATACAAAAGCAAATCTGATTGTTTGGGCTCTCTTTTGCTCTTTTCCAAAGTCTTCTTGTGTGCCTTCCGTGTGCACTCATATTTGGCCAACTGTTGCTTCCGCTGCTGCCACTGTACGTCACTGGTAAGCTGCTTTGCTGCAGGAGCGTGAGATGTGTGCAGCTGTAGATAGAAGGGAAGCCTCTTTGACAAGTGATTGGGGTATGGTTGTCAGGCTAAGCCTGCCCTGACCTGTGCTACCTTGAGCAGTGGCGCTCAAGTAGCGCAATGGCATAGCCAATTCTCAAAGGTACCTGAAATCACTTGGATCAAGCAATTCCCATGCTGCAACAAGTGCAGGCTTCTTTTGTCTGAATGTCCACTCAGGAGTGGGATCGGAGCCCTGTTGAAGCTTGTAAGTGGGAATTCTGGCGTCATTGCGCAGTAATGACCCAGTGGCAGACAATGTCATATGTCATGATGCAGTGGAGGCCTTGAGTATCGAACAAGCCAATGATACGTGCAACTTCTGACAGATAAGTGGCAGTCCTGCTGCACACAAGTGAATTAGTGCTGGGTACTACCCTCCATTTGCCAGCTGTGTGGCGCAGTATATACACACTGCTCTTAGCACCCTCTGGTAACACATAAGTCAGCTTTGATGTTCTCTACTTTGCAGGCATAGAACAAGAGCCTTTGCACGAGGAAAAGCAAAAGCCTGCTGCCTGGAAGAGCTTGCTACTAAAAAGGTTTGCCACAGTGTCTCCCTTGCAACTTGACTTGGGAAAAACAATGCCAGCAACTTTTGCAGTCTTGACAAAGTTAGCAATGGCTACTGATTTTGAACAAAGTCTGAGTCTCTGGCTGTCAAACTTGATCGTGTCGCGCGCAAGATCACGCTGACTCACTGGCTTGTAACAGGTGGTAAATTGCACTGTATCATCCAAAATTTGCAACACTACAAACGTGCTGATCAGGACTTGTGTATGCTGTTATGACCCTGCTGCCTGAAACGCCCAGAGAAAGCAGGATGATATTTTGCAGAGCATCCCTCACAGTACAACAGCTGATTTTGCATCTGAACTCAGCTGTACATTATCAACAATGTCTGCATTCCCAAGCTTGACAAAAGTCTTGATCAGGCGAGGCAGTTTGCTTCATGTCCTTTGGCTGATGTGTCGGGACCAAGGCCATCTGGTCCGTGGTCAGAGCTGTTTCGGTCGTCCGTGAGGTTAGACGATCTAGCAGATAATCTCCTGCTGACAATAGGTTTCCTAGGTCAATGCACAGTCAGGGTCAAAGCTCTGCAGCTAGCGCTACGGACAACTTCTGCCGCACTGGTCCCACGTACACACGCGTTCGATGGTGTACTAGGCCTACCTGGCCGTACCGCTAAGCAGATTGCGCTGTCGTCGTCGTGGCACACGAATTGTTCTGCTAAGCAAGGACTGGTTTTGGAAAAGAAAAGAAAATCCTACGCCGTCAGGCGTGATAACGCTGGAACGCGCCATACGGCATAAACGTAGCCCGAGGCAGTTACGGCCGTAAAATTTCGTCCATTATGCGCTCTACAGCTTGAGCCATAAATTCAGGTCCACACGTACGCACAGCTGTACATGGTTGTGTACTTCAGCATCCCAATCTATGGCTTTGCATGTTACAGCAGCAGTCAAAAGTCTGCATCCCAACATGTGCATTGCTGTACATTGCAGCACTTCCCTGCATCCACAACTGCCCTGGTATCATGAGTCAGCTCATCACTGGGAAGTATGTGGTCAAGTTTGAAAGGAATAGCTTTAAAGTTCAGCTGACAGCCAGAGGTATAGCAACTTGCTTTGCCTCGGCGCAGCCGAAGGTCTGAGCTGCGAAGGTCAAAGTCAAAAAGTCAAATAGCAACCACTCTGGCAAGTTTTCTGGCACCTGCAAGTGATTGCACTGAAAACAGGGGCTTGCTGGTTGCACAAGCTTTGCTTCAACTGACATCAAAGCTTGCTCAACAAGCAAACTCCTTGTCTTCTGTGAAAATGCTCTGGCTAACAGCACACTGCTTTGCTGCACAAACTGGATACTACAAAAGAAAGCTGGCCTGTTTTTACAGACAGCACTGCCCTCTTGAGGCCTGCTTGCCTATGGCTTTGGCTTGCTGCTGTGCAGCAAACTTGCCCTCTGCTGACAACAGGTTTCCTAGGTCAACGCACAGTCAGGGTCAAAGCTCTGCAGCTAGCGCTACGGACGATATCTGCCGCACTGGTCCCACCTATACACGCGTTCGATGGTTTACTAGGCCTACCTGGCCGTACCGCCAGTCAGATTGAGCTGTCATCGCACACGAACTGTTCTGCTAAGCAAGGACTGGTTTTGGATACAGACTTTTGACGACCACTGTAACGATTTTGTACGGTACAAATTGTACCGAATCGTTATGGGATCGTACGACATTTTCCGTCGTTATTCTGTCGCTATTTCGTCGCTATACAACGACACGGCTGGTCGTCCATTGATCGTTATCGAGCAGTCAACCGGTCGTTATCCGGTCGCTATGCGCACGTAATCGGCTCGACGACACGATAACGATCAGCCCATCTTCATAGTCGTGGTGGTAAACGAAGATTGGGCAAGGCTGTTTTCTTAAAGTTTCCTATGTTGGGACATTTCTCAAAGGTGTCCGCTACGAAACACATGGGACAATAGGAGTCCCACGGGAGTCCTAAAGGTACGTGAGAGAAAAGTGTGAGAGGTATAGGACAGTTTGAGAAAAGCAGTGGAGCTATAGGACGGGTGTGAGAGTGTTGGGAGGGAACGAGAAGTCCTAGGCCAGTCTTTGCTACAGAGGCTGGTTAAAAGAGCTAGGAATGGTGGGAGGACAATCTGGGAAGATGCTGGGATTGACCCAGGAATGTTGGGAGGGAACGAGAAGTCTTAGGCCAGTCTCAACACATTCTTATGTCGCTTCGTTTGCTAGAGCAGTGGTGGTGCAGGTGGGCAAATGATCACCTATGATCTGCACATATGCATGCATGTCTGCACCTATGATCTGTACATATGCATGCATGTCTGCATCTGCATGTGTGCATGCAGCTCAATGCGCACAGCACCTGAAGTGTGTTATGTCATGAATTCATTTTCAGCAGTGCTTGCTTGAATTGCTGCGCAACAAGACATGCTCAGTTGCTAAGAGAGGCGTTGCTGGGACTCATGGAATAGCGGGCAAGAAGAGGGATGCACGGCTCATCATTCAAGCTGCGCCATTCTGCGAAAGTGAGTGGCCAGACCTCCTTCTATGGAAATGCTCAGCTTTCAGGCCCTTCAAGCAGAGTGGGCCCTGGCAAGAGTGGTGTGACAAGCAGATCAGCCTCACAACTGCTTTGACCAAGGGAACCAAGGCTCTGAGCCACCCAGCATTTGGGATGGTGAGCCAAAGTATGACAGGATACACTGTAGCTGTCAACCAGTATTTCAAAAACAAGGTGAGCTTCTGAAGCACACCTAACTTGCAAGTGACAGTGAAGATCAAGTCAAGTCAGCTTGGAACCGTGATGCAATCACCACACATTGGTAGTAAATCTGATTTAGATTGACGTCACATACATCATCTTCTCACATGTTTTGGCAATGCAGGAGCTATACCTGTTGCGAGGCAACACTGACCAGTTCTTTGATTCCCATTACCAGCTGGCTGTCTTCGGTCACAAAGAGGATGAATACCCTTTTGCTGTAAGCCTTTTGCTCTCGTGTACTGTGTGTATGACTTCTCATGCAAGCAATACAGCTGTTGTGACAGCAATACTCTGCAGCTCTGCTTTTGCAAATATATGCATGCTTGTCTATGCGCCGTGCATTCTATCCATGTGAAAGTCAATGCTTGCTGTGTTTTGCTGTTTGAGAGCGCTTCTTGTTGCAATTGCAATTGTACATGTGTTCAGGACATGATGCAAGTGCTTGAGAAGAATATGCCAAAACCAAGACCTGCTGAAGTGGCTCCTGTCACTGAGACTTCCTGCACAGTGAGTGATCCTGTCACACACCAGGCCATGCACACATGTGGATATCGTGCACAATATCACATCTGTTGCTACAAGTCGGCTTGACGCTGTTCACTACAAGACTACTTTGCACAAGAGCTCTTCACTGATAATGCGACCCACTCCAAACAATACAAAGGCATTGGACCAGCAATGTGATGGGGAATTATACGGTGTTTTCAAAGTGTTTCCTACTACATACATGGTTTGTCAACATTTGCATTGCTATGATTATAGTCATGAAGGCTTACACCTAAAGACAGAGCATACATAACTGAGTGTTCACTGGGTACAGGCTGCTTTGGTGTCAGGAGCTGCTATGGCTGGCCCAGCTTTGATCTCCATGCAGAGCCCACAGAGTCCTCACCCAGCCATTCAGGCTGATGCAGAGCTGTGGACTTCACCAGACCCAACACGAGTCATGGTGAGCCCTCATTTGAAACTGTTATTGCATAGTATTGCTTTACAGATTGCCAATTCAGGTCAGGACAGGACATGCTTTTTTGTCCATTTTTCAGCATGCAAGCCTCATTGTTCAATCTATTGCTAGTAGTCTGCAGCTCTGCTGTAGACTTTGGTTCATAGTCAGAACAAGCTTGAGATTTGCTTTGATAACCCATATGTTCATGTCTTGAGCTGGCTTGCATCACATGGCGTTTGCTCTTGTGTACAGGAGCATGATCATTCAGAGATGCGGCAGCTGCGTCACCAGAATCATCATCTGCGCAACCCCCTTCAAAAAATGGCGCCCATGCAGGCAACCCACGCAAAATGGCCGAGCCAGAGTAGAGTTCGCGGGCAGCAACAACAGCGTCTTTACGCAAAACACTGTGCATCACAATGAGCGCAAAGCTACCAGGCTGCCATTGACATGCTAGACAATGTGAGTTCTGGCCTGTTAGCCGAACTTGCCTCAGAGGTCAGTGAGTTGAAGTGTGATTTCATAGCAATCAATGATGAAGCAGATGTGCAAGATTTCTCTGAAAATGGATAGGAAGTAGCTGGTCTAGAACAGCCAGTAGACATCAGTGATGATGTAGAATTGGGTCAAGTTTTGATTAGTCTGAGTTTCAGAACATGTACATTGATATTGGAGGTGGTGATGATGACAGTGTAGAGGCTGCATTCAACCCAAGCTTGTAAATACCGCTCTGGTTGCAACTTGATAAGACTGCTGCATTCGTGCTTCAATAAAACGAAAATTGTGTACCCACACAAAAAATTGTGTCAAGTGGGCTGCCCACACATTTTGGGGCAACGCCCTTTCGCCTGACGTGGGCATCCTACCTGTTTTGAGACCCCCTGTCGAACCCCGGTTCAAACCCAAGGTCTGCAGACTTTGACTTCTGCCTATTTCTCTCTAGTCGAACCCGTGACATACTTCGGAACCCCGGTAGACCTCGCCGGACGATCAAGCAGGTAGAGCGCATAGTGTTCGAGATCTTACGGGCTCAATTGCCTCGGGCTGCGTTCAACCCGTATGGCGCGTTCCCGTTATTACGCCTAACGGCGTAGGATTTTCTTTTCTTTGTGACAGCTAGTATCTCAGGATTCTGTCTGCTTTTCCCTAGGAAGGCCTTGTCACATGTGTGAGTCTTGTTGCCACTGTAGTACTTCAGAAGCGAGTCTCAGGAGTATGATTGGTACCCTTGGTCTTTGAGACCCTGAAAGTCCAGGTTCAGGCTTGTTGTGTTCATGTCAAATCATCATCAACTCTAAACCCTGCTTGCCTCAGCTCCTTGGCATATTGCAAGAAAGTGTGCTTCTTCACCAGTGTGGGAAACATAATCGCACTGGTCTGGGTTTGGTGCGGTCAGCTGCAACCTTCCCTACGTTTATGTTTATGTGCTCTATGTGCACTCGGGTGCAAACACTTGTTTCTCTTCAAACTCACTTAGCACCGGCGCAAGTGCAGTATACTACTACGTAGAATACTCTGCGGCCAACTGGCTTTGTTGCCATATAGGATGCAGAGTGCATACCTGGCCTGGATTTCAGCACTTATACAGCCGCATGTTGCTTGCTCAAGCAGCAGCAAGATCTGCAACACATGTGCGTGATGCGCGAGCTAGGGTGCGCGAAGCAATTAAATTACCCTAGGCCTGCGCGATGATTGTGTCAAGAGGTAGAAAGGCAGGCAGATCAGTACTGTGGTGGAGACAAAAACTAAATTGCGTCTAGAGCCTTGCAGCAGCTGTAATGTTGTTTAGCATTTTTTTTACCTTTGTTTCATGCAATTCTGAACATCACTGTGCTTGTGGACATCCATTAACAGCTGGTCTTGCGTCCTTGTACCTGAAATAATTGTGCAATAGCTTGAAAGCGATCATGATTTTCAACACGCATAAGCCCTGCGCGATAAGCTTGCGCGATGCTCTTTTTAGTTGACATCAGTACTGCGCGAAACCAATATATTCGATGGGGCCTGCGCGAATTGGGTGCGCGAAGACCTAAATAAATTGGGTTTGTCGGGGTGCGCGATCATTTCGTGGACGTACGGTACACAGTTGGCATGCTGCGAAGCAAAGTGGTATCTTGTGCCCTAAGTTGACGCCTGTCTTGTAGATACGGCAAGTGGCTGCGATAATCCAAGCTTTTCTGCGCCTCACAGCCTCCTTGACCTGCTTGCACTGATTGTCGGAACGGCACTCAGGCGTTATTGCAACTTGACCTGCTTGCGTTAAACCGGCCGGACAATCTTCAAGCAAGGGCACTACGCAACATGAGCAGTGACTCTCATTTAGGTAGCAAGCTTGGCAGGCAGGCGACGAAGCCATTTGCTTCAGGAGGGTCAGAGTGCACTCCTTGACGTCAGTCAGACTGATTCTGCCATGACAAAGCTTTCTCTTACCAGCAAGCCATATAGAGATTCACCAGCGTGACACACACTTCCATCTATCAATGTGTACTGAAAAAGGTGCAAGCTCTCTTTTGTTCAGAAGGCATTGCAAGGGGTTTTGTCAACAACATAAATATTCTCGATGTCTGAGTCTTCAATCTCATTGAACCTGCATCCTGCACTGACTCAAAACCATTAAACACATCACTCTGGTGTGACATACTGGCGCCAAGAAGACGTTTGACAATGGCTAGCTGGGCAAAACAAACAATGACCTGCTGACTGTACGCTGTGTGCAGGGAGGAGGCGGGCTCCAACAGCAGCCAGGCAAGGTTCATCCAAGAGTCTTTTCACCTATGCTATCAACTGTGCAGGCCTTCAGCAGAAGCTGACTTGCTGCCCACACTCCTGCCTTACACAGACCAGGTATGCGACAAGCAGGCTCTCAGCTGCGCTGTCAAGTGAACTTCATATGCACAGGAACATGTATCACACATGTGTCCATGCAGGGAAAGCAGGTGATGAACAGGGTTTAAACAAGGGTCCTGCATAGCTTGTGCTACCTTGCTGAAGTTGTGATCAACCAAAATAAGGGAGAATGCAGAATACTGGTGAGTCCGTGTTGTTGACTGATCAATGAGACTGATCATTGCAAGAGGAGCTGTTATCTAGAAAGCAAACAAAAGAAGAATCCGTGCTACTGACCTTTGCTTCACTCTCTGTGGGATTCCCAGCTCTCCTGAAGCACATAATCAGAGGTGATGCATGCCTCAACCATGGCAAGATACACTCTGCTGCATGGATGTACGCAGGCTGCAGTTCTGATAAAGACTTTGTCAAGAAGTGTGAGATCAATTGTCAGGCCAAGATAGCGCCTGATGTGCAGGGTTTCATTACGTACGTACAGTGCTTTATTGTGATGCTGCATAGCAACGTACATTGACTGCAGTTAACTCCTTTGCCACAGCCAATGTGCCTGTGCAGGGCAAGAAGGACACTCAATCAAATGCAAGAGATGTGTCTGCATCTGTGGTTAGGAGACAAGTTGTCAGTATGGCTCAGGCAAGACCACATTTGCGACCTTAAAGCACTCCTGAAAGGTACAAACTTTTGTTGCCTGCATACGGCAATCAGACCTGTGCACCACTAAGCATTGACCAGCATATGCAAGGACCTGGTTTGGCACTTGCTGATTGTGGCAGTTGGCATCAGAGCTTAATCATAAATTGTGCTGCAGATGACAAGTTCTGCAAGGGTAAGAGGGGCCCCTGCAGCAAACTAGATTAAATAACACTGAGTTTTGCAAACTGTGTGAGAACTTGCAGTTTTTCAGGAGTTCTGGTGAGTATGCAGAACTGGCGGTTTTGTCCAAGTATGGAGAACACACAGTTTTGGAACTCACTGTTATGCACACAGTGTCTTACACTTGTAGAAACTGACAGTTTCGATCCCAGCTTATATCATGAGTTTCAAACACACAGTTCACCTCTACGACACCTCTACGACAGCATGTAATCAAACCATTGCAGTACTAGTAGTACTCTGGTCATGTACTTCCTGACCTAATGATGTAATGCAGCTTTGGCAGACATGAGCACATACAAAGAACATCACTTCTTAATGGTTCAGTCAGTAGAAAGAATTGTCTTTTTCCTCCATTGCTGACTGTTCATCTGCTTGCTCTTCTGTAGCTGAGACTGAAAGAAATTCAGGCATGTCTGGGCGCTACAGATCTGGGACATCGCACAGCTTGAAGCTACAGCCATTCATGATTAGGCAGCCTGATCCGAGAATTCTCTGTGTAGCTTCAAGCACAAGTCACTGCAGTCTGTCTAGTGTACAGCATGATCAGTGTTGTGCTTGCTCTTTTTGGATCCCACAGAGTCGCTGAGCTGCTTTGTGAAGAGGGCCAGATTGAACATCAATGTAGGCAAATGAGCTGCATGAATCAGAGTTGCTTTCTGCACAGTCTTGAGATGCAGAGCGTGACGGAGCATGCAGTTGCCATGAGTCAGCCGTACACAGTGTCGACGGCAAAAGCAGAAGCAGGCTTGCAAGGATCACTACCAAACAACAAGTCTAGGAGCCTGCGCTGACCTCGTTGACAACAGAGGCTAGCTCAGACAGAAGGATCTCCACATCTGACATCTCCATCCCATGGACCTTCGCTTTGGCAACATGGCAATAATACTTCAGGAGCACTTGAAGGAAGCATCTGTTGGAACTGGTCAGAAAACTGGGGAGTGTTGGCAACAGTCTTGTTGAGTATAAAACTCCTTTGCCATATTAGAGGCCCTGACCACCTTCTCTGGCAATGTATTGCAGACCCCCGGTGACTTCTTGTTCTGATGGCTGTGACAGTCTCATCAAAGGCGAGCTCTGGGTAGGAGGTTGCAGGATGGGGGGAGGGGGGGTAGCAGGGCAAGGGTGCTGTGTGCTATGGGAGTGCTGGTTGAAAGGCATGTAGTTGTGTAGCTGGTCCATTCAGCTATGCGCGCTTCAGGTGTGTGCAGCAGCCTGCGTGCTTGCTGCATAGTGTTTTGCTGAGCTGGGCCTTGAGCTTGCTGAGCTGAGTGAGGCATTTGTAAGCTGCATGAGAATTGCCTCCATGCATGCTATGTTGCACTTGGGCCGGCCGCCCTGACCAGTATTGCTGGTAATCAGCAACTGCAGCCTGTTGGTTGGCTTTGTTGGTTGCTTTATACAGGGCCTTTGCTGGAGTCTGGCTGGCCTGCCAAGCTTGCCACAGTCTGTGCTTCTGCTCAGCAAGCTGCATGGTGGATTGTAAGATGCAGGGTTTCCTGGGTATGGGTGATTGGCGTAGGTGCATATTACTGGTGAGCATGAGGGTGCTGTGCAGATCATCCCAGCTGTGCTCCACGACGGTGATTGGAATGAGGTGATGGGTTGAGAGTGCAGTAGACAAGGTTTGCCGCAAGGGAGTCAAGCCCTCCTCAGTGTGAAGGGGAGCAGACTGAGACCTCTAGCGTCCTGGACACACTTGACATCATGGCTCCAGACAAGGGTATGGTCACTTTGGTGCTTGGTGCTATCAGTTGTGTTGGGCTGTATCAGGTTTGAAGTGAGCTGCTTTGTGCTAAAAGCCAGAGTGTGAGCCATGCACAAGGCCAGTGATAAGTGCTGGAAGACCAAACCTGCCAATGACCCAGCCCCACTGTTCTGCCTGACAGCCAAACTTTGCATTGAAGTCCCCCATGAGCAAAAGCATACTTACTGTCAGGGTGGCTTTAAGCTGATGCTTTGGAAGGCATCATTCGCCTCAGGGGTTGCAAGACCAGTTGGCGCATACAACTGCGAGCGACAGGATGGCTGTACTGAGAGTGGCAGTGATCATGCCCTCACTCACAGCATGGCAATGGACCGAGCTACTGGCGAAAGAGCAATTTCAACCATGCCGAGCTCTGCCAGTTGGCACTCCAGAGTGGTGGACAGTATGTGCACCCAGCTGCTTCTGTGCCGCGCCACCTGAGCTCACTGAGTCCACATACAGTCAGACCACACTCGAGTTGTACTCCCCCTTGCCAGAAGCTTGCTTGTCAGATAGGGGGCGGACGCTGGCAAGACCAACTTTGACTTGGGAAGACCCAATATAGAGTGCTGCGTGCGGTGTGACTGGATGCTCGCTTCTGCCCGCCGGCTGGAGTCGGCTTTGTCCGCTCTCAAAGCCTCTGCCGTTTTGGGTGCCAAAGGAGTAGCTAGCTCCGATGGCAAAATCTGACCAACATACGGTGCACTTTCAAGGTCAGCCTGGAGGCGACCTGTGGTGTGCATGCCGTGTGTTTCTTTTGCTGCTAAGCAGAATGATGCTCAGATGATAACCTGCAGCGGTCACTGAGGTTTGTTGGACAGGTATCGGGGAATGTAAAACCCTAATTGGTTTACCTGGGGAAAGCTTCTCACATGCCATAGTTCATTGCCAGGTCAATCGTTATCCTATTGTTAATGAGTGGTAAAAAAACAAAAAAGAAATAGTTTACGCTTTTCAGCGATCATAACGGGAACCTACTTAGGCGGCAGCCCGGAAAGATAAAAGGTGAACTCCAGGTAAACAATCGCAAAATTTTAGTCAGTCGAATCTAAAAATCTCAGCTACTGTATTGAGTGCATGGCCCGGAACAGCCAATGGGTTTGCAAAGGGAAACTCGTAATGAGGCACAATACTGTCCAAGCGGCAGTGCAAGGGAGTATAATACGACTTGAATCCGCGAACAGCAGCCAGTTCTGCAAAGCCACTCCGTGATATAAGCAGTTGTTGCGCCTTGCTCAACATTATATGATCCAGTACGAGCTTGCGAAACGCAGCGTCAGGGTCATCCGGCATGCCGAATTGACCATCTGGGTGTGAAATCTTCCCTGCAAAACTCATCAAATTTGGCTCGTCAACAGCAAATTTGTTCATGATGTATTCAGAATCGCTTGTCACAAACACGCTGTAGTTCACTTTGTCTTGATGGCGAATCCTTTCGACACATGACTGGAAAATGTGGTAAACATCATCAAGCATCGTCAGATTTTTTGCCCGACTATCTCCTGTCCTCACCTGCACAGCTATCAACGACTGCGCCCTCGCTTGGACTTTCTGAAGAATGTGCTGAATGTGGAGTTGTATGTGAAGGTTCGGTACTAACAAGTAGTTAAGAATACACCCTGCCAATATGTGATCTTCATGCGGACTAAGCGGCGTGAGGTGTCTGATGGCTGCATTTTGCAATATGCTGAAAGGCTGCCAATAATTATTTTCTTGGATGACCACATCATAGCTATCGTAGTACGACAGGTTTGCTGAAGCATAATCGCCGATCGGAGGAGCTGCATTGGAAAAGAACTCCTCGATCACCGTGCGGTCCTCGATGAAAGTGCTGTCATAAATCCAGTGTAGTTCCGGGCTTGCAGGACGAAAGAAATAGCGAAGGGGAATCGGAGATTCGCTGTCTATGAAAAAAGCTCTGCCTAGTACCAGCGCCAATGTGAAGCTAGTCAAAATCCCTCGTTGCCTGTCTCCAAGGCCACCACAGGCCTGTGGACACCGCCATATCACAAGCTTTATTGCACCATCTCCTGACAGTGCCAGCTTCTGCTGTGTTTCCCACGCCTGAAAAAGCCTGTGCCAGTTCGACCCGCACATGCGCCTATAGCGGGCTGCATCTACTTGGTTCGGGAACATGATTGCTTCCAAATGTTCGGCTTCGAACACTGGAGACTCTTTCAGTGACGGCAGTCTGGCACAGAACACGCCATGCGGCAGACATATGAGCACCGAAATGTAGATAAGCCCAGGCGAGAGGCCGCGCATTTGGAAACGTTACTTTTGCTTCTGACGGTTCTGCTGCATATGATGCATATGATGAAGCCAGGTCGGACTGCTCTTTCATATAAACTCAGACCGAAACAAATTGCAGTGGGGCCCACAAGTTCTGATCAGAACTTTTGCAGTCAAAGTCAAAGTCAAAGTCAAAGTCAAAGTCAAAGTCAAAGTCAAAGTCAAAGTCAAAGTCAAAGTCAAGGGGCAAGGGGAGGGCCAAACTCTGGCAATTTTTTTGGAGCTGGTAAGTAA
>JAABUH010002155.1_pt1 | contig 19518 bp, 23 predicted proteins | sample 5559121 | NCBI WGS metagenome assembly JAABUH01 (sample SAMN10711871, study PRJNA513364) | rock metagenome | isolation source: Antarctica rocks | place: Antarctica: Victoria Land, Battleship Promontory nord | collected 2015-12-28
GCGTGTCGGGTGAGGTGTTGGAACCGCCCGATGGCGGCGGCGCGGACGCCATGCCCGCGTCAACCGTCGCGTTCTTGCCAAAGTTAGTCGCCGTCTGTCCGGGGTGCATAACGGTGACGATGATGCCGTCGTCGGCGAGTTCGCCGCGTGCGGTCAGTGTCAGGCCGTTGAGCGCATACTTGGTGGCGGCGTAGGCGCCGATCGTCGGGATTGCCATCTTAGAGACGTTAGAGCTGACATTGACGATGCTCCCGCCGCCCTGCTTGCGCATCTGCGGGATGACGGCCTGCATGGCCAGCAGTGGGCCGTAGACGTTGAGGTCCACGATGCTCTGAAAGTCCGCGACGTTGACGTCTGCAACCCGGGCTCGCAGCGCCCGGCCGGCGTTGTTCACGAGGACGTCGATGCGGCCGTAGTTCTCCATCACGGCGTCGACCATCGCGGTGATCGACGCATGCTGCGTCATATCGACCCGGACAGCGAAGCTGTCGCCGAGTTCACCGGCGACCTCGTTCAGCTTGTCGATGGAGCGGGCGGCGAGGGCTATCTTGGCGCCTCGGGCTGCCAGTAGCCTGGCCGTCGCCGCGCCGATCCCTTCCGACGCCCCGGTGATGAGAACGACCTTTCCGTTGACGTCCATAACGGCTCTCCTTGACTTGGTTTGACTGGTAGCCAGCTCGCTACGGCTTTAACATTCACGCTAGACCCACTGACCCTCCGGGCAACTGCCCCGGTCAGCGTTCAGCCCGCGTCTGCGCCGGGTGAGCCTGGGGCGGCAGCGACTGCTGACCCTCCTTCTTCACGCCAAGACCGCCCGGCGGACGGCCGGGGTCGCGTCCTAACCCGGGTGTAACTGACAACGGACGTCGGTTCCTTCACGAGCTACCAACTCAGCGATGGAAGGATCCACGCCCGTGCCTGCACGAGTATGTGCCACCGACCGTATCCGCAGCGAGATCGATCCCCTGTTCGACGGTTTACGTGAGCGGGGCGAGGTGATCGAGGACATCACCCGCCTCGGCCCCCGGTTGATCATCCAGACGGCGGTCGAGGCCGAGGCCGAGGTGTTTCTCGGCCGGGCCCGCTACCAACGTGCCGCTGGTGCGGCTGAGGCGAGGCCGGCATGAGGTCCACGCAAAGTGAAGCGCCTCGAAGACGCTTACTGCCGCGTAACTCCCGGATAGCGATCCCCTGTGACACAAGATCGGATCGGCCAGACCTGACCACCGGGGGTGCCGCTGGCCGTTCGGCTATTGAGACGGCGTTTGCGTCAGTGGCAGGCGACCTTGGGGACCCGACGTCGGGGTGGGCTTGGGACCGGAGGGCCTGCTCCTTACCTAAATACAGCCCTCCTGCTGATGTTCACCCCGGCTACCCGGCTTCGCCCAAGATGAGCGCCTACCTCAGGGCGAGCGCCTCGATCGCCGTGGTTGTCGATTCCGGCGGCGACGGCTGTGGTGGTGCTGGGTGTCAGGTGGTCGGGTTGCGTGCGGTGAGGATGCGGTCCCGTGTCCCGGTGTGGTCGAGGGTCGCGCCGAGCTGGCCGAGGATGGTCGCGGCGGTGGACTGCGGGTCTGTGAGGAGGCCGAGCAGGAGGTGCTCGGTGGCGATGTGGTGGTCTCCCAGGGCGCCGGCCTCGTGTTCGGACTGTCGCAGGGCCTGCTGGGCGGCCGCGGTGAAGGGCACGACTGCGGCGGGGACCTTGCGGTGGCGGAACAGTCCGGGGTGTTGGCGGCGGGGCCCGTCCAGCGCACCGCGGCCGAAGGTGGCCTCGGCCCGGTGGCGGACCTCGCGGAGATCGATGCCGATCGAGGCGAGGGCGGCGGTGTCGACGGCGTTGCTGCCCAGGCCGGCGAGCACCGTCGTCGCGGCGTCCAGCGCGACACCGGATGTGTGCAGGATTGTCGCGCCAAGGCCGTCGGTCTGGGTGAGGACCCCGAGGAGCAGGTGACCGTCGCCGATCTCGTGGTGGCCCAACAGTCGGGCGTGCTCCTGGGCGGAGACGACAACGGCACGGGCAGCGGGGGTGAATAGCTCGAACATTCACGGCCTCCTGGGTGTGTGGGGTGGCGTGGTGTGTTTGCGGTGCACGGCCTGCCGAGAGACCCCGAGGGCGGCGGCGATCGCCGCCCACGACCAGTCCTGCTGGCGGGCATGCTGCACCTGCAGGTCCTCGAGCTGCTCGACGAGCCGTCGCAGCGCGGCCACCGCAGCCAAGCCCGCCGCGGGGTCGCTGCCGGTGCTGCCGTGGACCAAGTCACCGACGTCCGACACCCCGTCAGCATAGGTTGACACCCGGGCGTTGTCAACAAATGTTGCTGCTACACCTGGTTACCGGTCTCTAACCAACCCCCACCTCGGGGTCCGCGCTTACCGCGCGCGCGGAGCGTCCACAGACGTCAAGCCCGCGGGTGGCGCCGTGAGAGCTCGTCTTCGACTGCCTGCTTCCGCACGTGCTGGCCGGTCGGTTCTGCGTCACCAGTAGGCGATCGCTATCCGGTGACGCTCGGACGGTTGCCCACCAGCCTCCCCGGGCCGCACCGATAAGCAAGCGCTAAATCAATGGCACGCGTGTAGACGAGGCGGCGCGGACGATCAAGGCGACCGTACCGAGCCCCGGTCGGCTCCGCGGACCCACAGCCACGCCTGACGCGTGCTGTCAGCCGGCGGCAAACAGCAATCGTCGCGGCTCCTCGGTCGTGGGACGATGACTCAGCCATGGGCCCGATACAGCGCGCGGTACGCCGTGTGCTCAACCCGATCTCGACGCGCGTGACGATGCTGGTGCAGGGCGCGGGTACCCGCCGCGCGTTCCGAGCTCGTCCTCGCGCGGTTCAGGGTGGATCTGCGGGCTACGGCTGGGCGCCGGCCACAGCACCGAGAACTGGAAGCAGACCGGTCAGCGCCCGCACATCCGCAGGACCGGTGGCAGCAGGCAGGGGTGAGGTCGTCGTGCCGAACGTGGTCGGCCTGCCCTGGGACGATGCCCGCGCAATGCTGCACCGAATTGGGCTGGTCGCGGTCGGACCGGATCCGGACGGTCCGCCCTTGGCGGCGTGGGGATGGCCCGACGGCATCGTCGTCGACCAACGACCCGACGTAGGCGCGGTGGTGCCAATGCGGTCTCCGGTCACGGTGTGGATCGAGCGAGGCCCGGGCTCGGCCGGGGTGCGTGAACCACGACGTCCGAAGCCTGCTCCGCGGGCAACGTCCGGGATGATCGACGAACAGCGCGACGAAGCCGTCGGCTGACCGGCGGGTCCTCCCTCGGTTCGCGCCGGTGGTGTGTGTTCTGCGCACGACCCAGCCAAGGATCCGCTACCGGACGACCGCTGGCACCGAACGGCGCGTTCAGCGACTATCGACTGGTGGATGAACACGAGACGCGCTGGACCGCCTCTACGCCGTTGCCCGGTGAGGACAGATGGCAACATTGCCGTTCCCGGCCACGACGGGACGTGGCTGAGTCTCTGAATCCTGCTGGCCGCAGAAGGAGCAAGCAGGGCCGCGCGACGATTCCGGAGGAAGGCGCCGAGCCCGACCAGATCCACCAGACACCCCCGGCCGCTCGTCCTGCAGATGAGCCAAGCCTAGTTCGCGCACCGGGGGTAGCCAGGACCTGCCGGTCAGTGGCTGAGCGGGTCCTTGTTCCGGTCACCCGCCCGGTCTTCACTGGGTGCCACCTGCCCACCCGATCAAGGAGCTCCGTTGATGAACCGTTGGACCCTGGCCGATCTGGATGAGCAGAGCTCCCGCACGGTGATCGTCACCGGCGCCAGCAGCGGCCTGGGCCTGATCGTGGCCCGCGAGCTCGACGCCGCCGGCGCCCGTGTGGTGTTGGCGGTGCGGAACGTGGCCAAGGGCCGTGAGGCGGCTGCGGGGATGAGTGGCCGGACGGAGGTGCGGGAGCTCGACGTCTCCGACCTGGGTTCGGTGCGCCGCTTTGCTGCGGCGTGGGACGAGCCGGTGTACGTGCTGGTCAACAACGCCGGGATCATGGAGGTGCCACTGCGTCGCACCGCCGACGGGTTCGAGTCCCAGCTTGCGACCAACTACCTGGGCCCGTTCGTGCTGACGGGGTTGCTACTCGGCCATATCACCGGTCGGGTGGTGACGGTGGCCTCGCAGCTTCACCGGATGGGCACGGTCCACCTCGACGACCTGAACTACACCGACCGGCCATACAAGGCCTCTACCGCCTACGAGGACTCCAAGCTCGCCGGGGTCCTGTTCTCCCTGGAGCTGCAGCGCCGCCTGGACGCCGCAGGCAGCCCGGTCCGTGCGGTCGTGGCCCACCCCGGGATTGCCTCGACGAACCTTGCCCGGCACGCCACCTCCGGTAGGGTCACCCACGCCCTGAGGTTCCTGTTCAACGACCCGGCCACCGGTGCGTTGTCCATCCTCTACGCCGCCACCAGGACGTGCCCGGCAGCTCCTACATCAGGCCCCCGCGGCCCCGCCGGCCTGAAGGGCCATTCCGCCCCGGCAGGGCCGCCCCCGCCGGCCGCGACCCCGACATCGCCCGGCGACTCTGGACGGCGACCGAAACCCTCCTGGCCACGACCAACAATCCAAAGGCGGCATGAACCTGGGACGGCTGCACAGATCCGGGGTTTGGGTTGCCGGGCAGCGGCGAGGGCACATGAAAGACGAGCGGGACTCCCGGCGCGTGAGATCGCGGTAGCACTGGTCGACGCCAGGGTCGCGGTGGTCATCTAAGACGCGGGTCGCCGGTACTCGACGCAGCGCCGGGCCGCACGCAGCCAGCAGGAGAAGGCGCGCCGTCACAGCGCAGTGGTATGTCCGGGTCCGATATCAGGTTCGGGATGACCTACTCGGAGGCTGCCGACGACACTAAGAAGTTCCAGGTTCTCTACGGCTGGGCTTCCCGGGACGGGCGTGAACCAGAGCAGGCGCTGCGTGCCGTCCTCGCTGAGCAGGTTGAGGCAGTTGAGTTCGAGCTCGCCCAGGGTGGGGTGGATGAGTCTTTTACGATCCGAGCGTCGGACGGCGACTTCCTGCCGAGCCCAGATGTCCGCGAACTCCCGGCTCTCGTTCCGCAGGCGGGTGGTGAGCTCGGTGACGAGCTGGTCCTTGCTTCGTCGTGCGGTGACGGCTCGCAGGTCGGCCACGAAGACGCGGGACTGATGCTGGTGTTCGTCGGGGTGGTAGAGGTCGCGGGCATCGGGGTCGGTGAACCATTGGTAGAGGAAGCTGGCTTGCAGTCCTGAGGTGTGCTTGGGCCAGCCGAGTAGTGCGGCGGCCAGGGGGTTCTGGACGAGGGTGACGCTGAGGTCACTGATGATCTGCGCCGGGGTCGTGGTGAGCCGGTCCAGCAGGTCCAGCATCCCGGGGTGAATGTGGGCGTTGGGGCTGCCCGCGGCCGGCAATGCTCGTCCGGCGAGGTGATAGAGGTGGTTGCGTTCGTCCAAGGTCAGGTGCAGGGCGCGGGCGAGAGCGGCGAGCATCTGTTCGGATGGCTGAGCTCCGCGGCCCTGCTCGAGCTGGGAGTAGTAGTCGACGGAGGCGCCGGCCAACGTCGCTACCTCATCCCGCCGAAGCCCTGGTACGCGACGTCGTGGTCCGTCGTGCAATCCCAGGTCACGGGGGTGGAGCCGATCCCGCCGCGACTTCAGGAAGCCACCCATCCCGACCAGGTCCATGTGGCCATTGTGGGGCCTGCATGCACGGTCGAACCAGGTGACGCTGCCACCACGACGGCATGCAGGCGACGCCGGGACTGCGCGCCCGGTGCTCGTGGTCCGGGAGTGGTCCGTCGCGTGAAACCTCCGCGGAGGCAGGTGTTGCTGTCACCAGTACCGATGTCGCCTCGTTCTTCTGCGCGCGTCCTGGCACGGTCGATCCTGGCGGCCGGCAGGGACGCCAGGAAAGGAGGCGGGTCTATGACCGGGTCGATGGTGGCTGTTGTCACGGGCGGGTCGCGCGGGATCGGGCGTGCCGTCGCCGTCAGGCTGGCACGCGACGGCGTAGCAGTCGTGGTCGGCTACGGGGCCTCGCCGCAGGCGGCCGACGAAATCGTCGCCAGTGTGCGGCTGGCCGGGGGTAGCGCGGTGGCGGTCCGCGCCGACGTGGCCGACGCCGCCGAGGTGGGTGCCCTGTTCGAACGGGCGGAGTCAGAGTTCGGTGGTGTCGACATCGTGGTCACCTCGGCCGGGATCCTGAGACCGGCGCTGATCGCCGAGGCGACGGACAACGACTTCACCGAGCAGGTCGAGGTCAACATCCGAGGCACGTTCAACGCGCTGCGCGAGGGCGCACGGCGGGTCCGCGACGGCGGGCGCATCGTGACTCTGTCCAGCACGACCTTGGCGTTGAACGCACCGGGCTACGGCGTCTAAAACGCGACCAAGGGTGCGGTCGAGGGTTTCACCAGCGTGCTGGCCAAGGAGTTGGGGGCCCGCCGTGTCACGGTGAACGCGGTCGCCCCCGGGCCGGTCGAGACGCAGCTGTTCCTCGCGGGGAAGAGCGCGAGCGACGTGCGACGGCTCGCGGGCCTGGCCCCGGCGGGCAGGATCGGTCAGCCGGTCGACGTCGCGGACGCCGTGGCCCTGCTCGTCTCCCCTGAGGCCGGTTGGATCAGTGGCCAGGTCATCCGCGTCAACGGTGGTGTGGCATGACTGAGTCGGGGCCTCGCGGCACCGCGCTGATCGTCGTGGTCACCGGGGCAGGTTCGGGGTTGGGCCAGGTAATCGCGGAGCGGTTGGCCCTGGCCGGTCACGTCGTCTACGCCGGGATGCGTGGTGTCGCGTCCCGTGCGGCTGACCGCGCCGCGACCGCGCGACGATTCGCGCTCACGCACGGCGTCGCGCTGCTGCCGCTGGAGCTCGATGTCCTGTCCGGTGCCGGGTGCCGTGCTGCGGTTGACCAGGTGCTGTTCGAGCGGGGGCGTCTCGACGTCGTCGTCAACAACGCGGGCATGTTGATGTCCGGGGTCGCCGAGGCCTTCACCCCCGAGCAGTTCCTGACGATCCTGGACACGAACGCGGTCTCCTGGCTGCGCACGGCCCGCGCGGTGCTCCCTGTGATGCGCCGCCAGGGCGCGGGGACTCTTGTCTACGTCAGTAGCACGACGACGCACATCGTGGAGCCGTTCATGGCCACCTACATCGCCAGCAAGTCCGCCGGAGAGGCCTTCGCCGAGTCGATCGGCTTCGAGGTCGCCCCGTTCGGCATCGACACCGTCATCGTGGTGCCCGGGGCGTTCACCCATGGCACTGAGCACTTCGCGCACACCACCGGCCCGGCAGAACTTGCGGTCACCGCCCAGTACGGCGACCTCGCAGCAGAGGTAGAGCCCGAGATTCCACAACGGCTCGAGGCGATCGACGTCGCCCACCAAGGCCACACCGCCGACGTCGGATCGGTCGGCGACGTCCTGGTCGAGGTCCTGGGCCAGCCCCGCGGCTCGCGCCCACGACGCGTTTTCGTCGATGCCCAACGCAAGGGAGCCGACGACATCGACGCGGTCCGCGCCCAGCGTCAGCGGACCTTCTTCACCGCCCTCGGCATCGACCACCTGCTCGAGGTCCCCGACCGGCCCTGAGCTGCACGACCCCACCATCAGTGACACCACACACCACGGAGACCCCCATGCCAGACCCACTGCACCAACTTGTCGACACCTTCTACCGGGCGTTCTCTGGGGACACCGATCTGTTCGACGAGGTCGTCACCCCCGACTGGGAGGACATCCCCCTGGCACCCGGGCAACGGGCCGGCCCCGACGGCATCAAACCCATGATTCACGGAATCGGGCAGGCCTTCACCGACTTCCACATCGTCGTCCACGACGTCATCGACGGACGGGGTGCGGACGGTAACGGCAACATCGGTGTCCGCGCCGAGATGCGCGGCACCCACACCGGCGACATGTTCGGGATCCCCCGCACCGAACGGACGGTCAGCATCGCGATCCACGAGTTCCACGTCGTGCAGGACGGCCGCCTGGCCCGCACCTGGCACCTCGAAGACTGGTTCGGATTCTTCAACCAGATCGGTCACGCCCCCCTCATCGGACAGGACAACCAGTGAAAGCCCTCCAGATCAGCCACTACGGCGACACCCCCACCCTGCGGGACGTCGAGGTGCCCACCCCCAGGCAGGGTGAGGTACTCGTGCGCGTCGCCGGGGCCGCCACCAACCCCCTCGACCTGAAAATCACCGCGGGATACATGCACGACTTCTTCCCCGTCACGTTTCCCTACACACTCGGCACCGACGTCTCCGGAACCATCACCGCAGTCGGAGACCGGGTCGAGCGGTGGGCGGTGGGCGATCAGATCGTGGCGCGGCTGGATCCCTCGGCCGGCGGCGGATACGCCGAGCTCGCGGTGGTCCCGGCTGATCAGCTGGTCCCCGCGCCCACCTCGACACCTCTGTTCCTGGCCTCCGGGGCCGCCACCGCCGCCGCGACCGCCTGGCAGGCAGTCAGTGAGATCGCCGACCTGCACGCCGGCCAGAAGGTCCTCATCCACGCCGGTGCCGGCGGAGTCGGCAGCTTCGCTGTCCAGATGGCGCACACGGTCGGCGCGCACGTCATCGCCACCGCCTCAGGAACCGGTCTGCGCCTCGCACAGGACCTCGGAGCCGATGAGGTCATCGACCACACCGCCGGCCCGTTCGAGTCCCAGCTCCACGACGTCGACGTCGACGTCGTCATCGACACCGTCGGGGGCGCCGTAGAACAACGCTCGCTGCAGGTCCTCCGCGCCGGGGGGTTGCTCATTGCAGTCCCGATACCCCCCGACACCGACCGCGCCGCCGCACGCGGGCTCCGCGCCGAGTTCCTCTTCCACGCCTCCAACCCGCAACGACTCCATACCGTCGTGGACATGCTTGACGCCGACCTGCGGATTCTGCTCGACCGCACACTCACCCTGGACGCTGCCCCCGAAGCTCTGCAGTACCTCGCCGCCGGCCACGCCAAAGGCAAGATCATCCTCACCGCCGAGACGCCGCCCGCCTGAAATACTACGGGGCGGCGCCGCACGTCGCTTTGGTAGCAGATGATGCTGTACGGGACGCAACGCCCCAGACTGGGCCGGTGCGTTGCGGTGTCGCACCTGGTACCAGGTGTTCCGCTCGGTCGATTGGCGCCTCTCCGAAGCGCTGGACCGACTTGGACTCTCCGAATCCGCTGGGGCTGCGCTCTGGGCGTTAGACCCCGACGCGCCCCCGCCGACCGTCCGTGACCCCGCCCACACGCTCGGCTGCGACCCCTCCAACGCCTCACTCGTCAGTACAAAGCTGGAGCAGGACGGGCTGGTGCACCGCCGCTCGCACCCCGCCGGCGGCCGCGCCCGGGTGCTCGTCCTCGCCGAGCGAGGACAAGCGCTCCTCGCCCCCTCGAGGTCGAGGTCACCACCGTGACCCCGCTGCGTCACCTCGACGCCGTCCAACGACGCCGACTCTCGGAGCTACTCGACACGATCGAAGCAGCACCAGGCTGACGTTCGAGGAGTCGCGCGGCCACTGCACGATGGTTCGAGCCCACTCGGGGTGTGTAAGCGGCGCCCGTATTGCGGGACCAAGCCTCTCGGGTGGCCGCCGCCGCAACTCTGAGGGTTTACGTGCTTGGTTCCAACTTGTCCAGTCGTGCGCGCACCTTGTCGGCGATGGCGGTCAGGGTCGCCAACTCTGCTGCGGTGAGCTGATCGATGAACGCGGAGCGGACGTCGGCCAGATGCTGGGGTGCCGCGGCTTCGATGAGCTCTGTGCCGCGTGCGGTGATGGCGACGACTGCTCCCCGCCGGTCGTCGCTGCACCGCTCGCGCAACACCAGGCCACGGGTCTGCATCCGGCCCAAGTGTTGAGAAAGACGACTCTTCTCCCAGCGCAGTAGCCCAGTGAGCTCGAAGGACCGCAACCGGCCCTCGGATGCCTCCGAGAGGTGGGCCAGGACCTGGAAGTCGGCGTTCGACAGGCCGCACCGGCTGCGCAGCTGCCGCTCGAGGAACTCTGCGAGGCCCTCGTGCATCGCCATCACGCCGCGCCAGGCCCGGTCTTCCCGATCGTCCAACCACCGCTCCTCGGTCATACCCAACAACCCTACAGGTCGGTTGACATGTGAACCAAGGAGGGCGCATCATCAGGGTTCACAGGTTAACCACATGGCGCGGCCACGACCTTGCCGGCGGCCATGGTCATCGGGGCGCACACCAACCCACCCGGGACGATCGAAGGAAGGCCGACATGAAGATCGTGACAATCGGACGAGGAACGATTGGCGGAGGGCTAGCAAACCTATGGCGCGATGCTGGCCACGAGGTCGACGAGCTCGGCCGCGGCGGCGGCGACGCCTCGGACGCCGACGCGGTCCTGGTCGCCGTTCCCGGGGCGATGATCTCGCCCGCCCTGAGCGGGGTGGCGGGGCTGGAGGGAAAGATCGCGATCGATGCGACGAACGTCCTGCCCGGGCGTCACGGCGACTACCCGTCCTATGCCGAGGAAGTGAAGTCCTTCACCCACGCTCCGGTGGCCAAGAGCTTCAACATGAACTTCGGTGGGCTGTTCGGTGCGGTGCGCGAGCAGCGGGTGCGGCCGAGTAACTGGTACGTCGCAGACGAGGGCGCGCGCGAGGTCACCGAGCAGCTCATCCGCGACGCCGGCTACGACCCGGTGCACGTCGGGGACCTCACCCGCGCACGCGACTTCGAAAACGCCGTCTGGCTGCTCATGGGCATCAACCCGGTCGGCGGGGTGTTCTACCGGTTCGCCGTGCCCGGCGAGCTCTGATCAGCAGCCTGCGTCTACGTCAACACCAGCCTAAGCCTGCGCACGTCAACAGAGGGAGAACAGATGAAAGCCGCGGTCGTCCACGGTCCACACCAAACACCCATCTACGGTGAATTCGACGAACCCACCCCGCGGGACGGCTCGACGATCGTTCACGTCGCGGCGTCCGCGCTGTCCACCGCCACCCGGGCGCGGGCCAGCGGCAGCCACTACTCGCTGGCGGGAGTGTTCCCTCTCGTGCCCGGCGTCGACGGTGTCGGTCGGACCGAGAGCGGAACCCGGGTCGGGTTCCTGCTGCCGACAGCGCCCTTTGGCGGCATGGCCGAGAAAACACTGGTGCCGGAAGCGCTCTGCCTGCCGGTCCCGGACAACGTCAGCGACGGGCTCGCCGCGGCGATCATCAACCCAGGCCAATCACCCATCGGTGCGCTACGCACCCGCGCGGTTCTCCAGCCCGGTGAAACCGTCCTGATCAACGGCGCGACCGGCACGACCGGGCAGATCGCTGTCCAGATCGCCAAGCACCTCGGCGCCGGTCGCGTGATCGCCACCGGCCGCAGCTCCGACGCGCTGACCAAGCTCAGAGAACTCGGCGCTGATGACATCATCGACCTCACCGCCGACGCCGACGTCATCCAGGACGCGCTGGCGGCCCACTTCGCAGGCGGCGGGATCGACATCGTCCTGGACTACCTCTCCGGCACCCCGACCGAGATCGTCCTGGCGGCCTGCGCCCAGGGCCACAAGGCGGCCAAGCCGGTCCGCTACGTCATCGCCGGCGGCGCCGCGGGCCAGTCGACCAGCGTGCCCACCAGTGTGTTGGGTTCCACCTCGCTAGTAGTGATGGGCAGCGGGATCGGAGCAGTACGTGTGCCCGACATCGTGCAGTCCGCCACCGAGGCACTGCAGATCATCGGCGCGGCGAACCTGCAAATCGACCTGACCGAGCTACCCCTGGACGAAGTCGAGAAGGTGTGGACTACCGATTACGGCCGAAGCCGCGTCGTCTTCACCCTCTGACGAGATCAACAACCCGGCATGGGCCCCGCCCTGATTCTGGACCTCACCTCCAACCCCCCACCTGGTCTTCGAGGGTCCGACGGATGGACCCAAGCGGCCCGGGTCCGGGTGGGCCGGCCTTGGCTGGCTGCAATTCTGGTGCCCGGTGTTCAACGGTCCTCGAGATTGGGATGGAGAACGCAACTGCGTTGTGTCCAGTCTCCGAGTGAGGCGATGGCGGTCTCGAGCAGGCGTTCATCGGTGGGGCGGTGTTCGATCGTGCTGCGGTAGTAGAGCGGTCCCAGGAGCAGTGCGGCGGCGGCGGAGCTGTCGACGTTGAGGGTGAGATGACCCTGGGCCTGGGCATCGTCGAGGGCTGCGGCGAGTCGATCGGCCAGGACCCGGGCGAAGGTCTCGCGTCGTGCCGCCATCTGCGGGTCCCAGAGGGCGGTGTTAGCCAGAGTGGTGGCGACAGCACGGACGTCGTCGAGCTCGAGCTGCCGGGCGATGAGGTCCAGCTCGGTGCGCAGCCAGTCGCGCACCGGCTCGGTGGGGATAGCGAAGAACGGCATGGGCACGGTGGCCATCGCTTCGGCGAGCAGCTGTGCGGTCTTGGGCCAGTGCCGGTAGACGGTCGCCCGAGCGACCCCGGACTGCGCGGCGACCCGAACGTGAGTGACTGCACTCGGACCGCAGTCGAGCAGGAGCTGCCGGGCCGCCTGCAAGATCGCCTCCTTGCTGCGGAGAGCGCGCGGGTCGTCGTGCGAAGCCATGACCGCATCGTATGAGACATCTTGACTCATAGCGAGAAGTCGGTCACCCTTGGAGTATGAGACAGGATGTCTTGAAGCGAAGCGTGGCCGTCTTGGGAGCCACCGGCGCTACCGGACGACACGTGGTCGACGCGGCCCTGCGCCGGGGACACGAGGTGACCGCGTTGGTGCGGCGAGCTGGGTCTTTCTCGCCGGCCGAGCGGCTGTCCGAGGTGGTCTGGACCGATCTCACCGACGAGGCGACGCTCGCCTCGGCCCTCACCGGCGCCCACGCGGTGATCAGCACGCTGGGCGGTGCAGCCACGGGCCCAACGACCGTGTGCACGGACGGGATCCGCTCCGCAGTGACCGCCATGGACCAGGCTGGCGTGTCCCGGCTGGTCGTGGTCAGCGCTCACGGGGTGGCCGAGACCCGTGACCGTTCCCTGTACTCGCTTGCGGTGTGGGCCGGCGTGGCCAACCGGATGCGCGACAAGGAGACGATGGAGCCACTCATCACCGCCTCGAACCTCGACTGGACCATTGTTCGCCCGCCCGCGCTGAAAGATGCCCCCGCCATCGGGCGCTACCGGGTCGCCACCGACCTGCCGATCCATTTGTGGACCTCGATCGGGCGAGCCGACCTGGCCGGCTTCCTCGTGCGCGAGGCCGAGAAGTCCCAGTTCGTCGGTGCGTTCCCCCGGGTAGCGCGGTGAGCTGCGCCACCGGCCTTGACGGCAAGGTTGCTGTCGTCACGGGCGCGACCGGAGGCATGGGCCGGGTCATCGCGCTCGAGCTCGCCCGCCGTGGGGCCCACGTGGTAACGGTGGCTCGCGACCCCCGACGCGCCGACCCACTACAGCACCAGATCGAGGCCGAGGTCGGAGCCGACCGGTTCGACGTCGTTCCCGGCGACCTGTCACGACGCGAGGACGTCCTCGCTGCCGCCCAACACATCGCCGACCGGCACCATGCGGTGCACATCCTCATCAACAACGCCGGCGCGCACTTTCCGGACCGGCGGCTCTCGGTCGACGGTGTCGAGATGCACGTCGCCCTGGACTACCTGGCCGGGTTCGGCCTGACCGTCCTGCTCCACGACCCGCTCATCCTCGGCCGCGCCCGCATCGTCAACGTCGTCTCCGACACACTGAACGACACTCGCCAGGTCAAGCTTCTCCATCGCCCGCGCCCCGTAACACTTGACACCGTGCAGCTCGCCGACCTGCGCGCCCTGAACCCCGCGGCCGGGTTCACACCGTTCGAGGCGTACGCCCGGGCCAAGCTTCTGACCGTCATGGCCGGCTATGAGGGTGCCCGACGGCTCAACCCCTACGGGGTCACCGTCAACTCTGTGCACCCCGGCATCGTTGCCACCGACATCATCGACGACCTCGTCCCGCCCCTGCTCACCCCGTTCAAGGGGCTCATCCGACGAATGATGCTGTCCCCCGAGCAAGGCGCCTCCGCAACGCTGCGACTCGTCACCGATCCCGGACTGTCCACCACCACCGGCGCCTACTTCGTCAAGGACACCGAGACCGCCACATCGGCGGTCTCCTACGACCTCGTCGCCCAACAGAAAATCTGGAACGTCAGCGCCCACCACTTCGGGATTGGCCCAACCTCAACTGATACTCCTCCTCCGGCATGTGTTCCATGAGGGGACGCCGGGCGCACGCGGGCAGACGCCTGTCGTCGACCCAGGCGCAACGACCGAGTGCGGTGACGAGCTCCGGGAGGTGGTGCCGGGCCGGGCTGGCGCCTGGGACGTATGCGAAATCAGTTGCACGCGGAGCACCCGGCCAGGCACCGTCACAGCGTGGACGACCTGGCACGTCTCCCCGCGGCGTACGACGATCCGCTGCGCACCGATGCCGGACAGCGAGCGCAGTCTCGGTCACCCGGCACGGTCCGTGCTCCTGGCGGCCTCCGCGGGCGGGCGCGGATTCATCACCTACCGTGACCTCCGGCCGAGTGGACGCCTCGACGATCCGCCCTCGGCGCGGGTCTTCAGCAACTAAACCAGAAGGGAAGTCCAGGGTGCGTGCACTGTGGTTCGAAGAGGTAGGAAAACTTGTCTGGCGCGAGGTCGAGGACCTCGTCGTCAGCTCCCCGCTCGAAGCGGTCGTGCGTCCGGTCGCCTCGACGACGTGCGACCTGGACCGCGGGATCGTGCACGGCCTCGTGCCGCTGGGAACGGACTTCCCGATCGGACACGAGTGCGTGGCGGAAGTCCTTGACGTCGGCGCCGCTGTCCACCGTGTAGCGGTCGGTGACCTCGTGGTCGTGCCGTGGCACATCAGCTGCGGTGTCTGCCCCCCCTGCCGCAACGCTTTGCCGACGGCATGCACGACGGTGCCCGGCCTGCAGGGTTACGGCGCGTCGATCGCAGGGAGCTGGGGCGGGCTGTTCTCCGAACAAGCACGGGTGCCCTACGCCGACGCCATGCTCACCCGCCTACCCACCGGCGTCGAGCCGGCCGCCGCCGCCGCGGTCAGCGACAACCTCACCGACGCCTACGTCTGCGTCACCCGGGGGCTCAGCCGACACCCCGGTGCCCGCGTGCTGGTGGTCAGCAGCCTACCCAGCCTCGGGCTGTTCGCGGTCGACCAGGCGTTGGCGGCCGGGGCCCGGCAGGTCGACTACGTCGACCGCAGCGGCCGCCGCCGGGGGGTCGCCACAACATTGGGTGCCGACGTGGGCGTGGACATCGACCCGGGCACGCAGCACCTGAGCTACCCGGTCGTGATCGGCGCCACCAGCGACCCGGCGCTGTTGCGTGAGGCCGTGCTGTGCCTGACGCCCGGCGGGCACCTGTCCAACGCCGGCATGTTCTTCGCCGACACCCCGCTCCCCCTGTGGGAGATGTATCAGCGTGACGTCACCATCTCGGTCGGCGCGGTTAGCGTCACACCCCACGTGCCGGCTGTCCTGGAGCTGCTGCGCCAGCGACGGCTTCGGCCCGAGCTGGTCATCTCGGTGCACGACGCCGAGCACGCACCTGAGGTGCTGCTGGCACGGGACATGAAGCCGGTCCTCCTACGCCCCCAGCTCATCGGGCCTGCACCAGCCTGACGCGGCAGGTTGGCTCTCGAGCGCGCGCAGCGGATCCGCGCCGCAGCGACCGCCAGACCGGTGCGGCCATCGCCCGAGCCGGCGGTCGGCGCCGCCCGTGCGCGAGGGCTGCACGCCGTGCTGCTAGGCCCGAGCTCCGGATTTTCGCTGCTAGGCCCGAGCTCCGGATTTTCGGCCCTCCTCGGGGCGCTCAGCTTGGACGGTGGGCGGCGACGTCACACTCACGCCCAGCCTGGCCGCCGGTGGTTCGCTCCTGAAACGACTAGAGCATGGCGGCCGTCGCGTTATCTAGCTCGGTGGATCGTCTCGACGCTGAGAGTCCCACGCGATAAGAAGTTTCCGGCTATCGTTGGGGGCGGTGATGCCAGTCATCGGGTCTACCTCGTTTGCCCTGCCCGACGCGACACGAGAGTCAGCCGTTCGCACGTCGATCTCCACCTGACTGCTGCGATCATGTCCTCGCGCAGAACACCATGAGGCGAAGCGGAGACGTCGAGCCGTGGCGGCGCTATATTGCACGAGCGTCGAGACGACCCGGTCAGTGTGGGTGACCGCCTGTTTCACCAGGTCAACTGGTGGTCGTCAGACGTTTCTGCAGCACGACGAATCGCAGGTCGTTTACCAGAGGTCGCGCGAACACCGGATCGGCGGGGAATGGGCGTGTCTCGCCCGTGCGGTGGAAGCCACGACGCTCGTAGTAGCCAATCAGCCGATCTTGCTGGGCCAGTACGGTCATTTCCAAGGTGCAGGCCGTGAACTTCGTTTTGGCTACGCGTTCTGCCTCGGCCATCAGCCGCCGTCCTACGCCACGGGCCTGCGCTCGCGGAGCGACAGCGAAAGTACCGAAGTAGACGAGGCCTTCGCCGCGATGCTCCAGATGGCAGCAAGCGAGCATGCCTGTCCCGCCGCGCAGAACCAGCAGCGTCGACCCCGGTGCCGTGATCAGGTCCCGGACCCCGGACTCATCTATGCGGTCACCGGCGACGAGGTCGGCTTCGCTGGCCCAGCCTTGTCGGCTGACATCGCCGCGGTACGCCGACCGGATCAGTTCGACAAGTACATGTGCGTCAGCGAGCACCGCGTAGCTGAACCCCCGCACACTGTCTGACATCCCGCCTCCCAATGCCGTCGGCCGCCAAGTAGTGAGCCGTGCATGTCGCGACATCCATCACTCGAACAGACGTTATAGACCAATCTCGCTCGGACCCACCACCGGAACCGCCTACTTGCCGTTCTAACGCTCGCACGCGACCACCCGCACGTCAGCGGGCCAGCCGTCACAACCCTGATACAGACTCAGCCCCCAGGCGACGACCGCAACGTCGACTCGGTCAGCACCGAGGAACGCGTTGCTCGTGACACGCTGCCGCATCGCCGTCACCTGCGGCCGATGGGGCGAAGGCCTGCCGAAACGTCACCGGGCTCGAGTAGCGACGGTGCGCGCGCCCAATGTGTCCACGGCGATGTGGGTGAAGCTGCGCAGCAGCGGATTGGTGTCCTCGCGTCTGCGCGCGACGACGACGTGGCTGGGGGGCATGTCGCTGAGTGGGATCACGATGAGCCCCTCCGGCAATGGATGCTTGCTCACCGGGGTCAGGCCGATGCTGTTGTTCCACAGCACGGCTTGGAGGCACTCGGTGACAGTGCGCACGACCGGTGCGTCCGACGGTACGGTCTCCGGACACGAACCGTTCCAGAACGCCTGCCACTGCGTATCGGTGCCGTCGGGGAACCGGAACCACCGGCGGCCGGTCAGTTCTCGCACGGTCAGGTTCGGGTGCCGGGCCAGCGGGTCGTCGTCGCGCAGAACGACGCCTACGGGGTCGGCGCGCACCACGTGCACGCTGATGCCGGTCTGGTCGAATGGTGCCCGGGTCAGTGCGACGTCGACGAGGCCGGCGCGCAGCCCGGCGGAGGGATCGGCCAGATCGGCCTCCCGGATTCGGACATTGACGTGCGGGTGGCGTCGCCGGAACTCCACCGCGAGTCGCGTTCCGGCCTGGTCTGCGCTGTCGGCCAGCACACCGATGGTGACGGTGGTCGTTTCGGTGGCGGCCAGGACATGCGCCCGGATCCCGTCGGCCTGCTCCAGCAGGCGGCGGGCGTGGGTGTAGAGGACCGATCCGGCGGGCGTCAGTGTCGCACCTGACGCCGAACGGTTCACCAGGACCGTCCCGAACTCGGCCTCGAGACCCTTGATCGCGCGACTCAAGGGTGGCTGACTCATGTGCAGCCGCGCTGCGGCGCGCCCGAAGTTGCGCTCCTCAGCCACGGCCACGAAATAGCGCAGTGTCCGGAGGTCCACACCGACGGACAATACCCACAAGGTATCGCGGTGCGGAACAGGTCTTGGACAGCGCGCCCAGGATATCGGTGCAATGGACGGTGACCCGCCGGTGACCGCCACGGGCGCTGATCCCCAGTCCTGGAGTTCGACTATGACTCAACACGTAATGCCCGACCCGATCGTCGAGATCACTCAGGTGCAGGAGCTCGCCCGCGACGTCGTCGTCGTGCCGAATCGGCGCGTCGGGCTGGTGCCCAACATCGGGCTCGTAGGTGGCACCGAGGCGGTGCTCGTCGTCGAGACAGGGATGGGCCCCCGCAACGCCGAGAAGGTCCTCGCGTTCGCCGAGGAGTACGCGAACGGCCGCCACCTTTACCTCACGACCACCCACTTCCACCCCGAGCACGCCTTCGGCGCGCAGACGTTCCAAGGCCCGGCTACCTACCTCATCAACCAAGCGCAGGCCGCGGATCTCGACCGCAAGGGTCATGCGTATCTCGACATGTTCCGAAGCCTCGGCGCTCCGATTGCGCGGCAACTCGAGGGCGTCGAGTTGACCGCACCGGATCTTGTCTACGACGCGTCCTATGACCTGGACCTCGGCGAACGCGTCGTCCACCTGCGGGCGACCGGTCGGGCACACAGCCTCGGCGACCAAGTGATCACTGTGCCAGACGCCGGAGTCATGTTCACGGGCGACCTCGTAGAAGCCGGTCAGTTCGCGATCTTCCCGTGGTTCCCACCGCACGACACCGACGTCTCCGGCCTGCGGTGGATCAAGGTGATCGAAGCGCTGGCCGCGCAGAACCCGACGGTCGTCGTTCCCGGTCACGGCGACCTCGGCGGGACGGGACGGCTGACCGACGTGCACGACTACCTCACCGCGCTGCGCGATGAGACGTGGCGGCGCCAGGACTCAGCTCTGCCCGAGGAGACGATCGTCGAGGAAGTGCAGGCCGCCATGATCGCGGCTCACCCGGACTGGTTCGGACAGGAGTGGATCAGCTCCGGCGTCGGGTGCCTCTGCGCGGAGCACGGCGCGTGATCGACGCCGACCTGGACGCGCGGCGGGCGAGAGGCGCCGCCGTCTACGCACGGACGCTCGGCGTGCCCGCCTCGGAGTCCGCCGCGGCACTGGCCACCCGGGCCGGGGCGGCCTTCGCCGACGAAGCGCTATTGGCCGCGGGCGGTGACGCGTGGTCGCACCCCGGGCTCACCGATCGAGATCGGAGCATCGCCATCATCACGGCCCTCACCGCACAAGGCGTCACCGGAGACCGTCTCACCACCCACCTGCAACGAGCACAGGACGAAGGTTTGGACGTCGACGCGCTCACCGGCCTGACAATCCTGCTCGCTGGCTACCTCGGCTACCCGAAGGCGTCACTCGCCATGGAAACCCTTCACCAAATGGATCGGTGAGTATCCGCGTCGCTAGCCGGAGTTGCCCTGGCCACCGCTCAGCACACCCTTGACCACAGGGTAGGAGCCGCGGATCGCGCCGGCCAGCTTCGAGTTCTGCCTCGCGAACTTGAAGCGCGACGCGCTCCTCGGGCACCTCCATCCCTTCGGACAGCTCCGCCGGGGAGGCTCAACTCAGCCAGCAGTTGGGGGTCTGAGTAGGAGCGCTGCAGGATCGTGCGCTAA
>JAABUH010002156.1_pt1 | contig 19506 bp, 30 predicted proteins | sample 5559121 | NCBI WGS metagenome assembly JAABUH01 (sample SAMN10711871, study PRJNA513364) | rock metagenome | isolation source: Antarctica rocks | place: Antarctica: Victoria Land, Battleship Promontory nord | collected 2015-12-28
GCGGGCGAGGAGGCTGGCGTGACAGGCAGGGCGGGGTACGGCGGCGGCGGGGCCCAAGGGTATGGGTCAGGGTCCCAGGCCTATGGCGCCGGAGCCGCGGGCGGCTTTGGCACTGGAGCGGGCGCCCAGATGGGGAGCTACGGCGGCGGCGCGGGCGCCGCGGCGGCCGTGCATGCGGCGTACGACACCGCTGCTGACGCAGGCGGCTATGGCAACTACACTGCTGCAGACTATGCCGCTCAGGTTCGCCACAGCTCTGAGCATTGCTCAGTACTGCCTGCACGCCCTATTAGGTGCGAGCTTCCGGGGTAAATGATGGCCTGACAGAAGCGAAGGTGAGGAGCGCGGCTGGTGATGGGCAATCATGCATGCTGCGTTTTGTACTGCAGCACACTCAGCTCAGTGAGGAACACTGCATGCGTCCTTGATCAACACTTCCAGCAAGGATGGGTATTAAATGTAGTGCAGAACTGCACATCTTTGCTTTGGTAGCTGTGAAGACTTCACCACAAGAGGTCACCGTTGACGAGTGTGGGACAGACAAGTACTCTGGGCAAAGCACGTGACAGCACACTGTTTGTGAAACAGACGTTCGACACGCTGTTGCGCAGGGGTACGACACCGCGAGTTATGGGGCAGGCGGAGGGGGCCGAGCCAGCGGCTACGGCGGAGCCGCTGACAGCTATGGCGCAGCCGCGGGCGCGGGGACGTACGGGCAGGCTTCGCGCGAGGGCTACGGCGCTGGCGTGGCTGCGATTGGCCAGAAGCGCGATGCAGGCTATGGCGCCAGCCAGGTGCGTCAAGTCTAGCTCTCATTGACGTCCTTGATGAGGACCGGGTTAGCAATATATGGGAGGGAGACCCTAATATGAACTTTCACGTGTAAAAGCAGCTCTCATGGTATGTGGTATAGTTTGAAGTTTGCATGTGAAGTCAGCTTTTGTGGTAAACAATACCGTACTCGAGAACGGATGGGCAGCTGATTGGCCAGTGATGTTATTCATCAAATAAACTCCTGAACATGCTGCGCGCATGCGTGCTGACACATTCTTGTTGAGGCCTGCTGTAAGGTGTGCACTGCGTTGTTTATTTGGAACAGGCGGCAAGCAGATTTGCGGGTGCGATCACCTAACTCACGTGCGCGCATCAGGCTGGGTATGGGGCCTACGGGAGTGCCTATGGCCCTCAGAGTGGAGGTGCGTCCTCGCGGGGAGCCTGCAGCAATGATGCAAGATATAGGATGTGAAACATGTTGAGACCCTGTTGCGAGGCATATGCTGTGTGGCCTGCGGTGTGAGTGCACGTTAAGGCCGGCAGCCCAGCAAGGATAGCCCGGTGATGCTTTTCATTCATTCATTCATTCAAGGAAGCTGCGGCTGAGCCCGCGCGCTTATTGTGGTGGCGGCGGTCAAGGAGGGCCTTCACACTGTGAGTTATTGCGCTGATTGTTGCGCTCGCGCTCTAGAGCTACCGCTCGATGTGGTGGTAAGCTACAACTCGTTGGTTACAAGCGTGCGCATTGAACGGGCATTTGCGGGAGCGGCAGGCAACAAACGCGCGCGCTACTGAGCATCCTGAGCTCCTTCGCTGCTGATCCAGCCTGAGCGCCACTGCCGTCGCTGAATACGCCGGCGCCTTCTCGAGCAGGTGCCAACTGGCCCGCGCTGAAGCGCAGCACACTCTGCGGGCTGTGAGAAGCGGTGCGTCTGCACATGTAACTGGTGGCGGTCTGTTATGGGGCTGCCCGGTTCCAGCGCGCGCCTCAGCGAGCGTGCTCAGAGGCGCAGGCTCTGGGTGAGCAGCGCTGCAGGGCGTGCTCTGCCTGGCAAGCCATACCATGGGCCGTCAGAGCCTTGTGGCCGAATGAGCAGATGTGGCTGCGCAGCCGAGCAGGGGCACTGCGTTGCAGCTCTGCTGGCAGGTGCCTCTGCTGTGTGGCACAGCCAGGCATCCATGCCACGGCTGCCCTCCACGGGGAAAATATATCCAGCTTATAGGGGCTCATGCGGCTTGGCTGCGCTGTGCATTCAGCGCAGTGCTAAGGGCTGCAACAAACTTGGGCAGATGTTGGCAGAGCGCGCCGCCAAGTCTGCGGAGGGCTGAGCAGCCTTCTCAGATGTCAAGCGGCTTGTAGTGCTGCATAAACATTTGGAGGAAGGATGGGTCATGTGGCCCTTTGTAGTGCGCTGCATGTGGTTTAGCTGTGCAGCTTTAATACCAGTGCCGTGCAAGGGTTGGGATGCCAGGACGCTGCTTCATCCGCGGGGAAGGGCAGCGCGGTATGGTCAGGACTGAAGGGGCTGTTCCGGTATTTATTTAAGCACTGGGTCATATTGTGTGCTTTAAACAATGAGGCGCGGGGGGTTGCTTCATATGTGCACACATGTGCGTCGATTAAAACAAGTTTCGTACTGTGCACCTTCAGCATTGCCAAACCCCCTTTTGGGCATGGTTCGCATGTCCCCTGGTTTTTGCACACTCCTGTTGCAACTCCCATCGCAGTGGCATGCCCCAAAGCAGGCCAAGGCATTCAGCTGGGCATGCTCTCTGCAGCGGGTGGCAGAGTGCCCAGCTCCGCTTGAACCCCCTGCCCCTCGCGCGCTGCTTCCGCAGCCCGTGTGCGGAGCCTGGGAAGGACTGGCGCTGCCCCGGGGCAGCGCCCCGGTCCTGGCAGGCGGGCGCCTGGCCTCAGACAGAATTGAGCTACCCCCTTACCTCATGGATAGCGCATGCGTATCTGGTGTCCCCTTTCCTACATGCAGGATCGCATCAGGGTGAAGGCGCGCCTGTCCAGGCCTTTTGTTGGTGCGCATGCAGCACACAAAATTGCTATGTACAACGCCAGAGGCTTTTTCAAGAGGCCCAAACTGTGCGTCCATGTGAGCCAATGCAATTGAGGCGGGCCTGGGCATGCCCAGGCTTCCCTCTATGACCTTGGCAGATTACCTCTGCACCGTTTCAACTCTTGTGTCGCCTGCATTGGCTCCGAACGTGAGCTGCCAGCGTGCTTTTGAGCCTCTTTCATTTAACGCACACCAGCATGTGTCACATGCATGCACTCTGGATATATGCCCTCTATTCAGCAAGGTCCCTACAGCACTGAGCCTGTCATGTCAGCAGGGGCGTGTTGAGCCGCTTGCGCCAAAGTAGTAGATTGCCAAGCCGCATCCTGACCTGCTATGGCCGGGAGCGTCTTGATATATGACCGTTATGGCTCAGGACCTTCCCATCAACTGGTAGGCTACCATTAGGCTGCTCTGCTGTACTTTGCTTTTCTGCATAGCCGCGCGAGCGTGGTTACCCTGCATAGCTGTAGTGCTGTATCAAGATAGCCAGCTGTGCGCAGGTACCCGCAGGTCAAGAAGCTCTGCACTCTGCGCACAAATGTCAACCTCCGCAAGGTGTGACCTCTTGTGAGGCTTTCATGCAAAGTATGACCATGGCATTCTGACGCATGCATATTTAACTGAATGTGTGAGCGCTGCAGTGCAGGTGAAGTGGCAAGGCGCGAGACTGAGGGAGAAGACATGCAGCCCCTGCTTATAAGTGCCTTGCACAGGTGCGAACAGCCTGGTGCTATTAGAGCTCTCAGGTGCTTCTGCGCAAGATTGCAAGACATAGTTAAGTCGCCAGGACCTTACCGGCGTGTTCGGCTGTGCAGGCGATGAGCTGCTGCGCAGGCTCGGTGTTGAAGCCTACTGATCTGAGATAGGCGCATTAATAGACGCAACAATGTGAAGATGAGGACATGAGTAAGAGCGTCATAAAAGGAGTTGTGCAGATCACAAATCACACAAGGCATGCGGTTGCAATTGCGCATGCGGCACTGGGCTCTCATGCACCCCCACAGAACTGCTTACTACTGCCAGGACGCGAAGATGCCAGCCGCGCTTTGCAGTGGATGAGGCAGAGCGGCTGCTATGCGCGCTGTGCTCTGCAAGCACGTTCGCTTGTTGGCGCTAGGTCTTTGTGCAGCACACTGTGTGAACGCTAGCGGTCTCCCCGCTAACTTTACTGTCTTCCCGAGTGAGAAGGCTCCAGTTGGTGCGCACAACCCATCCTCGCTGGCCCATCCTTGCCGCGCTGGCCCCTTCTTGTCGTCTCACGAAGTTCGTGCGAGGCACCAAAGTTCACACGCCTTGAAAAGGCCATTGGCACCCGTTGCTTAGTATATAGCAAGATTATGGACGCCGCTCTGCGGGCGCACTCCCTGCAGGCGTCAGCCTTCTCAAGATTGACGGCTCCAACTTTACGTACAACCCGCCCAGCGACCCTGTCATATTTTACGTGTATGACCCGAGCGACGCGTCGGCACGCTATGCCTGGACTTGGAACAACTCCTACCTGGGGTGCGCCCCTTGCTAGCTGGGTCTAGGAAACCCATCCGCTTGGCAGTTGACAAGGTGTGTGTGCCTGGTCTGAGCACTCTGGTCGCGGTCGCTAGGCATGCAGCCAAGTTGTAGCCTGACCTGGCTGTGTCGGGCACCCAGGTTCGCCGTCGAGACGCCGCCCGGTGTGGACTATGTGTTCCTCGCGCTTGGCGGTGCGCCTGCCGCCTCGCCCCTGTTGCTTACAGGCTTCCTCGCTGTAGTGGGAGCGTGCTCGAGCTGACACGCCCATGTGCCATGCGGCAGCGCAAGCGGCGGCGGACGCGGCGATGATGCGTGACACGCTAAGCGCGGCGCTGAACGAGATAGCCTTTAGTGCGGAGCAGCTCGCGGAGCGCCTGGCGCGGCTGCACTTTGCGGCAGCGGCGAGCCTGGACGCGGTGAAGGCGGGCGGCGGCGCGCTGCTGGCCGCGATGCTGGAGGCGTGGCCGACTTCTTGGAGTGCGGTGGAGGCAGATGCGCCTACAGGTGGCGCATTCGTTGCTTGCTTACAGTCACATGCTTGGCCTCCTACAGAAGACACACGGATTTTTTAAGCGGAGTGGGGCCTGTGCTTTTGGAGTTGGAGCCTTGGCCCCTCTACGCTCCCTCTCCCTGCAATTTGTGCACGGCTGGCTGCCGCAGCGGGAGGATGCACTATCCACCGGGGCATCCTCGCCAATGCACGCATCTGCATCGAGCCTGCTACGGAGCAGCGAGCGCCGCACATGCGCAGGAGCGCAAGGAGCCGCAGCGCCGGCGCCGATCGTTGCAAACCGTTTGGACGCGGCCAGCCGCTGGCTGCCGGGCTGGACGCCGCAGCAGTCGGGCCTGCCGCTGGCGGCGCTGTCGGCCGCCGCGGCGTGCTCGCGCGCTCCGCCGCCAGACAACGCCACAGCGGCATCAGGCCGTGCTGCCGCTGGCGGGGCTCGCGCGGGGAACCTAACGGGCCACATCGCGGTGGTGCCGGGCGGGGCGCTGCCCATCAACTGCTCATACGCAGACGTGGTCGCGTGCGTCCCCGCTGTGGAACATGGCAGGGTGCCAGTGCATTGCATGCTGACGCATTCTGTCCGTGACGCACGCATGCCCCAGGCAGCAGCAGCCCAGCAGCATCGCCACGTGCGAGTCGCAGGCCTGCGGTCAACCGCACACATCGGCCAGCTGCCCGGGCGACTCGTCAGCACGCGCCTGCCGCTCCTGAGCGTGCGCGCCCGGCGCGCAGGGCCGTGCAGGCGGCGGGCGGCGCGGGGCTGCTGGTGGGCGCGCCGTCTGACTCGGCCGTGGTGCAGATGGACTGCACGGGCGCCGAGTGCGACCGCGACCTCGCCATCCCTGCCGCCATGATCCCGCCCGCCGCCGCCGGCGCACTGCAGGTGCCCCCGCGCGCGTGCTCGAGCGGCCGACCCCGTGCTTGTGTGCAGGCAGGTACGCAGAGGCGCGGATGCATGGAGTGTGGCCACCAAACTTTTCCGTGGGCACACAAATGCTTTGTTATGCGTTTCTTGTGGATGCTCATGGCATCGCACGGTGACAGGCAGGATGGCATGCGCGGACGCTGCTCACTGACACCAAGGCGTGTTGCCAAGCACGTCGGGCCGACATGCTGCACACACTACATCCGGACAAGTTTGCATGACGACCAGCAGCCAGGCGGACAAGCCTGGGGTTGAGTGCCGCGCGATGCGCGCAGGCTGCGCTGGCGGCGGAGCCGCAGCCGCGGACCGCGCGCTTCGGGCAGCACCAGGCGGCCTTCGGGCGGTACGCGGCCATCGACGGCCAGGGCCGCCTGCAGCAGGCGCGGCCGCGCTTGCGGCGTGCCCGGCCGCGTCGAGCCGCGCGGAGCTCATGAGGACCGCCATGATGATCTTGGCTGCGATGTGCCGCCACCGCTCGGGACAGATGATGGAAATGTTGTCACTTCAAACACGCGTCAGAGTCTGAGGGTTTGCCAGCAACAGGTCTGCACGTGCAGCCCCTGCACCTGTGGAGTGCTCACATGTGCCCGCCTGGGGTTGCGCCGCCTGGTCGGCGCGGCTGGAAGCAGCCTGCGCCTGCGCGACGCCGCAGCAATGCGCGCAGGTGGGCTGGGAGCCGGGGCCGACGCTGGCCATGCTGGCCTGGGAGGCGCAGTGGCTGCTGTACACGAGCGGGCTGGAGCGCGCGCTGGCGCGGCCCGCGGCCACGATTCCCGTCTTTGCTGACCAGGCGCGCCCCAGAGTGCCGCGAGGGCTGCATCATGCCAGCGCCGACTGCTGCCACGCGCTGACTGTGCAAGCTTGACATGGGGACTGCAAGCCATGGGCAGCATGAAAAGCAACAGATACCAGCATCACTGTGCTGCTAGAGAACAGAGAGCGGCATGGCATCGGTGTGCATCAGTGATCAGACGGATGCATGAAGGTTGAGAGGCTTTCAGAAGGACAAACAGTAGGAAGGCTATGCATGGCAAGCGAGCAAGCGGCCGCGCGGCGCGCAGCTCATGGACGGCGAGCTCGGCATCACCGCGCTCCTGCGCATGCCCGACAACCTGACGAGCAGCTCCGGCCTGGGGCTGTACATGAGCCTGTCCTGCGACGGTGCGGTCCCCATGCTTTGCCCTGCACTGGTGCCTGGGCCATGTGGGCGCACGGGGCACTGGCGGCCCAGCTAGCACCGGCAACATACTAGCCTTGGCCTGTCCAGCCCGCCGCCGCCCTTGGCAGCATGCTCTGGCTCGTCAGCATGGCTGCAAGCTGAATAAGCGGGAGAGCGCGGGCAGGCCCGGACGACAACTCTTGCCCGGCGTGGGACCATGTGGTGCAGGCGCACGCGTGCTGCGAGGGCAGCGCCGCCGCTGCCGCCGCCGCCTGCTCCGCCTGTCAGCCCACCGTCTGGCTGGCGCGGCGCGGCAGGTCCGCAGCTCTGTGCATACCTGGCTTGTGCATGCCCCGTTCATCAATCAGCGCAGGGCACGCCTAAGGATACCACTTGCTTGCAGGACCCGGGTCACCTTGCTTAGAGCAGCCACATGCGGGCATGCGAGCTCGCCGTTTGCCATCCTCCATGATGCATGACACCGAGCGCAACATGTGAATGTTGCCGTTGAGATTTCTTCGCTGTGGCGCAGCGGGCGCAGCATGGATGCCTTCGGCAGCACTTTCCAGGCCGGGTCCGATCGCAGCCCCCTTGCGGGCAGCCTCTACGGCGCCCTCTCCCAGCCAGCGTGGCGCCGCGGCGCACGCGATGAGGCCGGCAGTGCGTTCCTCGCGGACAGTGGGGCCAGCCCTGTGGCGGGCAGTGGGGGCAGTGACGGCGGCGGCGGCACCGCAGCCGCGGAGAGCGCCGCGCCGCACGACGAGCGCGATGCGGGCGCGGCCGCCTGGCGCGCGCGGCAAGCGGGCGCCGCGCTGGCGCTGCCCGAGCCGGCGGCCGGCTGCGGGACGGAGATTGGGCGCTGGGTGACGGCGTACCGGCGGCGCGTCGGCCGCTGGCTTACGGATGTGCGCGCCTGGGCCCGCAACATTATTGCATGAGCTTTTTCAGGGGGAGGTGTGGCGCACTGCTATTTGACCAGGGCCTGGCGCCTTGCTGCTGCCGTCCAGAGCCGGCAGGCAGCCCTGGTCTGATGTGACTGCAGACAACTGGCGCAATGGTGGCTCCTCGGGCAGCATCCAGCAATGTAGGTCATCATTGCGGTGTGCATGTGACTGAATGCAGGTGAGCCACCTGCGGCCGCTGCTGGTGGGACCCCGGGGCTCCGGCGAGCGCTGGTGCCAGGTCAGGCTCAAGACCGCGCCGTGGGCGACGGGCTGGCGCGCCTCGCTGGACCTGCGGCTGCGCTCCGACCCCGGCGCTGGCGAAGCTGGTGCGGCAGCCGGTGCTGCAGCCCTAGGTTCCTTGTAAACCAGGGTTTGCTGATGGCTGAACACCTGCATCGCGTGTCCTGCCTGAAGCTCGCCACGCCATGGGTGTGATCCCCGGGAGCCCCGGGTGGCGCGCAGCCGCCAGCCCGGTGGCGGCGCAGCCACTGTTCCAGGGCGGCACGTTTGACGCCGGCTACAACGCCAACCGCTCGGCGGCGCGCTTTGCGACGCCCAGCGGCACGCGCCGCGCGGTGATCGCGGCCACCATCACAGGCGCGCGGCGCCTGCCCTGCCTGTGGCGCGCTCGATGGCGGGTCGGGGCTGCCGGCGTCTTTCAGTTTCTGGCGGCGTGCACCACAGGAGGCATGCGTTGCAGTCCTGCAGCACTGTGTGGCACATACTGCGTCAGGCCCGCTGGTTTGCAAACGTGCTCAGAGCGCTCCTACTGCAGGCAGGGTTGCTTGTGCAGGTCATGTGCATGGCTGTGGCCAGGGGCGATGCAAGCACGCCCAGCCACTGATGCGCACCCTGAGCAGGGCACGCGCCGCGCCGCAGGCCACGGCAGCGACAACAACAACTGCGCAGAGTTCTGCCCCACCACGCACACGTTTGTGGTGAACGGCGCGGCGCACACACTCAACTTTTCGGTCGCGGGCGAGGACTATGGCTGCATGGCCCAGGTGCCCCTCGCTATGTGTGTGGCGTCACCTGCGCGCACGGCCCTGCAATGCGCAAACTAGCAGGCCGCCTGCACAGCGAGCTGGAGCATTGCACTTTAGGAGTGTGCCTGGTGGGTGCGTTTGTTCCCATGCATGGGAACACAGGGAGCATGCATGTTGGTGTCTGCTGCGATCATGCAGGGTGCATGCTGCTGACGGAGCCGCATGCGGGTTCTCCGTAGCTGCAGGCACCTTTCAAACCGCCGCAGTGGCTGGAGCGACATGCGCAGGGTGATGCTGCTGACGATGCAGCATGCGGGTTCTCCGTAGCTGCAGGCACCTTTCAAACGGCCGCAGTGCACAGAGCGACATGCGCACACGTGTGTGCCCGCAGGTGCCGAACGGCACCGCACCAAACCAGCACGGCACCTGGCTGTACGGCCGCGCCGGGTGGTGCCCGGGCGGCGCCGTGCAGCCCTGGCTGGTGGATGTGACGGGCGAGCTGAGGAGACCTGGGGAGGGTGAGAACGTGGTGACCTACAAGGGTCTTTATGAGGGCGCAGACCCTGTCATTGGGCCCAACGCTACCGCTGGGTACATCATGATGACCTCGCAGATTGTCTTTTACCAGTAACTGCGTTTTTCAAAAGGTGCGACACTAGCTATATGTCTGAGAGGTGCCGCGTTAGCTATGTGTGCGGGAGTCCCAGGCGGCTTCAGCCTGATTTGATAAGCCTTGGAGAGGAGGGTTGCATGGACCAGTGAAAAGCACTGTCAGAGCCCAAGTGTGCAGCGCCTGAATTACCGCTGTTTCGTGGCGGGTTGCAATATGTCAGTGCCCCTGCTTGTGGGGAATGGGTGACAATTTCGACATCCTTGGGGCGCCACAGGACCAGAACGATCATTGCCATTGCAATGCATGGACAAGTGGTGTTGCTCCTGATAAAGTGCATGTGAAGCATTGCACTGGGTGCTCGCTGCGCTGACAGGAGAAGGCACCACCGCTTGCCTGATAACATTACATGATCCAGGCGCCTGCATAGTATACACATGCATGTTCCAGCATGCACATGATGCACAACTGATAGGTCTCCATGCAAGGCCCAAAAGGAATGCAGGGAAAAACAAGTTAGGTCAGACCATGCATAGTGCGTACATATGTCACTAGATGCACGTTCGCAGCTCCGAGGGCATACTTTCTGTACATCTACTGTAGCACAACAGGAGCTTGCAACAGTCTAGGCGTGAGCAGCAGTGCGACAGCGCGCAATGTGGGCGCGCATGGGCCTGGCAGGCGCGGCCAGCGGCGACGCGCCCAGCAGCGACTCCGCACTCACGCGCGACCTGCAGGCGGCGTCCAGCAGCGCGCCTGGCCCGCACAGGCCGCCGCTCGCCAGCGCCGGCAGCGAGGACATGCCTGCCCGTGAGCGGCAGGCGCAGGCGCAGCGGCTGACCACGCAGCAGGCCCAGGAGGATGCCGAGCGCCTGGAGGCCGCCGGCGCGGTGCCGATACGGCACTTTGAGCGCAGCGGCTCCGGGCACATTGGCGCCAACTCGCTCCGGCTGGGCGGCGGCAATGCGCTGCAGTTTGGTGTGCCTGACAGCCTCGTGCCTGAGACCTGCTGTCTTCTTTTGCCTGTACATATATTGTTATCCAGAGGTAGTTGTGTCAAAGCGAGGCTGTGTGCTAGTGCAGGCCGGTCGCCCATCGTGCGGGAGCTGTCATTCCAGGACCGCCCTGGTCCGCAGCCGCCGGAGAGCAGCAGCCTCATGGAGGAGGACATAGAAACGGTGCCCACTCTGCTCGAGTGCCACTGCGCTGCCTGCGCTCACAAGTGCCTTCACGCCCTGCATGCAAGCACTGTCCAGCGCGCAGTGTATGCAGACTCCGCTCCCTTGTCAGTGCTGCGTGAGCCAGGGCCGCCAGGCAAGCATACGTGGCCCTCGGCCGGGCCACAGTCTGTGCCTACTATCAGACTGTGACGTTGTTATGTTGCACAGAGATCGCGAGCCAGACCAGACATGGCGGGAGCGCCGACGGCGCGCGCTTGACCAAGACTCATTTCTCGCTGTGGTGGACACAGCCTGACACTTTGAACCGCTGCAGGGCCGCGAGCCGGACGCGGGGCCTGCGCCGGCGGCGCACCCAGCCCCAGCTGAGCCGCACGGCCTGCGCGTGGCGGGCCCGCGCCTGAGCCTGGATAGGCCGGCCCGCAGCGGCCCGCTCGCCACCCACACCACCCCGCTCGTGACGCATGAAGAGGCGCGAGGCGGCGGGGACGGCGCTGCCGGTGGCAACGGTAGGTCGCACGCCTGCAGAGCCGATGCTGATGTATCCATTTGGTCTGTACGTTCTGAACCATGGCGCTGGCCAGACTCAAGGAGTGGTAGTGGACCACTCATGCGTTGGGAATGGTGTGATTTTCGTATCGGCTTCATCTGTGCACTTCAGCTAGTGCACTGACAAGTCGAGGGCTGGTGCATGTCAGATTGCATGCCGCTCCATGAGCGCGTCACTCGCCAGCAATCGCACAATCTGTGCTAGAGTGAATATTGCATGTGGACACTAAGCATGACGTTGCCTGCTGTGCTGCAGCAAGTCAACATGGAGGCCGGCGTGCATGCAGGCTCGCATGTTTACTGATTAGCATGATGCACGCCGCTTTTAGAGCGCCCCTTTTACAGCGCGTCAATGCGCAGGCCTGCATCACGGCGCGCCCGAGAAGGAGCCGCTGCTGGAGGAGGCGCACGGCAAGGAGGCGCACGCGACCGGTATCGGCAATGAGATCACCTACGGCATGATCAACGCCGTGGTGCGCACCCGAGCGTCAGCTCACAAATACCCTAACCCTATCATGACGCGCTCGCATGCGTCAGTGCTGGCGCCTGCATGTCTTTGGCGTCCGTGCTCAATGTCAGTCTGTGCATGAGTGTTGCACGACCATTGCGCTGCAATCATAGCCAAGTCTAGCACGCGGACGCCGACGCCCCATGTTGCTGCTTGCAGCGTGTCGTGCCCTGCGCTTGCTTGCCCGCAGGTTAAAGTTCGTTCCGTGCGCGCCGCATGTGCTTTGACCATCCGCCCGCGCGCGCCAGGTGGGCATCCCGACGATGATTAGCTTTGCCGCCATCATCTTCAAAGGCGCGCTGGCCCCGTGTCCAAGCACATGAGCTGCATAATTGAACACCTCTGTACAATATGTAAGATGCAAAATTAAGTACCACTGTACAATCACAAAGCCGCGGGCAAGTGGCCGGGCCGCGCGGTCGCCGCCGCGCGCGCCGTGACGCCCTCGCGTTTGGGTGCGCAGACGAGCTGTACACTCCGTGGCTGGGCCAGCTGGCCAAGCTCGCCTTCCTGGGCTCGGCGGTGCACCAATTCGTGTTCACTGTCGCGTCAACGCTGCCGTTCGCCGTCGGGCAGGCGCGCGCCCTGAGCCGCCCGCTCTGTTTGGGTATCAGCAGCATGCCTGCGCGTACACGTGTCAACACACCATGGTGTGCTGGCGTCCATGTGCTGTGCAGTGTGCGTGTTCTTGTGTGAGTGCCCAAGCTTATCATGCACCTGTTTGCAACTATGTAGTCTGCAGCGCCGTATGAACCCGATGTCTTCCAACAATTGAATTTGGTCCAAATGCTATATGACCCCAACCCTAACCCTGTCCTGACCAGGTGCAAGACGTCAGCCTCATCTTCCAGAGCGCGATGGCGACCTCCATCGCGGCCATGTGCACCGCCGCGGGCTACGCGCCGGAGGAGGCGCTGGGCACCGTGCTGACGACGCTGGTCATCGCCACGTTCGTCGTGGGCGTGCTCATCGTGGCCGTGGGTGGGCGCGCCCGGCCCTCCCAGGGCTGCGCCCGGTACTCTGTTTCAGAGCATCACATGCTGTGCCAAAGTCAAGGAGGCGGGTCATTTGCAATCCTGTCATAGGCGTCCATATAGGGCTGTGATTGTTTAGGACACTCAGGTCCTTGGCTGTAGAGAAAGTGCTCAGGACATCCGGAAGCCACACCTGTGAGCGCGCCTGCTGTTGCAGGCAGGTTCAAGCTCGCCTCGCTCGTGCAGTACGTGCCCCTGCCGGTGCGCAGCGCCGCCATGATTTGCACCCAGGCAGCTGATGAGGCTGTGCACTGTCTGCAGTTGCGGGCCTGACATGCGCTACAATTGCCCGGCGTACCAGCGACTGGGTCATGCAGGGAAGCTGACATGTGCCATCGAGTGCTTCTGACAGCATAATGCATTGACAGGCTATTGTGGCCAGCAGAGCTGGCCCTGACACTCTCCTGACAGAAGGGTGCTGTGTCGGAGACAGCGGCGGCCAGCAGAGCGTTTCGGGCGCAGGTGGTGGGCGGGTACCTGGGCTACGTGGGCTACTTCTGCATCGCAGCGGGCATCTCGCTGGCGTGCGGTGTGGAAGTGCGCGCGCCCGCGCTCATGATGCGTGCAAAGCAGCGGCCGCTGCACACGAATTGCTTTCTCTTTGCATGCCCTGACGTCCCCAGCTTTCGTGGACATGAAGGCGCCCATTGTCACTGTTTTGCCCCGCGCTAGGCTGTCGTTCCCGCCTGCGTGCACGCAAAGTCACGCCCGTTTAACAAGCACCGCGCACGCCCAATGCATGCGTGCCGGCAGGCCGCTGGGGCGCTGCGCCCGCGACGCCATTCTCCCTCCAAATAGGGTTGGGAAAGGGAAAGGGTCTGACTAGGGATAGGGTGCGCCGGCAGGTGGGCAGCTTCCCCAGCTGGGTCAACCTCGCCAACCGGGACGCGCTGGTCAAGCTGGCGCCCACGCTGGCCGCCACGCTGCTGGTCTGGGGCACCATGAAGGCGGCGCCGCTGTGCGGCGGCACGCGCCTCGCGCCGTTCGCGCCGCTCTTCCTGCCGGCCGCGCTCGTCTTCGTGCCGGCCGCGTTCCAGCTCGCGCTGCTCGCGCTGGGCGTGTCGCTGCAGGAGGCGGCCGACGCGGGCTGGGTGCTGCAGCCCAAGGCGCGGCGGCCCGCCCGCCGCGCGCCTCGCCCGCGGCGTGCAGAGCACATGGTACTGCTCGCGCATGCGTCCGGGCTCGGCCATGGCTGTGGTGGCTTGCCTTTGCTTGTTGCCGCTGTGGCTGCGGCGCTCTGGCGTGCGAGCGCAAGGCGGCAGTGGTGGCAGCGTGCTTCGAGAGTTACAATCAGAGGCCCTGGCCGTAACCTCCCTTTACGTGCGCTGCGCAGCCTGGCACGCCGTTCTGGGAGGTGTATCGCCTGTTCAACATCAAGGACCTGCGCTTTGACGGCGTGTACTGGAAGGCCGCGGCCTACCAGGCGCCCAAGGCGGGGCCCGCCCCTTCCCGAGCCCCTGCTGCGCACCATGCTCTTTGCTCTCTCAGGCGTCACTAGCAGGCTCGGCTCACCGGCCGTGCGGGCCTGAACACTGCCAGAGGCAGGCACTGCTGCTGCTTGGTGCAGGGCCGCCGCCGGGCACTTTTGATGGTCGCAGATGGTGGATGCTACATAATGGAAGAGGGTTTGTTGAGGGCTTCACACCCGCCCGCTTACGCAAGACCTGCTGGGGAGCAGGTGCTTGCACTGTTCTTTGTGGCAGCGTTTGGCTCGAGCCTGGATGTGGCGGCCATCCAGTCCGAGTCGCCCGAGCCGCTGGACTTCAACCACGAGCTGCAGACCGTAGGTGCAACCCGCGTGCCTTTGGCTGCTTTACAGGACTCGCATCCCTCCTCTGCCATGTGCGAACATTGCGCGCACCTAGTGAGCTCCAAGCTTGCTTGGCACGTGCCCAACGGCATGCTTCAGGCCGCTGACCGTCGACACACCCTGACATCCTTACCTGAGCGCCTTGGCCTGTGCATGTGGCGCACATGCCTGCGCATGCCAGCCACGGCTTGCCGGCTGCATTGCCTGAGCGGCCGCACATAGGCTGCTGCTGCGAGCAGGGCTGTCCAACATCATCACCTCGCTGACGGGCGCGGGCCTGACCGGCTCCTACATCTTCTCGCAGACCATTTTCAGCATGCGCGCCGGCGTGCACACGCGCCTGCACGGGTATATCATTGCAGGTGCGGCCAGCAGGGAAGGCTGGTGCTCTCTTCATGCCACCACCCCTTCACAATCAATGTCAGCGTCAGTGTCAGTGCCCGACCTTACAACGCTCACCTCTGCAAACGCAAAGATATCAGGACGAGCAGGCATGCAAAGTACCAAAGCTTTGCTCCAAAGCTGCGCTGCTGTTTGGAGATGCGCGCTAAGCTGCCTGGTGCGCCAGGCGTGGAGCTGGCGGTGTTCCTGGTACCGTTCAGCATCGTGCAGTACATGCCCAACCTGTTTTACGGGTCCCTACTGTGCGTGCCCACCTTTCTTCCTTGCAGTTACACTGTCACTGTCTGGTCATAGGGCAACTTCAGAGCGGCTGGCAGCCAGCTTTTGGTGCTTTGTGCTGTCTGTGAGATTAGGCTGAGAGACTGAGAGTAAAGACTGTGCATAGCGTCTCCTGAAGACCTGACTTGTTTGCTTGTGCGCAGAGTGACTTGGCACACAGACTTGCTGTCTGGCGCGCAGGAACCTGCTGGGGATCGAGATCACAACAGACTGGCTCTTCCACTCATACCACAAGGCGCGCCTCTCGCCGGCAAACCAAGCAGCCCGGCTGCCTTGCCCCTGAAGCTCATGGTCCGCGTCGTGAAGCCCCTGACGGCATGGGCTGGCGCAGGTGGCCCGGTCAGAGTTTGTGCTGCTGTGGATGACCTTCCTGGCCATCATCGCCACTGACCTCCTCACCGGCATCTTCGCCGGCGTCATGTTCTCCGTCGTGTACTTTGCCTATCGCTACTCGCTGGTGCGCAGGCCCGTGAGCAGCTTCAATTGCGGAACATGTCAGGCAGGTGTAGTTCACTCGACATCCAGGCTTACAGGCTGAGTTCAAGCATGCATGGGCTGAGATTTGGAGTGTAAATGTATTAACAATGCCGGGTGAGCACCCGTGGGCTCTGCACGGATTGCAGGTCTGCTCAGACATCAGCACATATGCCGGCGCGGTCGGTGCTGCGCAGCCGGCAAGATCGTGTTGCACTTGCTCAGGTCGCTCTGGATGCACAGTGGTGCTTACACATCACCCGCTCGGCGCACAGGTGACGGTCAAGGCGTCGGCGATCGTCCCGGCGCGCTCGGCGGTGCTGCGCGGGCCCAAGGAGCGCGAGGTGCTGGACCTGCTGACCGCACGCCTGGCCGCCGTGTCGCTCGCGGGCTACATCTTCTTCGGCTCCTCCGTGAACATCAGCGACCAGGCGCGCTGCAGCCTCACTGTCACCTGTCTGTGTGCATGGGTGCGTGTTGGTGTTGTACGATGTGTTGCATCTCGGTCCCTGCTGTGGCTCTGCTGCAGAGTGGCTGGCCGTAGTCTCCGGGAAAACCGCACAAACAGGCTTCCTGCAGCAATGTCGCGGAGGTGACCTGTACATTTTGAGGTCAGCACCTCTGCATGGCTTGCAGGTTGCTACCACTGCGCCAGCCAGCCATCTGCAGGCTGCCGTATAAGGCAATGCACATGGCCCGCTGAGGCAGCTGCGGCATGCTGCAGGTGATGGCCGTTGCTCGCGCGCTGGTCTCCTCCGACGAGGATGTGCTGGAAGCCAGCACGCCGCACGCGGTCGGGCAGGGCGGCGCGGACGAGGGCAGGCTGTGGTCGCCAGAGATGCGCGCGCACACCAAGGAGGCCTTTGGCGCCGCGCCGCAGTTCCTCATGCTGGACTTCAGGCGCGCTGCGATATCATACCGTGGGTGCTGCATGCGGCAGTGATGTCCATTGAAGGTGCAGCTGTGCATGTACCTTAGCCAAGCCACAGAGCTGAGAGCAATCCGAGTTAGCAAAGACCTCCTGAAGAGTCAAGTCCTGGCCTTCATCCCATCTCATGTGCTTAGGAATATGGAGCAAGGCGAGCGTGCATGCAGCGTCCTGAGGTTGTGCTATTGCTGTGGGCTGCTGTGCAGCAGTCTGCGTGTGAGCACCCTGGGAGCAACCTCAGGGAGCAGTGCAGGGCCAAACACCTCCTAGCAGAAGCGCGTCACGTTGCAAGCTGCCTTGCTATGATTCTTATGTACCTAGTGGAACACAGGATGGTGCGCGGCCTGGACGCAACCGCTGCGCAGAGCTTTGGCTCGCTGCGGAACTTGCTGCAGCGCCTGAACGTGGAGCTTATCATAGTTGAGCTGGAAAACGAGAGCGCATCGGCGCTGCTCACCGCGCATGGCGTCATCGGACCGGCAGGCTGCAGGTGTGAGGCCCGCCTTGCATTGCTGCTCAGTCTTAGAGCTATATGCTGCATGCACGTGAAAGCCTTTGGTGACTGTTATTACTTACGCAGGTACTCTGATCGTCTGAGCTTGCCCACATGGATGCTGACATGCACTGTTGTTAATTTACTACTAGTTTGCGTACATGACGGGCACGCTCGGCGTGTGTTTCAGGGCATACGAAAAGGCAGAGGACGGCGTGCACTACTGCGAGGAGCGCTTCCTGGAGGTCGCGCGGCGCTTTGGCGTGCTCGGCATGCCTGCGCGGCATGTGTCGCTCGAGGAGGCCTTCACGGCGCATGCAAGCCAGGCATGGGCACATGCGTGGGCAGGGAGGAGCCTTCTGCAGATTTGGCACACATGTGGCTCAGCATGCCATTCAGCGGTGCTGGACTGACAGGATATCTTGTTGTTGATTGGGTCATACTCATGAGTTGTACATGAGCAAGGTGCAAACTCTGCCCGCAGCGGCACTGCACCAACCTACAGAAAGCAAGGTGGTGTGTGCTGGGTCAGGTGTTGCCTGATGTGCGCAACCTGGCGCGGCTGGCGGCGGATGCGCGCCCATTCTTCGCGGAGACCGCCTGCAGCGCAAAGGACGTCATCATCAAGGTACGGACCAGCTGCATTTGCCCCATCTCGTGCCAGAGGAGTGAGTGGCTGCGTATGGGGATGCGGAAGCACAACGGACCACGCAGACTGTGTGATCGCAGACTTAAAAGCTCACCTTCTATCGCACCCGCGTCTCAGTCAAGCTGCTTTACGCGCGTCTGCACAGGTGGGTGACCCGGCGAGCGAGGTGCGCTTCATTGTGGAGGGCCACGCGCGCATGGAGGCCACCTTCATCAACCTGCCCGACACGCACCGCGCGATCGAGTTCCCCATTATGCTGCTCACAAACGGCCTGGAGTGGTGCGATGCTTGCTCCATTCGTTGGACAGGGCCTGCAGGAAAGGGCGTTGAGCGCATGCAGGTTGCCACAACACCTGGTACAAGCCCAGCGTTGCTAGGTTTCAGGCTCCTGCACAAGGTGCAGACATTCCGGCACAGGTCGAGGTACTGCAGGCTACATGGCCATTGCCTTCAAACTTCTTCTATGGAGCTTCCTGTTGGACAAGTTAGGGTGTGCTTTCTTCTTCCTAAAGCTGAGCGCCTTCAGGTAAGTGTGGTCGTGGCAGTGCTCGCTGCGGACATGCCACAACAGAGCAAAACCAATTGGCTTCACAGCAGAGTATGGTACCCTGGGCGGTGTGCAATCTGGCCCGCAGGGTGTTTGAGTACGGCCCCGGCGCGCTGCTGGGCGCCTCCGACTTCTTCATGAACGGCCCTGCGCGCTTCCGCGTGGTCGCCGCCGAGCCCTGCCGCCTGCTGTGCCTGTCGCGCGAGAGCCTGCAGCGCATGATGCGACAGGAGCCCGAGGAGCGGGCCTGGCACCATGTTCCCATGTTCACCTTCGGCGCTGCCGCCCTTGCCCGTCACAGGGCCCTCCAAGGCTGGGGCCGTGTGATACGGGCGTGCACGGGAGTAAAGCCGGCCGTGTGGGGCAGGCATGTGCCGCAATGCTTGCTGCCTGTTGTCGCAGCCATCCTCTGGCTGCCAGTCGCGGCAATGTTCGCCGTCTGTCTGTGAGAGGCAGCGCAGCCTTGGTTACAGGAGGAGGAGGAGGATGGTACACCTCTCCTCTGCAGTATCCGTGACTGAGATGCACTGCGGCGCGGCAGGCGGCGGCGGCACTGGTGTCGATAATCATGCGCATGACATCCCAGGAAAACCTGCACATGTTTGACTTCCTGGCGCGGAGCAACGCCGTTCTGTCCTGAGTTGTTCTGTCAAGTTGAGCATCGCCAGGAGGGCTGTGAGCTGCCCTCAACGCCACCTGGCAGCGGCTGGTATAGTTGATGATTAGGACCCAGCATCAAGACAGCGTGTCTCCGCATGTTATGTTCGCATTGAGCTGAGCATGCTTGTACAGGTCACAATTTCTCCCCACTGCAGAGGTTCTGCACCTTGTTCAGCCTGTCTGCTGTGACCCGCCTGGTTGTGCAAGAGTTGTGTCATCAGCTCTGTTGTGTACTTTGCACGTTGCGTGCTCAGCGTATGTTGGGAATGGCAGGTGTTAGAGGGGGTCCCTTGCAGTGCATGCGTTGTGGGAGCTTTGTATCTTAATGCACACCACTTGTTGCTGATGAGCTGCATCCCCGTGCAGTTAAGTTGCCCCTTTCATGCTTGAAAGACTGTCATTGCCTCACGTTTTTGCAGCAGCAGTGTACAACGCACAGATCTCTATCAGCCTGCTTTGCCTTCACAGACCTGCATTGTACCGGATAACATATAAAAAATCATTATTTGAA
>JAABUH010002157.1_pt1 | contig 19489 bp, 18 predicted proteins | sample 5559121 | NCBI WGS metagenome assembly JAABUH01 (sample SAMN10711871, study PRJNA513364) | rock metagenome | isolation source: Antarctica rocks | place: Antarctica: Victoria Land, Battleship Promontory nord | collected 2015-12-28
CCGAAGAAGGTGGAGGGGAAAGGGAAGGGGGTTGAGGGGGTCAATGGGGTTAATGGGGAGAAGAGGAGTGTGGATAATGGGGATGAGCCGGCTGCGAAGAAAGCGAGGGTGGAGTAAGGGTGGGAACATGGAGAAACCTCTTCGTTCCATGTGCATAGTTTACTTTTTCGACTTTCGATCTACATCGTGCATTGTTCATGCTATTTCCGATTGAAATCGACTTTCCGCTAGAACAAGATGAAGAACGGATAACCGCCATTCTTCATCCTGAACAGCTTCATGAGCAGGCTGAACACTACCACTAGCAAACCCAGCCAAAGGTAAACCCCGATCCTCTGCTTCATTGGCGATGATTGAGCCGGGACGAAAGCGGTCAACGCTATGATGGTCAAACCAAGCAGTCCGTCTAATCTTCAATCAGCTCCGGTGGATCTCATTCCGGTGATTACGCTCACATGTACCCGCAACAACCTGACTCTCCAAACCAAGTTGGTTCTGATATCCACTCGCGATCCAACTAGTCCGTCCAGATTGGTCCACCGCGACATAAGGCGCACCCTTGATCTTATTCCACATGTATCCGCTCGTAAACGTCAATATCGCTAGGATGGACATCGTACCCCATACGATACGGGACTGTATGAGGGGCAGGAGGTAGGGCCATAGACCGTAGAGTAGTCCACCACCTGTGAGAGCTAGGAAAGGGGTGATGAGGACTGGGAGGTAATTTGTCGGGGTGTGGAGGTCGAATGGGACGGGGGTTAGGTGGGTGATGAACGAGTGGAAAGGAGGGGCGGTGAGACCGCTGGAAAAGGGAGTGATCAGCTCTATCGTGATGGATTCCAGATTGAGAAGATTTACTTTCGATTGAGGTCGTAGGTGATGACGCTGAGCTTGTTGCTCTTATTCGGACCACTTGCGGCGGGATGGAACTGGACGGTTGGAGCGGATGTCAAACCGAGCTGAGCCAGCATCAGTATTCTTCCTTTCGCTGACAGATGGTCTGACCTTCTGGTAGACCGCTTGACCTTCGGCGAAATCGAGTTGCGCGAAGAAGTGCTGATCTCGAACATGTTGAGGTTGTCTCTTCCAACTCCCCGCAACACGGTGGAAATGTGGGTCGAATTCGCTGCGGTGATTTTGGTCAGTGTCCGACGGAAACCACAGAGCTTGTCCAGCTAAGCAGCCTTGGCCACTCACTGACACGGCTGACACTTGAATTGCGCAGGTAAAGCGGTTAACACCACCGAGACTGAGTAATCCCGGTCTGGTGAAAGGAGCTGTTCGTAAGATTCGGTGTCGAGCTTGATGACACCTGTTTTGGAGCGGGAAGCGAGGGTCGACCAGTGGGAGATGTCGGATGCGAGAGAGAGGGGCAGGACCAGGAGAGCTAGGGAGAGGAACCGCATCTTGACAATCGAATAGAGCCTGTCTATCGTAGCGCCAAAGAAGCAGTCTGGGAGAATGCTGCCTTACTCGTACTTTAACAAGAGGACGTGTTGCTTACCTATCTAATCCCCTCACTTTCTCTCCCAAACCCTTTGCCACCAATTCAAGCTATTTCATCCTGTCACTTCAATAGCTCAGCCCTTGATATACGTTGAAAAGGGGCCCGCCATGTCCCTCGCCGACTCCCTCCTCGCCGACCTTGACGGTCTCTCGGACGATGAATCCCCACCATCCCCTTCTCAACCCCAAGCATCCTCCTCAAAAGGGTCAATGCTCCCACCTCCCTTGCCCGTAAAGACCAATGGCGTCAAACGATCAGTCGAGCCGGAGGAGGACGAAGATGAGGACATGGCTTTTGAGAATGGAGTGAATGCGGTTGGCTTCATACCGGAGGGAGGGGTTAGACCCGCGGATGAGCTTGATGCGGAGGAGGTTGAGGCTACGGATATGGCTGGTGTTGAGGATGTGGGGAAGGTTGCGAAGTTGATGACGGGGAAGAAGTTGAAGGAGGTTCTGTGGGTGAGGCCGCTGATATCACCTCTACTCAATTGTTTGCTGAAACGAAAGCAGGATATAGCGAAGTACACAGCCGCTCCGACCGATATGTCCTCAACCTCCGGACCGCTCGAAGAGAACCCGGAATATCACCTCGTCGTCACAGCCAACAACATGTCCGTGGAAGTGGATAACGAGATCCTGCTGGTGCACAAGTTCATCCGAGATCATTACGCACCGAGGTTCCCTGAACTCGAACAGCTCATAGCGGAACCTTGGACTTATATCGCTGCGGTGAAAGCCATAGGTAACGCTGAGGACCTTACGAAATGCGCTTTCCCGAATACTTTACCTGCTGCGACGATTCTATCCATTACCTTGACGGCGACCGCGACGAGAGGGAGGATGTTGAATGCAGGGGAGTGGAAGACGGTTCGGAAGGCTATTGAAGTCGCGATGGAGTTGAGGACAGCGAGAGAGCAGATCTTCTCTTATGTCGAGAGTCGGATGGCGGCTGTCGCACCGAACCTTTCCGCCATCGTCGGTACCGGTATCGCGGCGAAACTCCTCGGTCTAGCTGGAGGCCTACAAGCATTCTCGAGGACACCTGCGTGCAATATCATGCTTTTCGGTGCTATGAAGAAGACTCTCGCCACCACGCATTTATCCGCAGCCAGTCAACAACGACACACCGGCTTCATCTTCCAGTCACCTATCGTGCAATCCGCTACACCTGAAGATCGGCGTCGAGCGCAAAGGACAGTGGCAGCGAAATGTACGTTGGCAGCGCGGATGGATGCCGGGAAAAGCTCGAGGGATGGGGCGTATGGACGGGAAGTGTTTGACAAATTGCAAATAAGGATCGACAAGATGGCCGAGCCGCCACCCAACAAGCTTGCGAAAGCTTTACCCATCCCTAAGGAGACGAACCGGAAGAAACGAGGTGGGAAGCAAGCCCGAAAGCAGAAAGAGGCTTATGCTCAAACTGAGCTGCGGAAGATGCAGAATCGAATGGAGTTTGGGAAACCTGAAGATGAGACTGGGATGGATGATGAGACTGTTGGTCTGGGTATGATCGGGGCTGGTACAGGTCGCGTAAGGGGAGAGACGGTGGATGCGAGGAGTAAAGCGAAATTATCCCGAGCGAACAAGATTCGAACTCAATTACTTGGTCGATCGGCGGTGTCGTCCGATGCGAGGTCGGGTACTTCGACTTCGTTGAGTTTCACACCGGTTCAAGGGTTAGAGATCGTTACCCCGAGCTTGAGCGCCGCGGCGAGGGTACAGCAGGCGAATGAGAGGTGGTTTGCGTCGGGGACTTTTACGCATGTCAGGAAGGAGGGAAATAGTCTCCCGGGGCAGTAGTGGTGATCCTGTGGCTGTGAGACGCATTGTTATCGCAGCAGACCGAGAAAGACTGGCTTATCCGTATGTATACATTTTCTATGTGACTTGCCGAGTATCTTCCGTGCCTTACATGACGTTTGGTTATTGCCGAGTCGCAATTTGACCGTTTCATCATTCAGCATTCCGCTTCGAGCGGCGTCCGAATCATGTTACGACTACTCCCCCTCAACCATCCTCTCCATCGTCTCCTCCGACTACCTCCTTTCCGCATCGCCTCCCGCTCCGCCTCCAATTCCGCCCCCGAAGAACGCAAAACCGCCTCATTCTACATCTCCAACGTCTTCCCCGTCCGACTCGCCTACTGGGATCCTCGACCAACATGGGCATCCCTCCTCCGTTCCGAAACGCTCATGGAACGACTCGTCGATATCTCCTCGGAAGTCACTGGTCATGGATTCCGAGTGGAATCATGGGAGATAGCGAGGAAAGATGGTGGTGTATTCATGCATTTCTCCTACATTCCCCCTTCAGATGAGTCGGAGAAGGAAGCGGAGGTTGAGAAGGATTTATCGAGTTTAAGTTCGATGCCTGAAGTGGTTGTTCCGAATTTCCTCAGTCCGGGGAGGTTGTTCCTCCCTCAGTTGGTTGAGAGTGCGAGGAAGAGGGGTGGTTGGCCGAGTTGGTTAGGTCAATGGTGGGCTAATCGATGGGAGGAGAAGGAGGGGGTACCGGGACATAGGTTGTATCCTGCGGCTGTGTGGATTGGAGCGGGTGAGGGTGAAGATGGAGCAATGGTGAAAGGGAGTGGGAGCGGGATGACGGGGTTACAGGCTGTTGCTGGAGGTGGGAGGGTTTGGGTGGTCAAGGGTAGGCAGTGGACAGAGGTGAGCGACGTTCCTCAGTCACACGATTTAAGCTGGTCAATCTGCCCGAGCTGACGGGTACACATACTAGGACATGAATCGTTACATCTCGAATCGGCTCAGAGTGGAGTTTGATGGTCCCGACGTATCGCAGGAGATGCTTTATACCCTCTTCCGAGTAAGTCGATGAAGCTAGGTTACGAGCTGAACGAAAGCCATACGGTCGATTAGCAGATATACAACCAGCTTCTTCCGTCCCGGCAGGCTCTTTACGTTTCGCTACGGTCGCCTTCTCGAAGATCTCCCCAGCAGCCACCGCGATCAATTGCGTAAGTCCTCATTATCTCGACAGGAGCTGAATATTAGCTACATGGGTATTCCACACCGACAAACACCGCCGACTTTACATTACGAGCCAGTGCCTTACCATCCCCTTCACCACTCATTTTAAGCCGGCTCAGGCTGTACTACGAGAGCCCGCACAAAGCCCATGCGATACGAGATTGGATATCTACACACCCGAGGATAGCTTTGCCTGTACTGGCCTTTCTCATCGGGACACTCAGCTATACCGTGGGTTGTAAGCAGGGGTATCCGCTGATGACAGTTCTTTGATCCGATACGAGCGTTCTTCGTCAGGTCCAAGCTCGAGGGTACATGGGATCTCGAGCAGTACTCAGCTATCAAATGTGCGGCCTCTCCGATGAGAACCTGCCCCAAGAAGACGCTGACCTCGTCTAGACCTTCGCCAGAAATTCGTTCTCCCCACATCGTTCGGTTTCCTCCACTCCTCCACCTCGGAGACCGGCACATCCGAAGACGCGATTGGTAAAGATGCATGGAGGGACCGGATCGAAGCGGAGAATAACGTCGAGAGGTGGTTATCAGAGTATCCGAGCACTTTCATTACCATCACCGGACCACCCGGGAGCGGGAAAATCAGCTTGGTGCAGAGGGTACTGAAGGAGCAGAAGAAGTGTGTTCTGCTGTTCGTCAGAATAGGCTGATGAAAGACCGGCTATGGTGATTGATTGTGCGGAGATTCAGCGGAGTAGGACTGATTCGGAGTTGGTCAGCTCGTTGGCGGATCAGACGGGTATGTTACCCTAGACTAGCCAAGCTGAAATAGTCAGGATACTACCCTGTCTTCTCATTCTTGTCCTCCTTGAACGGGTTGGTAGACCTGGCTTCGGTCGGTTTGATCGGGCAGAAGGGTTAGTGAAGCTTGACGGGACTAGCTGACGTCAGCCGGGTTTGCCACTCCCGTCGATCAGCAACTCCGAGCAATCCTCGAGATCGTCGGTGGAGCCCTGAAGGATGTCTCGGCACACGCTAGGAACGATCACAGGCAGGAAGTCGAACATGAGAAGGATCAAGTCATCATCGGTATGCAGCAAGAACGACGAAGGGAACTCATCGCTCGTGGTGGATGGCATGATGGTCGAATCGACTGTGTCAGCGGGAATGGGGTGATGAGCGAGCTGGGTCTGGGTGAGGAGCCGACATACGATGGGGATTTGACACCGCCACACAATACGCCTTTGCAAGCGACCGTGATTGATAATGGCAAGATCGAGGCGAAGGTGGTCGACGCAGACCTTGATGCGGAGAGCGAATTCATCAAGACGCTTCCGATCGTCGTGCTCAAGAACTTTGCACAAAAGTCTGCAAGAGGCGATCTCTGGAATGTGCTATCCGAGTGGGGAGCGAGTCTCGTCGAGAATCGGATAGCGCACGTCATTGTCGTAGCGGAAGGAGCGACGGCGACGAAATCGCTTACCAAGGCATTACCCTCGAAACCGCTCAATTCTGTCGGACTTGCCGATGCGGATGAGGCGAATAGTCTTGGCTATGTGAGGGAGAAGTTGATAGACCAGCTTTTGGAGTCTGAGGATAGTGCCCAGGTTGCCAAGCTTGGAGGGAGGATGGTGGATCTCGAGACACTGGTGTACAAAGTTCGAAATGGATCGACCATACGGGATAGCGTGGATGATATTGTTCTGCGGAACGTGGTGGAGCTGCGGAAACAGGCCTTCGGTGACGATGCGGAGGATGCGAAGACTCTTCCTTGGACGAGGGCACAAGCTTGGCGGGTGGTTCAAGATTTAGCGAAGAATGGAGAGGTGAGCGATAGTTATGATCAAGCTAATGTGAAGTGCTCCTATGCCCAACTATTACAGGACTTCCCATTTAAGGGTGCCGAGCAGAGCTTGAAAGCGTTGGAGGAGCACGAGCTGGTCTCGGTGGCTTACGTCGAAGGTCGAGCATCCCGTGTGAGACCAGGCAAACCCGTCTTCCGATACGCCTTCGAACAGCTCGTCAACGGTAAGTTCTCCTTAAATTACCTCGCTGATACCGCAGACCCGGTGTTCCGAGCATCCTGTCAGATCGAATACAATACCGCTCTCATCGCCAAAGCCGAATCCGACATCCGGACACACGAGACGGAACTAACCACTCTCAAGGGTATTACGACGGACGGCGGAGCTGCCGCATTGGGTGCGAGCGAGGGTGGGTTTTTGGGATTGGGGAAGTACTCTGCGATCAGTGAGAGGGCCAGATGGTTATTGGAAAAGATGGGGAAGAGCGTGGAGAAGTTGGGTGTGTTGGAGAAGGATAATGCGGAGATGATGAAGATTTTGGGGTCGGGGAGGGCATGAGGTCTGGGGATTGGCTTTTTTGGTGAATGAGACAGTCCTTGGGGAGATTCTCAGTGCAGGGTTCACAATGTGATGTAGCATACTTCTCATCATTCCTATTCCGCTCCATGTAGGATGCTTGGATTGAGAACTGATCATCTTGCTGTCCCGTCCCAATACTGCCTCTGGCTAATCCGATGACAATGACGACGTTTGGATGTGTAGCTTCTGATGTATGCATAGTGATTTTAGACACCTGATATCAGCCTCGGACGCGCCCGGATTGAGCCGATCGAGTAAATACGCCATCTTCTCTCAGTATGCTTATAAGGACTACACGGCTGACTTCCGGGCGGAGCATTGTCGCCTTAACAGCTTCTAATGACGTATTGCATCATCGCCCATCAGACCCCAAGTAGAGTACCGATCGCCCACCCGTACATCGGCAGAATCAGATTATCGTTTTGCGCCGAGAACGCCTCGAGTAGTGTCGCCAGAGCTGTAGCAAGGATATATGCCACCGGCTAACATTAACATGATCGCGCTCAGTCACTCACGTTGAAATTTTGCACCACCCCGAAAGCCCACAATAGACTCGAAGATATTATGACAGATGCGAAGAGCGCCAGGCTACCCTCGACCGTCTTCCCGTTTGATGACCATTTGATCCGTCCCATCCGCCGACCAACGATTGAAGCCTGATATCAGCTTGATCATGTAGGTGAACCTACCAAGGCGTCGCCGATGCCCAGGGAGAGTACCCCAAAGTACGCTAAGATCTCGCTTGGACTGAAAGATCAGCTCTTATCAGGCTGAGCTACCCACCCCTCAAGCCATACTGGCGATCCACAACCCGCAAGGAGGTAAAAATGGCTAAGAATCGCTGTCCCAGAATCCTTATGATCGAGAAACTCGTTGAGGAAGAGATGAACGCTAACGCCCAGTGGCCAAAGGGCGAAGTACCGGATATACTCGGCAAAGTTGAAAGCGGCGAAGGCAACGGAGAAGGAAAGATGCGTAAATGCAGGCTGACGTCAGCTTGATCTTCGTGTATCCACTCACATCTACAGCGATACCAGGAACAAACATGACCACCGCCAACGCATGGAAGAATTTCCTCCTCGCATTGACGCTCAGAGTCGGCAATCGTTGGTCTGCCGCATCCATCATCTGACTGGCCACACCTGTCAAACCTTCCGGCACCTCCCGTACACCTGGGACTACATATCGACGATGTCGCTGTGCTCTGTTGAGCTGTCTGTTCCAGCCCGCGACACTGATAACAGCCAGGAGGCCCCAGTACGCTAACAATGCCAGTCGTGACCAAGGCTTCCTCCCTTCGAACATCCACCATAACACCCAGAGAAACGGATCTCGCCAGCCGAGACACCAGCGGGTCCAGAAACCGACTATCCCGCCGCAAACCAGAGCTGTCCCAGCGTAGAAGCCTAACGCGAGCAGTCGTCGATGGATTGCTTTCTCCTGGGGGAAGCGAAGCCGATGTGCTGGCGTTTGAGCGAGTTGTCGAGAGAGGTAGAGGAGCGGTGATAGGAGAAAGCCGGCGAGAAGCGATCCTGGGATCAATGCGAGTTGAAAGGTAAGAAGTGGTGTTGGCAGTCGGTATGTCTTGATGTAAGGGGTTCTGAGAATTCGGATCTATGGTCAGTCTCGCTCGAGATGCAAACTCACTTTCATCCGCGTCATGTTTACCGACTCCATGAACATAGCTGTGGCAGCATTGCATACCACACCTAGCTCCCCTAGCGTGAAGCCTCGCCTCGCGAGTCGGATACAGACGTAGAGACTGAATTGATAGAAGAGCGTCGCGATGATTATATCGGAAGCGGACATATCTGGGATCAGCACTGTTGAATGCCATTCACTTACCTGACCAGACACCTCGGTTAACATATGCGGTTAAAACCTTGACGACAAGACAACCTCCAGTCACGAGAAGGGAAAATCCGACCGCACTGCCGTTCCTCCGCCATTCGCCTCGTCGAAGCCAGTATGTGCCACCGTCCACGCCATCCATCTTGCTGAGCTTGACTTCCAGCCGAAGTGAGCACGACAAGTGCACTAGGAGGACAAAGGCGCAAAGCGTGAAGAGCTGGACCAGATTTCGCCGTGATGTCGCCAAAGCCGAGAGAGCGCGTATGGCATCAGTCTGAGGGAGAATTGGAAGTCCCGCCACCCGTCGAATCGGTGTTGAAGGAAGTACCAAAGGAGGTTCGATCATCCAGCCCCCGGGTAGAGCGGATCCAGGTGCGGAGGCGAGGGTAGTGAGAGCAGCATGAAGTAAGGCTGCTGCGACGAGTGGTCCAAGGAGGAGTGCAAACAATACGCCATCATCGACACATTCCCTGATTGTCAGCGGGAGTTTACACAAGGAATCGTACCTGTACTCTCTCGCCTCAGTCCCCCACGTACACCCACGATCGCCCACAGAATACGAAAGATCCTCGTTGCCCATGTTCGACTGGGTGGGCGTCATAAGTGCGCTGGTAGAAGATGCTGTGAGTGGCCGATTTGACCTCTCTCGAACGTGTGGCGGTAGTAGGGCTGGAGATCCGGGTCGAGTGGTCGGAATTGGCCATGAGGCTCGTGGTGGTCCGGGTCGATGTCGCAACGCCGTGTATAAGGTAGATAGACCGATGAGCAGGCCGATCTCTCTCAGTCAGCGATCTCTTCGAAATGTAAGCTCACCTCCAGCCAAAGCCTTCTCATTCCATTGCCAGCCCAGCTTCCACACACCGAAGCCAACCGCACCGAGCAGCAATCCATTCTCACATGACCTCCTGGTCAACCGAAAGCCGATGTCTCCTTTTTCCTTTCCTTCTCGCTTCCATTTGGTGGGCAGAGATACACGATATGGTAGTATCGCGATCGAAGAGGTAAGAGGAAGTGTCATCGAAGTCGGTCGTCTAGCTTGGAAAGATGGTTTCGATGGTCCAGCTGCAGGCGGGGGAGATGCCCTACTTATTGTAAGATATTCTTCACCCCATGTCATTCGACGTACATCCTCGTCGTACCATCACGAGTGTCATTACCGTGGCCATTAACGACCCCTCCACTCAACCTCCGTCTCACTCCCTCAACCTCCGTCTCGTCCCCGAGCACAGCTCTCAAAAACTCTTCCCCAGTCTCATCGCTCACTCCAGCCGGACTGGAAGCCGACCCACCATACCCATACTGCGTACTATATCCATTCGGTGATTCCTGTGATTCAGGTCCGGGCGGGATCCTCGTGTTCACCTCCGTTGATACCCGCCCGTTCCCTCGAGAGACGGTTGTTCGGGTTGATGTAGTAGAGCTACGTCGCTTCTCGCGGGTGTTGCTGTCTTGAGGGAGAGCCGAGATGGATGGCGGGGAGGAGGCTGGAGGGGAGGGGGATGAGGAGGAGCGGGAAACTGAGCGGGGACGGGGACGAGGTGAGCGGAGGTGATGATGATGGTGGTGGTGAGGATGAGGAGGATGAGCTCGGGCTGTAGGTGTTGAGGACAGCTTGGAAAGTGGATCTGAGCTGGAACTTGATAGATAATAAGTCGCAAGCTCGTTGTATTCAATTCACTATTGCTAGCCTATCGTGTCAATAGAACATATGAGTCCTGATGATTGAGAACACGAACACAGCGGTGGGGATGATTAGCTGTGCAAGGCGAAATTATAATTATCCCCGAAGATGACACAACGGTACCAGTACACGTTTCAGATCGGCGAAACGCGGCATATGGCCGGACGTAGAAGTATGCCTCCGAATGATCACCGAAGCATGAGCCAAATGATACACGATGCAGGCGGAGAAAAAGGAAGACGATTGAGAAGAACCGATGCTGGATCCATGCAGGTACTATGCAATGCAATACTCTCCCCATACTGTGATCAATAATCCCTTATCCCCGCTCTCTCCTTATACTCCCTCGACCTCCTCTTCCGTCGATGAAGCATGATCAACCCAACCGTCCTCGCATACTTCCGATTCAACCTCGCAATCAATGCCGAGGCTTTACTCTTCGTAGGTTGTCCATCCGGATCCCGAACCGGCACACCACCGAAACTCTCAAGTCTGATATTCTCCTCACTTTCCTCCGGCTTCTCCTCATCCGCTGCTAAGAGTAACCAAGCGTTCCGAGCTCTCTGTCTGGCTCGTTCTACCTCTTCGTAAGCTTGATCGAGGACAGCGACGGTGAGGAGAGATGGTCGCCAGAGGATATCGTTCGGTCGCCAGCTTTCGAGAAGTTGTTGGGCGACGCTCTCTGGATGTTCTCGTCCACGGTAACCGAACGGGCTGTCGAACCGGAACTTCTCGCGATTACGGTCGCTGGCGGTATCCACGGGTTTATCATCGATCTCGACAGGTTCAACATCGGGTTGACCGGAATTATCGAAGGTCTCCCTCGACTCGAGCGGAATCAAAGCTCTCCCGCTACGTAAAGCTGCGTTCCGTCGCTGCCGAACCTCGTCCCATCGCGGCAAGACAACGGTATCGATGACATGAAACGCGCTCTCCACATCACCAGTTCGAGCGAGCGCGACGGCAAAGTGGTTGTAGTTTCCCGAATCGAAGCCGAAACCCGCCTCCCTGACATTCTTCCAGACGTCTCTTAACTCAGTATGCCGCCCAGCCGTAGAAAGCGCATCTAGCACGATCGAGAGCGGGATGCAAAGGATATTCCCTTGGGATCGAATAGACTCCCCAGCTGCATTCGGCGTGCTGCAAGCATCTTTGAAAATGCTCTCCCAGGTCTGCATCACCTTCTCCACGTCTCCAGCTCGGCGATACGAATCAAGAAGAGCCGTCCACATGGACATGGTTGGAGCTTGATCGCGCGTCGCCATGTCAAAGTAAGCTTTCGAGATTTCAGGCTGACCTCGACGTCCAGAAGCCACCACGAGCGGCTGAACCAATCGTTCGGTCGTACGGGAACGCTCAGAGCCGATCTCAGGGAGTCCTCCCTTCTTAGCTTGTTCCTGGATGGACGTTGCGAACTGTTGGGCCTGATCGAGGGATTGCTGACTGTCGGGAGCGGCGATGGATTGAATGATCTGAGAATAGGTGATAGAGGTCGGGAGCAGGTTCCTCTTCGCCATCTCGTCGTATATAGCCCGAGCGCTCATCCCATCCTTCACGCGAAGATGACCATGAAGAAGGATCGATAGGGTTACGATATCTGGTCTCGGATCAGCTCGTTCATCCATCTCTTCGAATAGCTCGTTCGCCAGTTCGAGATTTCCGTTGTCGCAGGCTGACTGAATGACGAGAGCCCACTGATACGTATCCGGCCTCTGAAACTGTCGGAAGAGCGAGATGACCAGCTCGGTAGGCGCGGCGATATGCACAAATGCACGAAGGATGGCCGCGGACACTGCGGAATTCGACTGGATCTCAAGCGGGAGAGACTGCCATCGGTTCGCTGCTGCTACATACTCGCCCATAGCGACGTGCACATCCAAGACCGATGCCCAGACTACACTATCCGGCTCTAGGCCGTTGGTCCGCATGACGGTGAGTAGTCGCTCGACACTTTCCATATCGAGCCGCTTGGCGAAGAGAGTGATCAGAGCGGTGTAAGTCTTGAGGTTTGGCCGTGTCCCTGCATCAAGTAGCCGATCGAAGATATTAATCGCTGGGTCTAACTCGCCCCGATCTGCGTAGAGCCGGAGGATAAGGTTAACCCCGTTGACCGTGAAGACTCGATCGAGGAGAGCCTCGGCACGGGTCGGATCGTTGGCGTTGCAATGAGCTTGGATGAGGAGTTCGATGGCCTTGGGTTTTAGGCTCGGGCCGTAGACTTCCGTCAGCACCGCGTGAGTCTGCCTGACATTGCCCTTCCTTGCACTTGCTCGCGCAACCACTTCGACATCCGCCCAAGTCGGCTTGAAACGGGCGATAATCTCTCTAAGTGATCTCATCGCTTCGTCCATCATGTCAACCATGGTAAAAGCGGCGAGCAGTCGAGATAGTCCGGCGTGAGAGTTGTTTTCGATGAGATAGACTTCAGACGCGAGGTCGCGGGAGCCGGATTTGAGGAGTGCTGCGGAAAGTCGTGTCGCGGCATCTGACGGTATGGTGAGCCCGTTCTCCTTGAGAAGTTTCCATACGCCTAAAGTCTCCTCGATCCTTTCCGTCCTAGCTAGAGCAACGAAAAGCATCGTCACCGTCCACCTCGTCGAACCGGACCTTTCTGCACTCAAGCGTCCTTTCGCCCATTCGATAGGCTGAGGTATCGTGGCAAGCGCATCGTACCATACCTGGATGAACGCGAGATTGCTAGACTCGTGTTGTCCAGGGAAAAACATGATCGACTGCATGGTATTGCGACAGGCGTTAAAGATCCATAGCAGGTCGACGAGAAGACGATTTGGTGGAATAGTGTCCCGATACCCCTCTGTGTAAGCCGCTTCATTTGGTGGGCAATACATGTGGGTTTTTGAAAACCGCTCCCGTATGGCGAATGCCATGTATGTCCTCGCCTTATCGTACTCGGTAAGCTTGGCCCATCCCAAGCCGATGATGGCCCATTCCCTCGGATTGACCCGGTATTTCTTCGCACTGACACGTATGGTTTTACCGGCCAACTCGAGCTCCGCCCTTGCAGTCGATTCCTCGCCGAGATGAGCAAGGATGTATCCAGAGACCGCGTGGACGAGGGGTTGCACCGCCGGTACCTCCGCTGACTCTGTCGATACCTTTGGGAGTATAGCGAGCAACCATCTCCAGTCCGGGTCTTCCGCAACCCTTAAGAAAAGGTCGAAGATCATCCCTAAATTCTGCCTCGATACCAGGTGCCTCGGTCCACACCCGGCGTCTCCCCAGGCTGTCCGGAAGGCATGGATGGATTTGTATTTTCGAATCTCGAGACCATCGTCGATGCCGTGAGGTAGAGAAGTCCAATCTGGTGGAGGAGGATGACGCTGCGTAGGACGCGGGAGAAAGCGTATCTGGGGGCGAGGAGTTGGGGTTTCGAATGAGGCGTTGGGTGGGGGTCCTAGGGCAGCGTCAAGTGGGGTGCCTAGGGGGATGGGAGGGGAAGGTGTTTGCGATGGTGTCAAATGTGGAGCTAGGTGGCGGTAAAAAGGTGGGTGATGCATGGAACTTTCGCCATAGTCGTCCGGTTCCACGATGGCGTGAGCTACAGACGCATAGCGTCGAGCTTGGATGGGTGAATGATATACATTTCGGATAGGCAAATGCGACTGCCGGAACTAAGAGAATAATCAGCTCCTATAACTATCAAAAGGAATACCTACCTGACGGGTCAATCGCTGTTGGCTTGACACGACACCTGGAGATGCGATCAAGTAGCGGTCCACGAGCCCAAAGACATGTGTGAAAGTCGAGAGTGTGATCGTAAAGCTTCCCCGATAAACGAAGGCGGCGAGCCGAACTACGCTCATCGGTCATGAGGAGAAGGAAGGGGGAAAAAGGGAAGATCTGGTGGACTAAATCAAGCGGTAAACATTATTTCTATGCGGAAAATGAAAGCAATGTTCAGATATCGATCGTGACGAAATCGGTGGCAAGGCACGTGGCTTAGGAGATTATGCCGTACTCGAGGGATACATTCTCGAGGTGCGTTGATCCGTACTCTGAGCGATGCTAGCCTTAAAATGCTTCACCGCCATAGCTTGGGCTCATAATCGCCCGTATGCTTGGGTGTACCAAGTGGAAGGGAGCATCCAAGGGCTCTGCCCTCAGAAGCCAAGCTTGCTGGAGGGCCCAGGATGTCTCATCACATGCTACAGCTTCAACCGCTTCCCATCACTTCTCTCCCTTTCTGCAGCCCATTTCCTGGCCTGGACCGTCTCCTTCTCACCTTTGCCAACGACAGTAACGCCTTTGACAGTCTTGACGAGCCCGGCCAGAGCTCTATCCTTCTCCGCCTTCGTCCCTTTCTTCTTCCTGTACAGCTCGGTCATCCCACCGAGTTTCTTCACTTGCACCTGCTTGTGCTTGCGTGACCTCGCTCTCGCCCGATGCTTCTCTTCCGGGTTTAGCTCAGATCGTGAAATAAGGGACGATGCGCTTGGCGGGGTGAAGAGCTCTTCAGGGGCTAGGAGGGTGGTCGCGGCGGATGTGGGCGGAAGAGCGGATTCAAGAGTAGTCGTAGGCAGGTTATTGATAGTAGTGATCTGTGCTTTGGGCTGACTTGTCAGCGTGACCATCGTCTTCGACTCACCTGTTTCGGGACAAAGTTCAAACTGCTCAGCGCATCAAGCTTGTAGCAGATCTCCCCCCACAACCGCTCAATCACCTCATGCTCCTTCCTCAGCTTCTCATCTCTCGGATCGCGAGCCTTTCCACCAGCTGCGGAGGACTGATACTCCTCCTCATAGATCTGCGCGAGAGACTTCTCAGACTGCTTATCCTGCAGCTCAAAGTATCTCGACGGGAGGAATGGGATCGGCTCGTAGGCTCGTACCCGAACAGGCGAGTTGAAGTTGTTCTGCCATCAGCGATGTCTCACACGCCACGTACATCTCGTATCCGCGCTTTGATCATCTCCTCAAGCGTCTTCACCGTTTCTTCCGTAATCACCGGAACTACCTTGCCGACCTGTTCGAAATCAAGATCCTCCTCGAGCAGCGAATTCTCAGGTCGTGCTCTTGATGACGCTTCGCCAAGAAGAGTCCAATCTTTCGGACCGATGGCTTCTTGCTCAAGCTCGGCGATCTGCTTTGCGAGCGCGAGCTGGCGCTTCTCATGCGTAGAAAGGTCTACAACGATCAGCGACGTCGTGGAGGAATGCAGAACATACCTTTCTCATCTGGCTCTTCCTCTTCCTCATCGTCGAATAGATCCCCCTTAAGCGTGCCCATGATGTCGCGTCCTTCATCGCCCTCGTCGACATCGTCAACCGGCTCGTCAACCTCCTCCTGATCGACCTCCTCCTCGAATCGTAGTCTTCGCTCTTTGCCTTTACCTTTTGCCTCTCCTTCCTTCCATTTCCCGTCCATCCCCTTACCTCGCTTACTCGATACAGTCGCCCGTCTCGGCGCCTCGAAGAAGGCCCCGTACATGACAGCTAGATCATCAGCACCATCGGTAAGCTTAACTCACCTCCATCCTCCTCTCCTCCCTGCAGCAACATCGACCCCACATCGGCAAGCTCTTCATCGTCCTCCTCGCCACCGCCCAACCGTCCTGAGGATAATCTTCGCGCCTCGGCCTCCTCGGTGAGTCGGTTGAACTCGTCTATCGAGAAGAAGTTATCGTCGAGAGTGGGATGACGTATTCGATTGGAAGGTCGGGAAGGGCCGGCGCCAAGGAGTGTGTTTTGGTCGTCTCTGTCATCGGGTGACTCGAGAGCTTCCTTGGCGTCGCCATTTAGGCCGACTTCTTCGTCCAAGCCGGATTGAGTATGGAGGTTGACGTCCTCGTCTCCTTCAGGATCTTCCTCCTCTCCCTCTTCGTCGCTTTCGTCATCGTCTTCCGCGTCATCTTCTTCTTCATCTTCCACATCCTGCTCTTCCATGTCGAGCTCATACTCAACCTCCTCATCGCCCATCCCGTCCATCCCGTCATCCCCCTCAACATCCTTCAACCGAAACACATCCTCCTCCTCGTCGTCGTCGTCGCTCCCACTCTCGCTCTCCGCGTCACTCCCCTCCTCACCCGCCATCATCCTCCTAATCTCCTCCACGGACATCTCCTCGCTTCCTTCGTCCTCACTGTCACTGTCACTGTCACTGTCGCTGTCACTGTCACTGCCGCTGTCACTACCGCTGTCACTGTCACTGTCACTGTCGCTGTCGCTGTCGCTGTCCTCATCACTCCCCACCTCGACCTCCTCTTCTAACGACGTCCCCGCTCCAACGTCCTCGATCACCACCCCAACACCCTTCGCACGTAATTCCATCTGTCCCCAGATCTGCTCGGCGTCCATCCCCTGGACCGTGAGGGTTGATAGCGGTGTGTAAGGTAGGACATCTTTCGGTTCTGGCGTAGCTTGGGCAGGCGTGGTCTTGGCGGATCGGAGGGAGATGGATGGCGATTGGAGGATGGACAGGAGGAAGGGGTGGAGGTGAGGATGGGAGATGGGTTCGAGGCATAGGCCTGTACGAATCAGAGCTGTATGAGAAATGCTGACCAACATACCTAGATCGAAGATGTCTTTCGTTACTTGAAGTGCTGTTGTCGCAAGGAGCTCGTCGCCCCCGGACGCAAGCAGGTGAGTCCGCTCGTCAAGCTGATCGGCCAAGCTTCTCAAGCTAGCTGGAACTCCCCGCTCGAGTAGAGATATACCTTCAACCATGTTGGCGATCGCACATTCGACAGCTTCGCAGACAGTGGAAAAGGTACCAGGTAATTTTGGCAACCTGGGAACCTTTGAAACCGAAAACAGTCACGTGACCCTTGTCTCACGCACCCCACGTGACCTATCGCGCGTGTGGCACTTTCCATTTCGCGCTTTCGTATCTCGCCGACGTATGCCCCTTTTTCGCTCTTCCCAGTTTTCTTCCCACAAGTCATGCAAAAAAAGCAAAGCCATGTTCATGCATACTCGACAGACGGATCCTCCAGAAAAGCAGTTCGGAACAGGGCATTGAACCCTGCCCGCCTATGGGAATACTTGTATTCAACCCTCCGGTCCTGAACGCCGCTGTGGGGACGTCAATGTGGCGGCACATGCTTGGGGCTGATGTCTCAGGATTAAGGGTTCATACCCGGACCTGGTCTGAAGCCTGAATGAAGCTCCTCTTCTTTTAATCGATGCTCCGAGCTTGCCTTTCCTAGGTCTTGTATCCATGCATCAATATATAGGTAACATCTAAACAACGGTCCTGGTCCGGGAGAGAATCGACAGATGGAACATCCGGTCAGAAACTCGTGCTCCAAAGAATAGGTATAATGACCGCCCAAAACTGCAGTTTCCACGCAGTCCGGACTCGTCTAACGGTTAGGATACCCGCCTCTCAGATGAGGTAATCGCGGGTGGTCAGGGTTCGATTCCCTGGTCCGGAAGTCAATTCACCCTTTTTGAGGTCAAATGTCAGCTTTTTCAGCGCACTCCGCCTGCTTTAACAGTTTGCAAGCAAGAATGTTAAAGGATGATTCATGGGTCTGTGCGAACAAGGCGATGGAGTGTATCGTGGTCCACCGATTTGGGTAGTTGGTGGACCTGCAGCTCATACGTGCCTTCCGATGCACAACCGAAATCATCTTCAATATGTACATTCCAGGTGAGGCCCGACGCTCAGCTCCTGGAATCGACGACGGTTGACTTGGCTGTGGCGAAGTTGGGCTACCGTTGTCGAACTTAGCCTGAATAACTCGAGGACACGCGTGAATGTAGCCGAGTTAAGTGCCGGTCGAGTAGCGTAGGCTAAACAGTGCAAGGGCTAGATCAAGTACGAGTACGGCAAAGCTAAGTAACTATGAATGAACTATCGTTGACTTTCAATAACTTTCAATGACTTTCAAACTCGAATCGCTGGTTCCCTCCGTGTCATGAATCGAGACGATCCGACAGACCACGTGATCACTCCTAGCGGGACGCCCCTTTTCCCTTCTGTGTTCCAAACACCCAGGACGCGATGTTTCCCCGTGATTGATATATATAGCACCAGTTATGTTTGTACGACCTTTGGGTCACTATCAATGTATGTTGTAGGCTAGTCAATGCCGACTAGGGCCAGCTTCATTGTGATCTCCACCCGTTGACCGACCCCACGTGATCGTCGACGACACCAAACGATCGTTTATCCACAACCAGCACTGCCCATTCTTTCCATAATCACTCTGCTCGCTCTTTCACCCGACCTGCGGTGATCAGCACGAAGCTCTGGCAGGACCGTAACACTCCGTCTCTCGACTCATCTCTCTTTTACCTTCTTCTCCTGGCCTATCTTCGGCTTGTCTTGTTTCGGTATCAATGGTGTTTCGTCGTAGGCAAGGGGGAAGGGTGTTGAGTACAATGGATCGCGTCGGAGACAAAGAGGCAAAAGGTAACCTCGTTTCGGCGAACAAAGAACATGGTCGAATCTCGTTTCAGAGTCCAAGGTAGGATGAAGCACTGGTTGCTTGTTGTCGGCGATGTTCGGCGATGCTATCCGAGCTTCGATTCACGAACGTGACACCTGCAATGACACGTTACGATCGAGAGAATACCTCCTATTTAAGATTTCTCCTGCAGTTTCAGAGTTTCTCTCCAGATGCATACTTCCCAACGAGAGATATCCATAAGCTCAGAGACAATCTGCCAGACCTCGGAAGATTGGAAGGTGCACGGTGTTTCAGCTTCATCAGCGAGCTGGCAACGTCTCACCAACGTGTCGTGCCTTGGATAGCGCTGATGACTGAATCGAGACCAAGAGATGATTGTCCGTCATTTATAGCTTTGGATGTTCCCCAGACTCTTCAGCTCACTGACCAGGCGTACAGCAAGTAGACCAAGTGGGAGTGTAATCTGCGCGCCATACTGTATAGGCCATTCCAAGTCATTTCAATGAGATGTTCGCCTACCTGCATGGAACCTCTTCCTTCCTTTAGCCTCCCCCTCGCCCACGTTCCCCTCCTCCATCAATCCAAAATGTCAGCCTGACCTATTGACCGTAAGGTCCCATTGTGTCATAGTCGCCTAAACAGACCCCGCCCAAACCATTGTTCTGCCGAACTCGCAAAAGGATAGAGAAGAATGAAACTGCCATGAACAGGGTTTCTACGGGATTACGGAGATCTGCTCGCGAAACTGG
>JAABUH010002160.1_pt1 | contig 19470 bp, 15 predicted proteins | sample 5559121 | NCBI WGS metagenome assembly JAABUH01 (sample SAMN10711871, study PRJNA513364) | rock metagenome | isolation source: Antarctica rocks | place: Antarctica: Victoria Land, Battleship Promontory nord | collected 2015-12-28
CTTGTCAAACCGCCTCGCGTACGCGGGGTTCGAAAGGCTTGAGCCGGGTGCGGACGAAAGACGCACGCCCGGTTCTTAGGGGGCTGGGGAGCAGCAATGCTCCCTGGCTACCCGGTACCTTCACCTGACTCACCTGACTCGGACAGAGCAGGCGGTTATCGAAGGACTGAGAGCCCTTTTCACACCGATTCCAGTGCGTCCAGCGAGATGATGGATTCGGAAAACGCGGCCCATGGTACACGCTTGTACCAACCGGCGTTCGCAAGCCGAGGTAACGGTGGAGAGGTAAGGAATGCATGCGAGCTACTGAGTCCGGACTTGACTTATGCCCGGGCCCGGAATGAAGCGAGCAAGCTTGATGTGCCTACCCCTGTTCCATCCCTAGCTACAATCTTGAGACGGAGAAAGTGGGAACCTGGCAGTAAATACCCGGCAGGAATTACAGCGCTGAAGCCCGAATTCCGGTAAGCCGCCACGTGGAGAGCCTTCGCTACATCCGGGCGCGGGAGCCCATATTTGGCCTGAAAGTCGACCCTGCCATCAAGGGACACCAGGACGCCCTTTGCCACCGAACGGCGTTCCGGATCAACCGCCCATCCCTGGACGGTCACCGACACGCCTGTCGGTATTTCCGGCGAGTGCGCGAGGGCGGGTCCACGCACTACACGCTTGCCGTAGGCAAGTAGATCCATAGAAAAACCGATGCGCCGGATAGAGACTGCGTTGCGATAGAGGGCAAACCGTACGAGCGGCCTGGAGAGGAAACGTTTGACTGAACTCTTGGACTCGATGGCGAGGTCGATGCTGTGAGTACCGAAGCCAAGAGCTCGAGTCGGTATGTTTACACTGAAGCCCGATCTCCCGACCTGGGGCGCGTGGAAGGCGTTCGCCACGTCGCTGCGAGAGAGGCTGTAGTGACCCCTGTACGTCTGCTTCCCATCCAGCACCAGGGACACGCTTCTTACCAATTGCTTCGCCGGACCATTTAGGACAGCCCATCCCAGGACCGTCATGGTCGGCCCCTGCGGAAGTCGGAGGACTCCGCCGGCTCCCTGATTACTCACGGTGATTTTATCACTGGAAATCTGATCGACCGCATACAAAAAAAGAGCGGCTGGGACGTTGGAGTATGTAAGCTGCTTCACGTGGCGAGACTGGTGACGCGCGGCGGCCGCAGTTCCGAATGATAGGAGAAGCGCAATCACGGTAAGGGAGGCGACACGACAAAGCACTTCAAGTCCTTTTCTTGGCGGGAGTTTTGGGGAACGCGATGTACAGAAGTGCTCAGGAAGACCTGGCTACAACCGCTGTAGTCGTCGACAATTGTGCGCGGCACTGGTAGGGCTGTCTCAGTATGGTGCTACCGGGCCACTCCGGGCAAGTCGTGGGTGGGGTCTTCGTCTCTGTTGAGGCGAGGCTCCGTCACCGCGACTATGGCGTACTCGCCCTCCGTCCTCCGATCCGCCTCCAGTTGGCCGGTCCCTAAAGGAAAGACCACGCGCGCACTGCTAAAGCCTTCCAGTTGACACAACGCTGCGAGCACCTCGGGGAAGATCGGCTTCTGGTGGGTTAGATCCACCCAGAAGGTCTTCATGGCACGATACGAGTGCGGATTGACGGTTTCGGCGATGAGAACGCCGCCGGGCATAAGTTTCCGGCGAGCCAGGTGCAGGAACTGGAGGAGCTCCTCATACTGCAAGTGTTCAATCACCTGCGCGGAGAATATGGCGCCGAGCGAGGCATCATCTCGGCCGGCCAGAAATGAGATGGCATCGTCTTGGACTATCCGATGGCCCTTGGCCCGACAGTGGTCGACCATCTGCTGGTTGGGATCGACACCCAGACCCGGAATCCCGGCTTGCGCCAGGAGATCCAACATCTCCCCCCGCCCACATCCGATATCCACAACGGGACAGTGCGATTCAAGCAGGGGCACATACAACCGCTGCCGATCACGGATCAGGCGCTCGTCTCCCCGGAAGATGTTCTCAAATCCCAGGTACGGATCACTCTGCCCTGCGTCGGCCGCATGCCGGTGACCTTGATACCCAATGACCTCCCGGCCGGTTTCATCCGCCAGGCTGAGGAGAGTCGGGTCCGCCATGTAGGGAACAGCCTGCATAGCGGCCTCGATGCCGGCCACGTCCGCCCGAACCGATTCCACCACTCCGAGCGATTGCTCCATCTGTTGCTGCAACTGGGTCACCGTTTCGCCCAGCCGGGTCTCGATCTCCGCCGGGGCCTGTCCGATTCGCGCTTCGGCCCCCTGGAGTCGCGCTTCGATTCCAGAGAGTGATTCCTGCGTCTGGTCCGCGAGGTTGATGCGCGCCGCTTCCATCGCGGTGAGCCATTGCTCGATCTGTTGCTGCAGCTGGGTCACCGTGTCGTCCAGCCGGGTCTCGACCTCGGTGGCCGCCATCATGGCGCGCACGAACCCTTGGTCAAGTCTAGTTTCCATCTCAGCCGAAACCTGCGCAGCTCTAGCCTCGCCCTCCCGAATTTGTTTTTCCGTGCTGGGGAGTGTTTCCGGCATTTGAACGGCCCTGGAGCTTAGATCGAGTTCGGTTTGAACCAGCCGGTTCAGCTCGGGACCCACGTAGGAGTCCGGGGTATGCGCAAGGCGTTGTACCTCACCAATTAAACGTTCGAACTGTTCCCGGTTGCGGCGCTCCATTTCCATTACGTGAGTAGCCAGGGCGACTCCGGCTTCGCGCTGGTCGTGCTGGTAGTTACGCAGAAGCCGGTACACTGCGCGCCGACCAAAACGGACAGCCGCACGCCACGGACCGCCCCGCCTCGTCGGAGAGTCAACATCCAACGGTTTGTTGTACAGCGCGAGAGCCAACTGGAGTGAGTCGTCGGCGGCAGATGCCGCGAGAGTGACGACTGACGGGGGAGCAGACTCGGTCACTGGTTCCGGTGCGTTACTGGCGCGTATCTGGTCCAACCTTTCTGAGATGACACGTGCGGCTGCTAAGGGTGTTCTCTGGCTCAGGATAGTCCTCTGCCCGGCGAGGCCCTTGGCCATTGCCTCGTCTTGATGCTCGAAAACGTGCAACATGAGCCGCGCGGCGGCGTCGAGATCGGGATCTGCCCACAAACCATCCGCCAGATAGGGCTCCCTACCCGGACCTACGCGCCGCATCAGAAACGGGACGAGATACGCGTTCTCCTCGTCCATGAAGTCCATATTGCCCGAGTACCCGGTCGCTATTACCGGTTTGCCAAGCGACATGGCCTCCGACATTGTAAGTCCGAACCCCTCGGCGCGGTGCAGTGAGACGTAGCAGTCGCACAGTGCCGCCAGGGCCGATTTCTCATCCGATGTAAGGTACCCATCCAGGACGATGATGTCCGGGTGGTGTGCTGCGGCCATCCGCAGACGCTCGAGTTCGGCCAGCCGCTTATCGCCGTTGATGGTCTTGATGACCAAGTGCGCCCCTGAACCGGGCGGAAACGAGCGGGAGAAGGCGTTAACCAAGCCCAGGGGATTTTTTCTCTCCATGATGCTGAAAAAGTCGAAGGAAAAGAGAAACAGGAAGCCGGCGGGCACGCCGAGGTCTCCACGAGTGATGGTCTTGGAGTAAGAGGGCGGCGAGACCGGCAGCGGAATAGTGGTCACTGGCCGCGGTGAGACCGCTAGGAGGGCCTTCCGGATGTGCTCGCTTGCCACCCACACTTCATCGACATAGTCGAAGGCGGGAAGCATTGAGGACGGGAAGTCTTCCGTCTCCCAAAACCAGAATCCGATGGTATAGCGGTTGGTGAAGAACTCGGCGCCCGCTGTGCGCGCGAATACAGGCGTTATATCAGCGTTGACACAGATAATGCTGATGTCGTACGGCGCTCCGCCCGGTCCCTGGTCTTCAAAGGGGTGGTTCTGCCTGCTGGGCGCTTCCCTGTAGGAGAGTGTGCTGTAGGGGATCTCCGCCGCCTCAATCCCTGCCAGAAGTGATCGGGCTGCCTCCCCCACGCCGAGCTCGGCTCGAAAGTAGCCCGCTACGTTCAGCCCTTCGCCGACTGCGGTTGGCTCTGCAGCGGGCGACTGCGCGGTCTCAGTCTGGATGTCTGCCTGCTGCGGTACAAGCTGGTCCGGAAGTCTCTCCTCCACGCAGCCACACCGGCAGAGCCAGTCCACGTAGGCATCACCGCCCGGTCCTGCTAGGTCGGGGAAGGCCGCTTGCAGGTCCGGCCGTTCAGCGTACAGGGCCAGAGCGTAGTGCGAGATGGGACGTCCCCGGCGCGGGATGATGGGCTGGTTCAACCATGCAATAAATGCCTCCGTCCCTGCGACGTATGGGTTGGGAGGGGACGCTTTACCTTGCTGCTCGGACTCCACCAGAGCGGTTCGATACAGTCGACGCATTCTCCGGTCCAGCGGGAAACCACCAGGAAGAGTGTTCCGGCCGTACTGTTTGATTCGCCACTGCCGATGCCCAGACTGGAGGAGGAGATCGCCGTACTCGGCGCAGATGGAAGCCAGAGCGGGGTTTTGACTGAGGAGGATACGGGGGCGATCGGTCATGTGTTTGCTAAGCACATATGGAACGTCCGGATCGAAGCCACTGAAGTGGAAGAATCGCAGCGGCTTGCCATCGACCGTGTAGCTGCCGTGGGCTCCAGTCAGCCGGCGTGCGTGCAGGTTCCAGTAGGCCACATTAACCGTGGTGTCTCGCAAGATGGTGTGGGGAAAGAAACCCGGCACGAAATCTATCCAGCGTTGGTCTGTGAACATCATGCGCTGCGGGTCCGAGATGCAATCGCGCAGCAGGCGCTCCGCCCACCAATCCAGAAAACGTCTGCTGTCGTTTGAGAGGGCGAGGAAGCCGAGATTGTAGACCCCGGAGCCGAGAATATCGGCTTCCGTCACGCGCTTGCGGTCTCGTGGAAAGGGCTCAGTGGAGTGGGGCGTCAGAACAACGGCGTGCCGCCGGGCTAGAGCAGCCAGATCGTCCAGTCGAGCAAATATCTGGATGTCGGGATCGAAATACAGTACCTCCTCGGCGCCCGCGGCAAGTAAATGGCGGAAGACCCAGGGCTTCACAGCCGTGGCCAGTTCCATGACGTCATAGATCAGAAACATTTGCTCCAGCTGGTCGGGTTCAAATGCCACTTCCTCGATGCGCAGGATGGTGAAGGACCCGTCGCCGCTGTCAATCTCTCCGACTTCATCGTCGAGGAGCACAACCGTGAACTGGCTGTCGGGATGAAAGCGCAAAAAAGACTCCGCCAAAACTCGGGCCGCCGCCAAATAATTCTGAGCAACGATAGTAAAGGCAATCATTGATGGGCTTCCGTCCGAGATGTGGGATGCGCGTGCCATGGTAGTCGGATATCGGTCAGTCGAGCAATAGATTCGCTGGTCCAAACATGAGTCATCCCGAAGTTCTCGGTAGAAAACGGTGGGGTGACCAGGGGTAGGCCAGCCAGAGGCGACTGAGAGCCGAACGGAGGCGATACAGCGGGGCCGGGGTTTCCCGGCCCCGCTTCCCGGTACGGTGACACCAATGGCACAGGAGCCAGGTGCGAAGGGGCTCGTCCACAGCGTCCAACAAGGAGACGAGGAAGGCATACGCCAGACTGGCAAGCAAGAGGAGCTTCTTGCGGCGCTCCCAGGTCCAGACGCGTGGACTCTCCATGGCGAGTTCACTTTTGCCGTAGCGCCAGACGAGTTCGAGTTGCCACCTGCGGGCGTAGCTGAGCACGATACGCCAGAGTTCCTCGACCTCGGCCACCGGCTCGGAGGTCAGGAGATACCAGGGTTGCTGCCCAGCACCGCGCCGAGCAACGATCAGCACCAAGGAGTAGGTGTCGACCAGGACCGGGACAGCGAGTACACCGGTCTTGACGGCACGATGGCGACGAGCATCCCAGAGCAGCCGATGATCCCACGCCCGCTTTCCCCGCACGAGCTGCCAGGCAGGGTGGGACTGCCCAGCGATATCAGCCAGCTTATACCGACTGGGCCAGCGAAGGATGAAGCGAACCTGGTCGTCAAACAGGCGCGAAAGCCAGGGAGACCCAGCAAAACCTTGATCGAAGACATGCCAGACGCGGTTCCCCCAGCACTGGATACACTGCTGCAGGAAGGCTGCCTCCTCACTGCGCTTGTCGCTGGCCCGTTCACCGCGGTTGGTCCACCACTGTAGGGCAGCAAGCGTCGGGATGTCACCCAATCCGGCAAGGACCAGGCCAATCCACTGGAAGCCGGGGACGAAGATCGGACGGCTGGGTGGATGGTAGAATCCCGGCTTGATCCGAGTCAGCCGATGGGCTTTGCTGGAGCGGGCCGAGCCGAGATCGGGATCGGCGATGCTCTCGGGTTTTTCCAGCACACTCTCATCCCACAACAGGAGTGCCTCCTCGCCGCGCTGCTCCAGCGCCTCCAGATGGCTGGTCGCCTGCTGCCCCAGGAACTTGCGCGATGAGCTGCGAGGACCACTTCGCACAGCGCAGTAGATTCGAAAGCCGTTTGGTGCCGGCCGGTGCATGCTCGGGCTCCAGCAGGTAGGGGCCCAGCTCACTCAGCAGCAGGCCGTGCGGACGGTTACGGTAGCAAATGATCGCTTCGACGGTGCCCACGAAGGTGCGAACCAACCGATGATCGATCCGGTCGTCGAGGGGCGTGAGCAATGGGTGCAGGAATCGCAGCAAGCGCTCATGGACGGCATCGGCCACTTGCGCCGCTTCGCGCGTCTCAGCATCATACATAGTGAAACCTCCTGGGCTCTCTCGGTGTCTCTCAACCCGATGATCGCCCAGGAGGTCTAGTCTTACCTATTTCCGCGGAATAATCCGGGATGACTCATGTTTCAGCCATCTCAGTGTTTCCTCCGTATCGGACACACGCTGCGTTACTGTATCTATGCCATAGCACGGTCGGTGGTCGCCGGAGCGGGGTTCTTACCCTACCTTATTGATGCTTTTCCCGAATCTCCTTGCGGCCCCAACCAAGACGTGACGTCAGCAGTAGGCTGCCGAATCCACCCGGCAACGCCCCCGCCGCTTCAACGACCGTTTCCTCCCCGCTTTTCTCCGCATCGAGGTCCGGCCTCTCTATCAGGCTGACAGAGAAGCTGAGGCCATGGTAGTACGCGAGCACCTCCCGCGGCGAAGAATACGCTTCGATAATCCCCGCCGGCCAGAATTCCGCGATGATCAATGGTCGATATGTTGCGAGTGTTCGCTCCATACCTCGGAGCGCAAGATGCTCGCTTCCCTGAATGTCAATTTTGATAAGATCGACAGGCCACGCTGGATCGAGGAGGTCATCGACCCGTACACAATCGACTTCGATGGCGGAAGTGTGCGTCGTTGCATAAAGGGTTCGGTGATCTCCGGTGTTCTCTCGCCAATGCCGGTGGATGTATTTCGATAGGTGAAAGGATGTGTGATAGATGTCAGGAAAATACTCGTCCCAACTATCATTGCGCCAGTGCAGGAATCCTCGCTCCTCCCAAAGTGGCGACAGGTCAGGCTGATGTTGCCACACTTAGCGTGTTAGCGGAGGACCGCTAGGCGGACCGTGACGGCGGATGACAGACGATGCTTGGTCACCTGGCTGCCGGTCCAGTTCCAGGACGGGGAGCCAGTGACATGGATGTAACGGGCGCGAGGGTCCAAACAGGTGTGCTGGTCCATATGATGCGTTACACCCAGTGTGCCGATGCCCTCCGGCCAGCAAGGAATTCAAGCAGAGCCTTGCCGCTAGGCGCGTGATGCGGCCAGCTGGTGGTGCCGGTGTCCTCACAGGTAGCCTGCGCGATCATCGTTATTAGGGGCGCGATCGCGCGTGTTGACGAAGGCTGCGAACCCGGGCATGGTAGCGCGTGCCATCGTTCATCGGGTTGCGGGGCGATGACGATGCGGCGACCCGCAGCGGTAATCATACTGTGAACCGCAGATACACCTCGACGGCCCGCTCCTACCGCATTCGCCGCCGAACCTCGGCGCCTCGACGTCTGCGTCGGGTCTGAGTCACTCGGCGTTTTTCCAGCATCTTTGGCAACAGTTCCCAGGTGTCCCGCACTGCCACCAGAGAGCCGCGCTCTAGAAGCAATATGCCTCCCAGTACTTTCATCTGGTAGGGCAGTATCCATGGTAGGTCAACAAGGAAGGCGGGTACGGTGTCGTTCTTGACCATCAACAGCCAACCGTTCTTCACTGACTGACGCTTCAACTCGGCGGAGATGTGACGGCGCCCCCGGCCTATGTGAAAGCCGCGTACGTGGTATCCGACCGCATCGGGGCAGTAATAGGTATCCCACCCCAGCCACTGCGCTCGCCACGCCAGGTCCACGTCTTCACGGTATATAGCGAAGTCTTCATCAAAGTACTCTTCACCTATGGCAACGTCCTCGAGCATGGCGCGCCGATAGGTCGCGCACGCACCATCAGCCCCGAAGATGTATTGGGCGTCGAGGCAATGTGTCGCGGAGGGCATTCGGTTCCCGCGCAAGTGCGGCCGCCGGCTGCGTCGCAGCATCAAGCCCGCGCCATCGATCAGGTCCGCCCCCGATGGTGGAGTACGAACGAGGTGAGACCCAAATTGGTCTGGTCCAACCAGGAGCAGCTTTCCGTTTACGGAGCCTATTCTCGGTGAGCGGCGAAAGGCGGTTAGCACTCGCGATACGTAGTCGGGGTACAGAACCACGTCTGGATTGAGCGTGAGGACAAATTCCGAGTCTGTCGCGGCTATCGCCCGGTTGTGCGCCCGGGCGTAGTACAGATTCTTCTCGTTTCTCAACACCGTCATGCGGGGATCTTGCCACTTCTGTGCCCGCGTGACGCTGTCGTCAGTTGACGCGTTGTCGACCACAGTAACGACAAAATCGGTAAAATCCTGGTCCAGTACCGACTGCAAGCACGCGTCAATGGTGGAGGCGCCGTTGTACATGACAACGTTGATGGCGATAGCGGGCATATCAGTTGTTCACGGGCCTGACAGCCTGAACTCGAATTCCTTCCGCTGCTCCCCGGAAGGGCAGTCCATCTCCTCGCGATGGGTTGAGGTTCGAGTTCAGGAATGGGTCTGGGTTCGTGTGGCTCGGCCAGTCCCCGGAGTCCGTGTGCTCCAGCGGATCCAGCGGCGTTGACCGCTCGAACCGGGCCCACGGGGTATAGACGATTGAATACCCAGCCTCCCGGGCCCGCAGCGAGAAGTCGATCATAGCGAGCGACGGCGGAAGGGTAGTATTCCAGCCGCTAAGGGCGCTCCACAACTCCGCCGTTGTTGCGCAGCATCCGACCCATCCGGCCGCGACTTCGTGCGGCAGGTTTTTCAGGTTGGCGTAGAAGTTACGGTAAGGAAGTAGGGAAAGTCCCGCGTAGGCGTACGCGGGCTGGTTGGAGCGGTCCAGCCACATACCGGCTTGCAGCACCTGGCCCCGCCGGCTGGTCAGACCGCTCGCGATGCCGGTCCCCGGTACCTGTAACTGTTCTATCAGGGCTGTGACGCTGTCGGAGTGCAGTGCCCGTGAGTTCGAGTCAATCCAGACGAGATACTCTCCCTTGAGGGATCCTATGCCTGATGCCCCAGGAACGCGAATCGGGTCCAGAGGTTCTCCGTCGACGTACACAACATCGGTAATTTCGATGTTGGAGAGGGACAGTAGGTGCTCCCACGCGGTGCATTGTCCAAGAACGATGAAAGAGACTCGCGGCGACTCCACGGCGTAGCGAACCGCAAAGATGCCGTTTAGCTCCGTATCACGCACCCTGGCAGCGAGCCCCCGTCGGTGCACTGCGTCTGTTATCGCGCGTCGAGCCGCTTCGACTGCATACGGCTTGGCGGACGTGGAAACGGCAGTGGAGCCTGGAGCCGTTCTCCATGAATACAAGACGAGTGGAATATGGGCAACTGAACGAGCGACCTCAGCGACTCGCAGGAAAAGGTCGTGGTCTTGGCTTCCGACAGTTTCGTCGCGAAAGCCACCGAGCTGGCGAACCAAGGTCCGCCGAATGGCGGCGAGGTGTGTCACATAGTTACAACTGGTCAGTAACGTCGGTGACCACGCGGGCTTGAAGAAGGGGTCGCTGCGCACGCCCTCGGGGCTAATCTTGTCCTCGTCACTGTAGATGAAGTCAACGTCCGGCTGACTGACTATGACTGCCGCAATCTCTGCCAGTGCGCAGTCGGCGAGTACGTCGTCGTGATCGAGAAGCACGACGAATTCGCCGGACGCTAAAGAGACGGCGGTATTGCTCGCCGCGGAAATGTGGCCCGCGGATTCTCGGTATTCCACGCGTATGCGCAGATCGTGCGCTGCGTACCAATCGAGTGTTTGTCGAATGTAAGGACGCGTAGACGCATCGTCGGCAATGCACAACTGCCAGTGCGGATAGGTCTGCCCGAGAACGCTCTCGATCGCTGCTCGCAGGAAGGCTTCGTCGACATCGTGCACCGGCATAATGACACTCAACAGCGGTCCGGTCTCCGGTGGCCCGCACTGGTTTGCGATAGACCGGCGCGAGATGCGCATCCACTCAGCGTACGATTCGTCCACCTCCTTGTGGAGGCGGGCAATTGACATGAGCGCTTGGCTTCCCTGCATCGGGCGCCGAATCAGCATCAGGAGTCGCTGAAGAAAGATCCGGGGATTTGATCGCAGCAGCCTCAAGCCCCGCAACAGGAGCGCGTACATGCTCAAGCGTAGTATGATCCGCTCTTCAGAAGGCGCCGTCACCTTTTATGACGACTTTCAGCGTGCGCAACAATATCTGCACGTCCAGCAGGATCGAATAATTCTGCACGTAAAACAGGTCAACCTCCGTGTTCAGGTGCATTGACCGGTCGGCGCGCCCGTTGACTTGCCACCAGCCCGTCATCCCAGGAGGCACGTTGAACCGTTTGCGCTGCCAGGGTTCGTACTGTTCCACAATCCCGGGAAGTTCGGGCCTCGGCCCTACCAGGCTCATTTCACCGATGAACACGTTCCACAGCTGGGGAAGTTCGTCCAGACTTGTTCTGCGCAGCACGCGTCCCACTCGGGTCACCCTGGGATCATGGCGGGACTTGATCGCTGTGGACTCGAGGTCATCTGGGTTCCAGGTCATGGACCGAAACTTGTGCATCCTGAAGACGTTGCCCCCCGCACCTACGCGTCGCTGGTGCACCAGCGCGGGGCCAGGCGAGTCGAGACGGACCCACACCGCAATGACCAGCATAGCTGGAAGGGTAACGAGGATAACCAGACTGGCGAGGGCAATGTCGAATGCCCGCTTCACCCTCGCCTGCACGGGATTCATACTCGCTTCGCGAAGACTGATGAGTGGTAGGCCGTAGAAGTCTTCAACCCGGGCTCTCATGGCCACCATCTCGAATACGTCCGGAAGGATTCGCACGCTGACGTCCGTGTCGGCGAGCTCGCTGTTGAGGCGAAGAATCTCGGCATGTGCAGAAGCGGGTAGGGCGACGACAACCTCGTCTACTTCTTGGTCGCGCACGACTCGGAGTAAATCGGAAACGTTGCCGTAGCGGCGAAACTCCCCCATGCTCTCATCCTCGGCGTCCCCAAGATAACCCAGCAAAGAAAGGCCCGTCCGTTCCTCTCCTTGCAGCCTGACTGCGACATGTCGCGCCTGCACTCCCGTTCCAATGAGCAGCACGCGACGAAGGTCGTGGCCCTTTCGACGGGCGACCGTGAGTACTCGGGAAAAGGCGAGGTGTACAACGGCGAGCCCCACTATGTCCAGCGCGTAGAAGTACAGATAGAAGAGGCGCGATGGAGCGACTGGAGGCTGGAGGGCAAGGAGATAGAAGGTGCTGGCCAGAACCAACATCGACACCGTGATGGACAGCCAGAGCTTTCCGATGTCCAGCATCGTAGAGTCGCGGCGTCGAGTTTCCAGTGGCCCGAAGAGGATGAAGAAGCACACCCAGATGATGCATATGAGGACGTAGACCCACGGCTCGACTACGAAGTTCTGGACCCGTCCCTCTCGACGTTCCAGCCCCGTGGTCACGTGGAGTCGGATCAGCTCCGCAGTTTTGACGGCCGCGAGTGTCAGGAGAACGTCAATTAAGAACTGCAACCCGAGAATGAGCGGGCTGAAACGTCGAATCACGAGATTCTACGTCGACCCGACATCCATACCGGCAGTGGAGCGCCCGTGAGCACCGCTGGCTCCCGCAAGCCGCTCAAAGAGTTCCTCATACTGGTCGACAACCTCCTCCCAGGAGTAGCGCGTTCTGGCTCGCGACTCTGCGAGCCGCCGATATGTCTCAATTTCCTCCTGGTCACCGAGCGCATGTGTGAGAACGTCAAGGAGGCCGTCAGCCCCTCGATAGCCGGCGTAGGGGATACCCGCTTCTCCCACGACCTCGAGGTTAGCCGGTGTGTCGTTCACGATGACGCAGTTACCGGCCGTCATGGCCTCTACAAGTACCGGGTGGGTACCCCCGACCTCCGAGCAAAGCACCACGGCGTGGGCGTTGTGGAGCAACTCTCGATATGCCTCGCCGAAAAGATAACCGGTGAAGAGAACGTTGGGTCCCCGGCGATGCAGATCCGCGATGTACTCGTGCTGATACGGGGCATCCCCCACAATCACGCACTGGAGATCGGTCTCTAGTCGCTCGAACGCATCCACCAGATGATGGACGCAGTTGTCCGGAACGAGCCGACCGACGAGCAGAAGATAGCCCCGCGGACGTAGCCCGAGAGCAGTCAGCGTAGTCGGTTGGGGCGGCGACGGAACATCGGCGCCATATGAGATGCACTCTGTGTCGGCCCCGAACCGCTCGAGGTAGTATCGATGCATTACTCTGCTGTCCGTCACCGTGGCATTCGTCAGGTGGAGCGCCAGCCGCTCGCATATTTTGATGTACGCGCGTGCCGGCTTCCCCCACTTTTTCCGTCGCCAGTCAGAACCGTCGACATTGAGAACCACCCTGGTGCCTCGCAGGCGAGGAATCCAGGCAAGCGGGCTGTTCCCGGCGATGCATATCACCGCGACGTCGTACGGATGGAAGAGCGCATGCAGGCACGAGACAAATGTGTGTGAGATAGTGTCGAGGTGCTTCGTCGCAATGCCGGCAACTTGGACGAGACGCATGCCCCGATAACCCCGTTTAACGCTATCGGAGTGGTGACGTCTGCAATAAACGGTCACCTCGTGGCCGCGCCCGACCAGCCGGGAGCCGAGTTCCTCAACAAAGGTCTCAAACCCACTGTACCTGGCGGGGATGCCCCGGGTTCCTATAAAGGCGATACGCAAAGACGACGTCCTCGTTTCGGCTCGGGCGTTCGACTACCGTCCACCGCCAGCGTGATTCCACCCAATGAACGATACGCCATCCGCGGCCACCCGTGCTAGGTAAACACCGGACTCAGAGAGTTGACCGCACGACCGCAACCCGGCGATGCCCTCCTGATACGGAGCGTCAAGCGCCGTGACGCTGCGGTCGCTACGCGGTGAGATCGACCGAGTTCAGGCCCCGGCACGCGATGATACGATATGATGATGGGAATGTCAGTGCAACGACTCTCTGTGCCACCACACAGATGACAAGACAGAGCAAGCCCAGACCTGAGTCGACGGGGCATCGTCGGCACGGGGAACGAGGTGCGGGCTCTGTTCCCACCCGTCAAATCGAGCAGTCCGATTTGGCTGTGCGAATTGCGGACGGGGTCGTAGAAGCGTGCTGCCTGGTCGCGGTCGCCATGTTGCCGCTGTACTTTCCGTTTAAGACTGCCGTAGATCCGGAGACGAACAAAGCGATCATCCTCATCGCGCTGATGCCGATGGCGGCCGCCGCCTGGTTGCTAGGGGAGTTGGCGCGCCACTTCACCCGCGAGAGGAACTGGCACCTCAACGCGCTCCTGGTGTCTGGCGTGGCCGTACTCGTCACCTACGCTATCGCGACTGTCTTTTCCATCCACCCGACCGTGAGCTTCTTCGGGACGTACCAGCGACATCAAGGATTCCTGACACACGCGGCGTACGCGGTTTTCTTCATCTGCGTGGCAACGCGTCTCCGCCGCACCGAGCAGTTCAATCGCCTTGTCGGTGCGCTAATTCTCGCGAGCCTGCCTGTCGTCATCTTTGGGTTATTGCAACAGCTCGGGATCGATCCGGCCCCGACCACGGGCGATCCTGCGACTGTGCAGTGGCCGGTCCGGTCCTCGTTTGGTAACCACGTCTTCTTGGGCGCCTATCTCGTCCTGGTCATGCCGCTGACAGCGGCACGACTCTTCAACGCCTGGGAACACCGTGACGATGTTTCTTCGGCTGGCCGTGGCCACGGCTCCGTTCTGGCCATTGTCATAGTCGTTATCGCAGCCGGCGCGTACGAAGCGTTCCTCTACGCAGCGGTGCACAACCCGGCGGCATTTGCCCTGATGCCGGCGCTGATCGTGCTATATACCCTCCTTGCGATCGGCGCCGAGAGTGTGCAAGCGAGTCCTAGGATGAGGAAGGCCGCCATGGTCGGGTATGGCGCTCTCTTAGTCTTGCAGCTGAGTGCGTTGCTTGCCACCAGTGCTCGCGGCGCCCTATTCGGAGTCATCGTGGGGGTGCTGGTGGCGGGGCTGCTGGTAGCCTGGTATCTTCGGCGGCCGACTGTCCTCTGGGGCATTATGGCGTCGGCGGCGGTCCTGGCCGTCTTCGTCCTGGTGCTCAACATCTCAGCCGGACCCTTGCAACCGTTGCGCCGCATCAGCGCGCTCAACCGCGTGGTGAATATCGCGAACTATGCGAATGAAAGTAGTGGCGCCGGAAGACTACTGATTTGGCAGGGGCTCTTCACGCTTGAGACTCATCATCCCGGAATCGGGACGACCTGGGGAGGGCTCGGCCGAAACATCGTGGGGTACGGACCGGAAGCGCAGGACGACGCATTTGAAGCGATCTTTCCGCTCAAGCTACGTGTCGCGACGATCGAAAACTACACCTGGGACCGTGCCCACGACATCTATTTGGATATCCTCGTGGACGCCGGCATCCTAGGCCTGCTTGCGTTCTCCGCTACCCTGATCCTCTTCTTTCAACGCTCCCTTCGAGCTGTACGACGCCGAGGAGCGGGGACTGCGTGGCTGTTGATCGGGACCGTCTCCGGCGTCGCCGGCCATCTCGTCGAGGGGATCTTCGCGGTGGAGACCGCTGCGAGCCTACTGCTGTTCTGGGTGCTTCTGGGCCTGGGAGCGTCTCCGCTGACGGACGATTCCGGCCCGCAAACCGAGCGCCTCCCCGAGCTTCCCTGGGGAACTCCGCTGTTGCTGTACGGGGTTTTCCTCGCCGTGGTAATAGAAGCCGTTGTCCTCTTCGGCACACCGAGTGATCACCCGGACTACATGACAACATTGTGGCTTCTTGGTATGATTGCGGGTGTCGGAGTGGTCACCTGGGTCGTGATGCGTCGTGCTGTCGCCGTTGCCGCTGTCAAATCCGGCAAGTCTCGCAACGCGCCTGCTGCCACCGTCCGTCGCACGCCCGGACCGGTGAAGTACGGAGCCGCCGGACTTGTCTTTGCTACCATCCTGGTTATGGTTATTCCCTGGAACTTCCACGCAGCGGCGTTGGAAGAGTCGGCCGGCTTTGCGCATCTCACGTCAGGTCAGGTGCCCCAGGGCCTGGGGTACCTACAACAAGCCGCCAGCACGGACGGTATCGACCCCAAGTACCGGGAAGATTTGGCCACGGTATACATGGAGCTGGCGAGCGCGAGTCCCGTCACGGGTGAGCCGGGCTACACGCCGAGCGGCGACGCCCCTCGAACGATCGATCCGCAGAGAGTGCAGACGCTGGGTCGCGACCAGCTGTTCCAGCTCGCGATTCTGTCGCTCCGCGCGGCACGTTCATTGACACCACTGGCCCCCCATGCGTACGCCGAGCTGGGCGACGCGTATGCCAAGTGGGAGCGATGGAACTCGGCCCTGTCGCAGTATCGGCAAGCGGAGTCTCTGAGCCACGACAACCCCCTCTATATAGACGGTGAGGCGATAGCGTACCTGGGGGCAGGCGACACAACGAAGGCGCTCAGTTCCGCTAACGCGGCTCTCCAATTGGATACTGCCTTCTGGCTCACTCACTTCGCCCTAGCGCGAACGTACCACACACTCGGGCAGAGGTCGACGGCGCGCTTAGAAGCGGCAGCTGCGATATCCGACGCCAGGACCGCTATTTACCAGCCCACGGCAAACATACAAGAGCTCAAGGAACTCCAACGCACGGGGTAGGGATGTGAATGCTTTCGGCCAGATCAGCAGATTGGTCCGCCCGCGCCAGACGGTTTCGGGAGTTCGGGTCCGGCATGGACGCGGCTCTGACCGGGACGATCCGTGACCGGGAATACGTCAACACGCCTCATGGTCCAAAACTGCGAAACAAACCCAGTTGCGGCGATGTCCCGGAAGGTGGCATACGATCGCGGGAGAGGGCAGGTTCGACGCTCCTCAGTTCACGCCTCGCTCCTGGTCTTGCTCGCTTGCCTGTCGGAGTGGCGCATGCCGGTGTGCGGTTCGCGTGGCCGCTGCGTATTTCGTGCTCCAGGAAGAAGAGAACCCTCGGCTCAATGCCGTAGTCGCGCTCACCGACGAGGATAGTCCCGCGCTTGAGGAGGTCTCGCTGACGTTCCAGCGTCAGATCGATGACCGAGTCCAGGAGCGGATGCCCCGGGCACAGGAATGCTGCCTGCGGCTGACCCGCAATCCGGCGCTTTTAGCTTTTGTTGCACGTCCTCGTTGCGAGACAGCTTGTCTAGACGAGCGATCACTAGTACTACAGTGACAGTTATGCGCCATCGGCTGTATCCTGATGGTTGAGGGCATCGAGGATCTGCTGCCAGATGCCGGCTTTGCGCCAGCGTTGGTAGCGGGTATGGATCGTCTGCCAGGGACCGAACGTGTCGGGCAGGTCCCGCCAGGAGGAACCCGTGCGGACCACCCAGAGCATACCCGAGAGGATCAGGCGATGGTCGTGATTCGGACGGCCCGTCTGCGGCTTCTGTGGCGGAAGCAGCTGCGCGATGCGGTCCCAACGCTCATCCGTGAGCTCAAGGTCACTCACTTCGAGCTGGTGGATGCGGGGAGACCCGAGCGGTGGTGCCTGCTGCCGGGCTCGTCGTCGGCTATGACATACCTTGGCAACCGCCTGGTGACGGCGGCGAAAGGCCGACCAGCCGAGCTGGAAGGCGAAGCGCTCAGGCGGCTCAGTGACAGCCAGAAGCAACCGACGGACCTCCGGCACGGTCAACGGGAGGAGATCGGAACGCCCCCTTTTTCCTCGATATTGGCCTGACGACGCGTCACCTCCAGATAGGCATGGGCCACGAGCACCAGCGTGATGTGGCGATACCAGGCGGTCCACTTCCGGACCTCGTATTGATCATGCCCCACGCTCCCTTTGGCATCTTTGAAGCTCTCCTCAATCGCCCACCGCAGTCCAGCGACCCGCACCAGTTCATTCGGCACCGTCGCCCCGGGTCCCCAGGCCCGGAAGTAGGCCAGTTCGGTGGGATCGCTTCGCTTCCGCCGGACGAGCAGCCAGTGGGCCATGCCGGAGACGGTGTCATAGGGAAGCTGGATGCAGGCCCAGTCATACAGCTGTAAACGCCGGTGAGGAAGTGGCTCTGGCACAGACTTGATGCGGAGATGGGGGCCGTAGGCTGAAGTATCCCGGGTCCGCCACGCTGGTGGCGAGGGATATCGCCTTCTTGGAGTCCTCCCCATGCCTCCCCTCAGCTTTCTTCCCCAACTCCGTGGCTTGCACCTCGACTCGTTCAGCCTAAGCGGTGAACGGATCAGGCTGACTGTAACCACTACGCGACGCACCGCGCGGTGTCCGCTCTGTCAGCGTCGCTCAGGTCGCGTCCACAGCCGGTACACCCGCACCCTGACGGACTTGGCGTGGAATGGTCACCGTGTCTGTCTCCAGATCCGTGCTCGCCGATTCTGGTGTTGTCGGTCTCCGTGTCGGCGCCGCATCTTCTGTGAGCGCTTGCCCACCCTCACTCGGGCGCATAGCCGCCAAACCATTGCCCTTCAACAGATCCTCGAATCGCTCGGCTTTGCCCTCGGTGGTCGGCCAGGGGAGCGCCTCGCTCCGACCTTTGGCGTTGTCACCAGTCGGATGACCCTGTTGCGCCTGGTCCGCGCAGCTCCCGATCCCCATCCGCCCACGCCTCGAATCCTGGGAGTCGATGATTGGGCAAAGCGCAAAGGGCGCTCGTACGGCACCATCCTGATCGATCTGGAGCGGCATTGTCCGGTCGATCTCCTCCCCGATCGCTCGGCCGATACGCTCGTCCAATGGCTGATACAACACCCCGGAACCGAGATCATCAGCCGGGATCGTGCCGGGGCGTATGCCGACGGTGCCCGGCGCGGTGCACCGGATGCCATTCAGGTTGCTGACCGCTGGCATTTGCTGAAAAATCTCGGTGATGCCCTGGAGCGGTTCCTGATTCGGCACGATCACCTGCTGCAGGAAGCGTCACACGATGATTTACCTCCGGTGCACGAGGAACTGCCGCCTGATTTAGGAGAAGCGATGCCCAAAGAGATGGACCATGCAACTGCATCCCGAGCCCAGAGCGACCCTGACGAGCGCCGCGCACGACGACTTCGGCGCTACGACGAGGTCCGTCTCCTTCATCACGATGGCATGAGTCTACGCGAGATCGCGCAAGTCACCGGTTTGAGTCGGCAGACCGTGCGGCGCTACGCGCAAGCGCCCGTCTTCCCCGAGATGAAGCGGCGTGCCGGACGCACGACGCTTCTGGATCCGCATGAAGACCGGCTGCAGCAGCGGTGGAATGAAGGATGCCGTAACGGACAGCAACTTTACCGTGAACTGAAGGCCGACGGGTACTCGGGTGGTCGAACCAGCGTCACCCGGTATGTGACGGGGCTTCGGCACCGCTGTGGTCTGCCTGCCCGCTCACATGCCACGGGTGGCACGGCGGTAACACGTCCGGCAGCACACCGCGTATCGGCGCGGTGGGTTGTCTGGCTTGTCCTGCGCCACCCCGCTGATCGTACGACTGAGCACCGGGCGTATCTCTCCCGCCTTTGTCGCTCGGATGCGCCCACTGAACTGGTCGTGTCCGCTTGCCAACGCTTTGCAGCCATCCTGCGGGAGCGGCGAGGCGCCGACCTCGATGCATGGAGCAAGGAAGCGGAGGAGAGCGGCAGTGGTGAGCTCCAGAGCTTCGTTCGCAGCATCCGTCAGGATTGGGCAGCGGTAGTCGCCGGGTTGAGTTTGGAGATCAGCAATGGGCAGACGGAAGGCGTGCGCCGTGTCACGCAGTTGTGGATCTCCCCCGCAGGGGGATGGAACTGGAAGGGAGGTTTCAAGGTCACCCGCCTTACTCGGCGTCGAAAGGCAATGAGGACCAGAGCATGGCGGGAAAGCGGTGCAGGTGCCGAGGCGTCACGAGTCCTGGTACCGCAAGACCTGTGTCCTATGGCAAGAGCTTGATTGCTCGAAATCCAGTCCTGACCGTGTGATGTTTGCACGCACGAGAACGAC
>JAABUH010002161.1_pt1 | contig 19470 bp, 30 predicted proteins | sample 5559121 | NCBI WGS metagenome assembly JAABUH01 (sample SAMN10711871, study PRJNA513364) | rock metagenome | isolation source: Antarctica rocks | place: Antarctica: Victoria Land, Battleship Promontory nord | collected 2015-12-28
AGAGCTGGCACGTGGCGCCCACGCGGCAGAGGCCATCCAGGTCCAGGTGCGAGAAGAGCAGCTTCAGCAGGTCCGTGGATGTGCACACTGCTTCAACTGCAGGCTCGCACAGCGGCTGCGTCGCTCGTGCCGCCGCTTCCGGCGCGGCCGCACCACCAGCCGGCCCCTCTGTCGCTCCGCGCGGGGTCAGCGCGAGGCGCCTCGGGCAACATGGGCCGCACCGGAGCTCACACCAGGCTCCAGCGTGCTTGCTCAAGTGGCAGCGGCGCACACCGGGGCTGGCGAGCTGCATCCGTATGCGCTTACTGCCTGCGCTCTCCTGCGCCTGCCTCGCCATGTGAAACCTGCGAGCGCTGCATTCGCCGGAGCTTCCAAGCTGGCAACTGCCACACTGTGTGCTCCAGCGAGCGCGGTGTCGGGACTGCCTCTCCTGGTTGGCGTTCCTCTCAAGGAGCGCTGTGCCAGCCAGGGATTATGCGCAAGTATGAAACGGAAGCCGAGCTGGTATGTATACCAACAACTTCAAAGTAAAGACAATGAAGCGCGACCGGCACCCAAAGAAAACGCAGAGCTGTCAAAAAGCTTCACGTCCATACTTACCACTGAAGTGCCTCAGCTGAACGCCCCAATACTTTGACGCCACTGCTGCAGCCGCGAGCTCAGCGGCATCAAATGCTGCAGCCTCCTGGGAGCTTGTGCCGCTGGATCGGCCAGGCGCAGGGATGCCGCCCTCGCCGGTGTTGGCAGCATTCGCTGCCGTTGGCGCAGGCGCAGGCCCAGCTGCGCCCCTCTCTGCGCTGCCAGCAGCCGGCTTGTTGGAGGAGGGCCGCGTGTGCGCAAGTGCAGCTGCCGGGATATAGAGCGGCTGCTGCATCTGCTGCCACGCTCGCTGATGGACGTAGCTGGGCCCGTAGCGGCCCCCTGTTTGCGCGAAAGGGGGCCAGCTCGGGCCGGCGGCACCCTGGCCATGCGGAACAGCGCCCGGGGAGAAGCCAGCAAAGGCCAGGGGCGCCGACGCGAGGCCCCGCACAGCGCTGGGTGCCTGGGGCGCCGACCCCGCCGCTGCTGTGACCCCCGTGACGCCAGTGCCCGGCACGGTCGCTGCCGGGCTGGTCGGCCTCTGCCCCGCCCTGGCGCCTGCTGCGACAGCTGCCGGCGCGCCGGTGCTGGCGTTCTCGGGCTGCGCCTGAGCTGGCGGCCCGCTCTCGAGGCACCCAACGTCGACGCCGCTGTCACGGAGCGCGCGGAGCGCGCTGACTATGTACGAGTCGCTGAGGTCGAGGGGGCAGTCAAAGTCCGCAGCATCCGCGGCCATCTTCTGGCCGACGGCTGGGGCGGCCTCCGCCTGCGGCTCTGCTGGCACGGCGGTGCCGCGCACGGCATACCTGGGCCGGCCTTGCGCTGCAGCCTGCAGCGCGCGCGCGCCGGGCCAGTGCGCTGGGCTCTGCAGGCGTGCCTCCGAACCTGCGTCGCGCGCAGGGCTTGCAGGCCGGGTCACATGCACACGAACCTCAGGGCGAGAGCCGCCGCAGAGCACACTCACGTCCTCCCAGTAAGCAGGCACTGCTGGTTCACGGTCCGCGCCTGGTGACATCGCCTGGAGCGCGGCGCGCACGGCGCTGCTGGCGGACGCGGCCGCCGTCGCGGCGGCGCCAGTGATCTTTTTGGAGATCTCAGGCGTCATGTGGCCTCTCTGCTGCTCCTGCTCCTCGGACTCGTACCGCCTGGCAGGCAAGTGGTGCACTTAGTAGCAGCGTACCGTGAACGCCGTACACGGTTTGCATGCGCTGCACCATGTGCGCAGGCCCGAGCAGGGTGCCCGACATCCTTTCTGCGGCGGTGCTGGGCCCCACCTCAGCGCGCCCTGGCATCTGATGTGTTCAGCGTCTGTGCTCGCATCATCGACCCGCGTCCTTGCGTAGTTGCGGTGGTGTGGGGTGCCAGCAGCCGCGCTCTCTGCTGGCGCATGCCGCTGCTGGTAGCTGCGCGGCTGCTCGGCTGGCTCAGGCAAATTTGCCCCCCGCGACACCGCATGGACCTGCACCGCGGCCTGCATGCCTGCGGCCGGGCTGCTGCTCAGCTCTGCTATGAAGCGTTGCAGGCCGGCTATGCAGTCCGCCAGCCCCGAGCACACATCGTCCCCTCCGCCACCCGCGCAGCTCGTGCTGATGCGCGGTGCGTTGGGAGTCCATACAGTGGCCAGCGTGCCGCGATGCAGAGCGGCATTCGCGCATGGCGGGTCGCGACAAGCGGGCCTTGCTTCTGCGAGAGGGCATGCGTTCCCCAGCGCTGAGCCTTCGCTCGGGTGCATGGGCTCCAAGTCGTCGTGCACATCGCTGCTGGTCGGCAGCGCTCTGCCGCCGCATGCAGGCCGCGACGCGGCTGACACCTCTGGCTGGCACGGGCTTGCAGCGCCGCCGCGGTCACCACAGCTGTCTGGGCATGGTGCCAGCGCTGGTTGCCTGACAGAGCACACTGTCATGCTCTCCATCGCTGACTGGGCAACTCCAACGTTCGTGCAGTGCCCTACGGCCACCGCACAGGCACATGGTGTTGACGTGCCCCACCAGCTGATCAGTGCCAGGACACAGCTCTGTCCCAACGCCGACAAAACCACGGCCATGCTCAGCCTGGCCTCCAGACGCCAAGAAAATCACAGCATCGTGTCTAAGCAGGACAGCGGATTTGACATGCACCGCACCTGCTGCATCTGGTCCCCCTGCTGCTGCGTCCGCGTCCAGCACGCATGCGCGCTTAGGGGCCTGCGCATGTGCTTCGCCGGGATTGCTCCGCTGACGGGCGCGTGCAGAGCGGGACGCCGGCATTTGTCTTGCAGACTTGCGCCCGTCTCGCTGTGCTGCGCGACATCCTGTGCGGGGCCTCAGGAGCAGGAATGGGGGACCCCAGCCGTCCAGGGGAAACCGGTTGCCGCAGTGGAGCTGCACTGCACCGGAGGCCTCAGCCGCGCGCGGCGGACTTGCCATGTGCGCTGCGCTGTCTGGCATGCTCTGGGGATTGCATGGCTGCCCTGCGCCCTCTGCAGCCCGGAGCTCCTGCTCTGCAACCACCTCCTTTGGCTCGCAAGCGGCATCCTCCCGAGCCTGTGGCAACACTGCCATCTGACCTGAGTAGTGTGCGCAGGCGCACTGCATGCACACAAACGTGCAAGCTGCAGCACCATGTTACAGGCCCAGAGCAGAGTGCAAGGCACTGTGTCCAGTCCCAGCTAGGCTGCACAAATACTGCGCGGGCTTTTCAATACAGCTGATTAGGCTGCTGCGGGGTGCTGAACAAGAACGCTTGCATATGCCCTGTATGGCATGCATGGAGCCGCACCGTGTTCGGCTCATGACCGTGCTCGGAGACGCAGGCCGCACTGGCCAGGGCAGTGCTTGCAGGTGCCAGTGCATGCAGCTGGCACACGTTTTCTGCATCAGCGGCCGCTGCCGGCTCCTGCAACGTGGCGGCCCGGGCTCAAGATGCATGCTGCGGAGGTGCGTGGCTGTGTGCTGTATCGCAGAACATGACTGGCTGCTGCCTCATTGCCGCGCAAGGTGCGCGGATCCCTGGCAGAGCAGTCTTGCTTTTGTAGACGGTGGGAACCCATGCCACACTGCATGCATGTCCACACAGGAGCATGCACATGCAGGGCCTGCCTGAGATTCAGGTGAGGTCGTGGACAGGTGGCACTGGGCGCCGAAGTCGCGCGCCCTGCCATGTGCAGGCAGCGCTGGCGCGGACAGAGCCGTCCGGGTGGGCTCAGAGGGCCGCGTCATGCGCTGGGTGACCAGCTTGTGTGGCGCGTGGGCGACATTTCGTGCAGGACCTGTGGGCGAGCTGCACCCCTGCCGATCCGCTTGTGCTATGGAGGTCAGGTCCTGCCCTGCAAGCAGCACATGTACCTCAGCCTGAGCACCCTCGTGGCAACGCCGCGTGTTGCACACTCCAGGAGCGTGGGCGCCAGTTTGAAACACGGCAAGGTCAGCCCAGGTACACATGCGAGGCAGTCACCAGAGCCCGGCTCAGCTGTAGCCAATACGCGGCGTCCTGCTTGCAAGGCGTGGATGTCCGCGAGTGCTGTGCGCACGCGTTCCAGTGTATCGTGGATGCGGGTCGTTATGCTGGCCTCCGTGCCACAGGCCGTTTCGGACCCCCAGCACTCATCCTCTGTGACACCTGCATGCATCAGTTTGCTGGCAGGCGTTGCGCTGTTAGACATGCGCCTACATGGTCAGTGCAAATCACTTCGTTCATAGTACTCAACGGATGCCCACCTGCCGTCCTGATGTTTGGGCCTATTTCGCAGCCCATAACTGTGTCCTGCAGCTGATCAATCACGGCATCCAGAGTGCTCTTGCCCACAGCAACCATTGCTGGTTCTCCGTCTGTGTCTGACGCCACGCTCGAGCTCGGCAGCAGTTGGGTGGTGCTCGCGCCTGCCAAATCGAGCAGCTGAGTCCCCCTGCCCAAGCTTGGCATCATTCGAGCCTGATGTGAGCACAGGCCACAACAATGTGATGCACAGCAATGTTCACATGCAGCCCTGGCCCTGGGACGGCACCTGTGCCCTCGCATGCAGGGCCGAGATTGTGAGCAGTGGTCGTTGCCGTCGCGCACGTTGAGGACATCGTGCGCTGCCAGCATGCTTGTCCATGGGAACAGCTGCATGTGCCGATGGCCGCTCCTGACATGCCCGGCATGGCCGTGCGCTCCACACCTGCTGTGCCGCAGCACGAGACGCCCTGGCGTGCACTGCATGTCGTGCGCTCGCCAAATGCCCGCATCGCTGCTGTAATCGGTGCCATGCGGCCCTGCTCGCTCGCGGCCGGCCCTGACAGGCGTGCACAGGTACTGCTTTGTGGCCCAGCGCTGCCAAGCGGGCGCGGGCACGTGCTCGGCAGACCGTGACGCTGAGCTGCCAGGCTGCTGGCCGCCTTTGAGCTGCCGCATGTGGCCCTGCACCCGGACGGTGCAGTGCACTGCCGCTCCATCCCAACCGGACCAGTGCCTTGCTGCAGGAGGCTGGACAAGGTGCTCTGCCTCAGCTGCGCTTGTGCAAGGAGCGCCGCTGGTGCTCCGGTGCTCTGCTGATGCACGACACGGGCGCTGGCTGGTGTGGCGTGATGTTGCGCTGCGGGCCTGTCGACGCTGTATCTCTGTGTAGGTGTTTCCCCGCAGCGCTCGCGCTCGGCCGCAGCACGGTGCCGTGTCCTGCAGGCATCACCCAAGCTTCCCGGCCCGTCGGCGTCCTCCTCCGCGCATGCCCCCAGTACCTCGCCTCTGCATGCGCTATCGCGGCAGGCTGAGCGGCTGCTGTTATTTTCGCTCTGCAGCCCCGCCTCCACGCTGCCTGCCTCCACGCTGCAGCACATGCTGCCATGCGCCAAAAAGTCGCTCGTGAGGTCAACACAGAGCCCGCTGCCGTCCTCGCTCGGCATGTCGCCCTGCCAGCCTATGCGTCCGTCTCCTGGCGCACACTCAGGAGCTGCCTGCAGCGGCATGCCAGGTGCTGCCGCGGGGCCCGAGCTCACCCGGGCTTGCGACCCCCAAGAGCTTGCGCTGGTGGATGGGTCAGCGCGAGCGGGGCTGCATGCGACAGGGCCACATGTCAGGTTCGCAAGGATGCACCCTGCTTGCGCTTTGGATGGAGGACAGAGGGCGCACCCTGCAGGGTCGCCTGCGTCGCTGCTGCAAGATCTTGCGCTCTCTGGCACCACCGCGGGACGGGCTCGGGGGCTGCTGCGCGACACGGCCTGCGCACGAATGGTTCGGCAGGTCGCAAGAAAACATGTGAGCTTGTCTGCCTGTCGCGACATTGTCAGCAATGTGGGAGGAGGAGCGGGCGCGCGCATGTGCTGCTGCTCGAAGAGTGCAGGAACTGTCGGCACGTGCGCCATGCTCGCTGTGAGCCTGTCCGCTGCTGGCGGCTGCCATGCCAGACCACCTGCCAGGCTCGCAAGCTCTCACGAGGGAGCTGCGCCAGCCTCGTGACACGTCAGCAGACTGCAACCCGTCCAGTACAGGTGCTACAGTCAGCAATGATGCGACACTGCCAAGGCAGGACGGAGCCGCCGAGCGCGTGGTGCACCGCTGCTGTATGCTGCTCGACAGCGCATGCATCCACTCGTGAGCGTCCTGCTTGGTGCTGCTCCTGAATGTAAACTGTCGACCGCCCACCTGCTGGGCAGCATGGCGTCACAGCAGCCCCAGTGTTCCCAAGCGCTCAACTGAGCCAGCGGAGTACCCACCTGCAGGGCCACGGTGCGCGTGGCTGCATCATAACACGGCTGCGCCTCGGCCAGGGACAGAACATGCACGGGGTAGGCCGCACTCGGGCCGTACATGAGGTACAGCTTCTGCGGGACGACCACCTGCGCAAGCCGGCTTCAGCGCGGCGACCCGCCTGCCGCCGTGTGCGACAGCCGCAGGCGGGCGCCTCACCGCGTAGCGCTCGAAAAACACGCCGCTGCTGCCGCGCAGCTGCAGCGCACCACGGCGAATGACGTTGTGCGGGTACGCCACGCCCAAGTACTCGCCCGCGCGAACCTGTGTGAGTGCCGACCTGCGTCGCACGCCGGCGCACGGTGGGCCAGGACGGACGACCAAGCCGACCAAGCTTTTGGCCAAGCAGCAGCAGCGTAGGCTGCGCTGTGCCAGGCGTGCGGGGCGCGCGCACACAAAAAGCCCAGCGTCGTGCGCGGTCTGGAAGAGGAACGCGACCTCGCGCTTACCAGTGAAACTCAGAAACACCAGCGCTGCACTGTCGGCGCTCAGCCTGGTCGCGCACACCTCGGCAACCTGTGCCCGAGGCGTGTCAGGGGCGCCGCGCAAGGTGCTCCACAGAGTCCCTGTCCCCGGGCGTCGCAGAGCAGGCGCGCGGCGTGCCTGGAAGGTGTGCTTCACGGTGGCCTTGCACAGGACCACCAGGCGGCGCCGCTTCACGTCCAGCTGCACCACGCGGCGCTCGGGCGTGCCGGGTTCGCGGCTCAGTGAGCACAGCAGCCACGCGCTCCAGGACGCCCCGCCCGTGTCCCCCTCGTGCAGGACTCTCTGCTGCACGCTGCGCCAGGCCCAACCGGCTGTTTGAGGGGCCACCGGCGCCGGGTGCGCCAGGCGCACAGACAGCGTTTGAGGCCTGGACTTGCACTGGCACGAGCGCCAGGCCTGCAGCAGTGGCGCGGCGGGCGCTGGCACATCTTGCACCGCCTGTCTGTGCTCGCAGCTTAAGCCCAGCCGGAGTAGCTCACCACCACACAAGAGCGCAGCAGTGCCTGGGGCGCACTCAAAGGTGAAAAAGTAGTGCGCCGTTAACCCTCTGGTGGCTGGCAAGCGTGGCGCGCCGGCATCCATCGCGGGTGCAGGTTGTCCAGCTGCGCCTCCTGTGCGTTTGCGGCATTCGAACGCGCGCGGAAGCAGAGCCTCCGCGCTCCGGAATCACGGTCCTGCCGTACAGGCAGGGGTTTGGCCCGGGGCTTGGACAACGGTGCAGATTCCGTGCGAATGCTACCCAGATAGACGGCTGGGCTGTATAACATACATCCACTTATATCCTCACGACATCGCTTTGTGTTCTCTGAGTGCCTTCACCCAGTTGCCTGCGGTCCTGTAGTTGCAGACCTCCAGTGGAAGACCCACACGTGTAAGCGACCGTGACCACGCGATGACGAGCGCATACGCCGGACTCTTCAAGCGGCAGGCTGCCAGTTATGCGCAGCATCGCCCATCTTACCCACAGGTGGGCGCGCCCAAGGCACAGTCTGCGCCTCCCGGAGAGGCGCTAACCCGCGATGGCCTGCTCCACGCAGGAGCTCTACCAGAAAGTCTACGACTTTGCCGCGCTGCAGCACAGAGACACGGCGCTGGACATCGCTACGGGCAGTGGACAAGCCGCGGCGGTCCTGGCGCAGTCCTTCAAGAGGGCACGTCTGCTGCTGGCGTGGGTGCGAGAGCCTTGCAGGTGTGGCCGCCGGGCGGCTGCCTGTGCTTGAGCCATCGCCGCTCTGGTAGGTGATTGCACAAGACGTGGAGGCGGAGCAGCTGAAGCAGGCGACGCTCGTCGACAATGTGATCTACCAGCAGGCGCGCCCTGCTGAGCAGCAACCCCCGCTGCCAGCAGCAGGCAGGTGGCGCCTGACGCACATATGCGTGCAGGCCACGGCGGAGTCCACTGGCTTGTCTGCCGGCAGCGTCGACCTTGTCACAGTTGCCCAGGCACTGCACTGGTGCGCGACTGAACACTTTGTGGCTTCATGCACTGCTTTGAGGGCCTGAAAGGATCCCCTGCTTCCGACTTGCCGTCTCGAGGCGTGCCATTGCGGACCTGCCAGCATGTGTTGGCCACAGCACTTGCCCAGCAAAATACCACTGCGTCAGCTCGCCATGGGCTTGCGCTTCTGCCCTGTCAGCACCTGAGAAGCTCCGCGCGCCAGCAGTGCAACTCTGCAGGACTGTTTGGCAGGGTGTGGTCACCGCAGCTCAGCGGGTGTTAACACAGGTTTGACCTGCCTGCCTTCTGGCGTGAGGCTGCTCGTGTCCTCCGACCTGGTGGCGCCTGCGCGGCATGGGGCTATGACATGTGCGAGCCTCCTCTCGAGCTTCTGTGCGCGCACCCGGCCCTGTGTGCCCTTGACACTGACATCATTGAAGACAGCATGACAAGGTACGGGGCTCCGGTGTCAACATACGAGTTCCTGTGCCCGCAGGTGCGCAGTTCCAGGCAATGCGGATGCCGACAGGGCCTTGAGGGACTTGTATAGCAAGCAGCTGGGCCCATACTGGGCGGATCGCCGAAAGCTTGTGGAAAGCGAGTACGCAGGTGTGCTGTAGCAGCGCTCTCCCTTTGTGACTGTGCGCGAGGCAGATACTGTGGCATCCTTGTGGCATAACGTGGGCGTGCACATTGCTGTAACATGTGGGTCGGATGTACCACAAGTAGGTACAAAACGGGTCCGACCTGATGTTGCAGGGATGGAGCCGAAGCACGGTTTCCGGGTTGTAGAGCGCGCGCGAGTGGACATGCCCAAAGACATGAGCATTTCAGACATTGCCGGCTACGTGGAGTCCTGGAGCGCGTATGCGACGTACAGGTCTCGACATCCAGGTGTGTGGCCCGTGGAAGTCATGGCTTTTGAGAACGCGGTAGGTTTGCAGAGATGCCTGACATTCCAGCTGACAAGAACATTGATTGCCGTCCTTGAGTCGCCATCAATCACTTTGATACCAGCATGTGCCTGGTGTGCAGATGCTGCCGACCCAGTATGTGCACTGCGCGACGCGCTGCTCGCTGCGTTCGACACCAAGGACGAGCAACACAGCTTGACGGTTGTGTGGCCAGTCTTCATCATCCTTGCCAAGCACCCGGAGCCCGCACCTGGGGGCTGAAGGGTCTGCGCGTAAGTTGCGCTGAGATGCGCAGACTCAAACTGCACAACGCATTGGGTTGCTCATCGCACCACCTGGCTACAGCCGTGCGCCTTTCACGGGTTTTCATCCCTTGTGGTCCCTTGTGTTTATGGTCCCTTGAGTGACACGCTACCATGCTCTGCCTGCATATACAAAGCTGCATGCGCGGCTGGTCATGGTGCTGCGCGCGCAAAGGCGTTTGCGACGCATGTTCCTGTCCTCGATGAAGTCATCCCTTGACTGCATACGCGATACGCTCATAACATTTCAGGAACATGTGTCCACCAAGTTGTGTACTATTTCGGACAACGTCCCAGGTAATTTGCAAGCACCAGGGGCGGGTTCTGCGGATACATGTCAGTCCCGGGTCAGCGTCACCTACTACTATAAGTCGAAAAGAATCTAGGATAAGACGGCCAAAGCCAGGCACTTAAAGGTGGGTTCAAACATAAGGCTGTGCTCCGCACACTTTCCACCGACTTCCACCCACGGGTGAACATCACCACGACAGTAAAAGTAGCACTGTCTCCGTAGAATGCCACGTGGGTGGCCAAGGAGTGCATGTGTCCGCACGTGCGGTTCACTCCTGTTGCCGTGACGGACAAGTTCCAACTCACCACTGACGTGACGGGCAACGCTCCACTCAATGCTGCACCCCTGTACCCCTGCTGGCTGTGGACGCCGTTGGGGCACTAGTCCACCCTTTTTCGATGCATCAGCGGCAGGCCATGGGCTACAATATGGTGCCAGACCACGACCGGCCCTGCGCTGACCTGGGCCGCCTATTTACGGTTGCGGAGTCTGTCGGAATGCCTGTGTTTCTAAGGTAAGTGAGGGATCCTCCTGTTCCTTCTGACACGTCCAAGCGCGGAACACCATCGCGCGCATCCAAGAGCTCGTCGATCCACCTCTGCTCCGCGCGCGATGTTCAGATAGATTGCACACGTGTGCACTGCATGCATGTGAGGCACTGACATCGCACGTACAAGGATTGCGCGTTGAGGTAGGTGACAAGCACAAGCAACAGGAAGCTCACTTGCGACCACAAGTCGCTCCAGTGCTGCGTAGGTCGCCCGGGCAGATCCCGCTCCAGCGCGAGAATGTTGTCACTGAGAAATCGTGGGGCGCCCGAAGACGAAGCAGCTCGAGCCCACGCACACTGCGGGCTTAAATCCTGGGGTACCGCACTCGGTCGTCGCATGCGCAAGTGCGGCACTTTGTGAACACTTGTTGCATGGTTGAGCACGTGCGCCTGCGTCCCACATAAGGTGTGCACAACGCGATGTCTGCTCTCACTATGCCAAGAACAATTGCTGATAGCCCAAGCTAGATGGGAGACATACCACAAGAAAGAACCACCACAATCCTATTTTAGACTGCGTGCGGACCTCTAAAACCGTGACGAACAACATGTACCTGTCCTACAGCCAACCCCTCCTCCACAACCACTCTGCACAGGCTGCTATAGTTCCCATACCAAGGTCGTTCATTTTTGGTGCGCTATACAGGGAATCACGTCGCAAATCCCTTCATTATTGCCGATTTTCCACCCACCCTACTATGCTGCGGTATGCTGAGACACGTCATCTTCCTTCAGGCAAAGGAAGTGTAGTGCAGAGCTGGCGCTCTACCCCCATTGCTTCGCTCTTCGCACCTTGTACATGTTGTGCGCATACTTGCTGCCCGCAAGAGTCAAGCTTGTCTGTGAAGGGCTCTTTCCGGGCCATTGCACGTCACTGGTAAGCTCCACTTTCCCGATCAATGCCGATGTCGTGGCCGCCCGGAAGGTGGGCTGTGAGGCCGCTTCCTGCAGCCCCGCCTGCAAAGAGAAGCGCTCAGCCCAAATGCGTGTACCTACTGTCTGCCTGAACTACGTCGCTTACTGCATTGACATGGATTTTGTTTCCATGCATTCACCAATGCGGTCTCACCGCCAATCTGGCAGAACTTGAAGGTCTGTATGCGTTAGTACTACGCTACTACTGGGTGCTGGTTTATTCCAATCTTTGTCACGCCTACATGCACATCTGCACACAGTGAGCGCGATGAGGCTGTTTAAAGCCGGCCCACACCGTGGTCATGCCTGCAGGGCTGTGTGCGCGTACGCCTGCTCCATCCAGCACTCTGCCGCTTGTGCTTGTGCCGTTGAAGAGCATTCTGCTCTCCAACAGGGCCAGTTGGCGAGCAAGCTCGTCCCTGTCGTGCAACAGGCTGCTTAGTGCCTCTTCGTATCGTTGCATGCGCTTGGGAAGCTGACAGGGTTGCTTTAACAGGCTGATAGAGTTGCAGGGACGCGCTTCTTTGCGCGCTCCGCCTGAGTTTGCGCTTGCAGTTGCGCCACTGCCGCAGCATGTGCAAGTGCACTTTCTGCAGCCGCCTCAGCCACTGCGAGTCGATCTGCCATTGCGGACATTGCCCGCTGCCACGCCTGCTCCTCTATCTGTGCCGGCATGAGCGCGACGCGTTAGCTGTCATGCATGTACAGGTCGTGCACAGTTAGGTGACATGCGAAGGTGGAGTGACGGATGACAAGAACAGCGGACGGGGCGCGCATGCATCCCCAGGCCGTTCAGGGAGGACAGCTGGCACAGGATGAGTCACATGAGCACTCACCTTCGCCAGTAGCGACGCCCTCACTTGTTGCATACGCATGCTTGCGTCCTGATTCGCTGCCTCCATACGTACCGGCCCAGCGCTCTGTTGCTCAGGCAGGGCAGTGCGACCCGGCATGCTGGCATGTACATCGTCTGCCTCGTCGATTTCAGGGTTGGCTCCCTCTGCCCTGCGGCCTGTACCTGCCATCTCAAGCTGCGCACGCAGCCGCGCTATCTCCTGTTGGAACTCACGGATCATAGCGTCCTGGAGCCCACACAAGGATATGTTCAGGGGCACTTGTGCACCAGTGCACCGGTGCTCACACAGGCCAGTGTCTTGCACAGGTGCTGCACCTTTGGGTCTTCGTTCACGCGAGGACGGTTCTGGATGGCCTTGGCACGATGCGCATAGCGAAGCGTGCTGAGGGTCTCGCCTGCACTTGCTGTCGCTGGACTGAGGCAGGCCAGCATGACTGTCCGCGTGTTGCCGCCTAGGCTGTCCTGCAGCAGCCGGGTCAGCTTACTGTCGCGGTAGGGGATGTGGCCTGCGCATGGACATGGCCAGCTCAGCCTGTGTGCACTGTTCCGAGCCAGGGCGCATCATGCATTGGCCAGATACATGGCAGTCCGTGCACTCCGTCGTGTAGCCGGCATCAGCGAAAGCCTCATGACACAGGTCTGGTCTTGAAGCTCACTTGTGCGGCCGTCTGCAAGGGAACTGATGACGTTGCCGAGGGCAGAGAGCGACAGATTGATTCGAGCAGCTTCCCGCAGGCGTTCGCCAACGGCCCCTGTGCCGCCTTGGCGCTCGCTGCCTGCCAGGTCGACCAGGTTGAGCTTGCCCACACGGACTGCACCCACCACCTGGCAGCATTGGGTAACCAGTCATGCAGTGCGCATGCAGCACAGGCCGTCCAAACACACATCGCAAATGCCCTCAACGCTGTATATGCATAATGTGCCCTGTGTTGCATGTGCGCAGCTGATGAGTTTGTCCAGCTGCTGACGGGCCTTCAGGTGACCGGTCACATGTTGCACAAGGACGCTGGCAGCAGGGACGCGCCGAGGTGCCTTCCGAGTGCCTTGCGTGCTCGACAGTGATCGTGAAGATCGCATGCGAGCGCGACGACTCGCGATTCATGTGCGTCTCTCCCACCGCGCGATTTTGTTTGCCCACCTGCCGTATATGAGCCATCCTTGCAATCAATCAGAGCATCTGCTATGCTTTGCTGGCGTGCTCGACAACCTGTCCGACAACAGCTCTGTCTTCCAGCAGGGGCCCAGGGGGGCCTGCGCGCCTGGAGCACGCTGGTCATCTCTAGCGGCGACTTGACCAGGAAGGCTTGCAAACCCTTTGCGTACGCCCCCCCGCTCGCGTCCTCGCGCACATCCAAGGCACTGCGGGGGTTGCTGGACAGCAGGTCGCACACATCCTCGTTGTATATCTCGAGAAAGGACACGCGCACCTGCCGCGGCGCTCCAAACAGTGACCGCAATTCAGCGCACAGGTGCGCGTTGTTGGACAGCGCGGGCCGTCACACAGGCACCAGAGTCCGCACGCACCAGAAACTGACTGCCGCTGTTGTTGCCGCCCTGGATGAAGTCGAATATGTGGTCAAAAGCGCGGGGTATCACGCCCCGGAGGTGAGGCTCCTGTGCGCCCTCCATGGTGTACGTCTTGCCGGTGCCGGTCTGACCATACCTGCACGCAAGCATGCGCGTCCGCACCAATCTGCACGACAAGTACATACGCAAGGCAAGGCTGGAAGGAGCAGCCAGCCCCGCACGCAAACACGGTCCCGTTGTAGCCTTCCAGTATGCTGTCAACAATTGGCTGGGCGGTGGCCTTGTACACCTGCGGTGTGCGTGGCCTCACTTAGGTGCGCGGGTGTAGGACAGGTGGCGCGTCGCCAGGCCGCGGCGTGCCGCCCCAGCCGCAACTTGTGGCACACATATTTCAAGATGCGGGCATCCCCCGCAGCGTCAACCGCAGGGCATGCTGTGACCTTGCTCTACAGGTGACCGGCGAGCCCAAGCTTGCCTGCTCCTGAGTGCTGGCCTCCCCCAGCACGGCATTGAAGGTGAAGACGCGGTCCTGCTCCGCAGCGCCGCTGCCCTGCAGCACGACCTGTGACCGGGGCTCATCGACCGCCACGCAGCTGAGTCGCTCCTCCGCTGCACTGCGCGGGCGGCAGCGGACTACCACGCGCAAGGTCTCAGCCGCCGCGGTCACGCCCTGCAGGGCTGCCATCGCAGCGGCAACCATGAGCACACTGATAGCTTCTGCCTGACCCCTGCTTGCTGTACACCAGGTGCTGCACGACACAGACTACTGTCAACAAGTGCAATGTGCTGCCCGGGGCTGCAACCTTGCGCACGCAAGGAGGAGTGAAGTGGCGGAACAGTTGACCTGTGGGAATTTTCAAAGCGTAACTGGGGTGCCAAGCAAAAGCCAGGGCGGAGCGGCACCCCGTATGGTCGTAGTGGATGTGCAAAGCCATTTTGTTCAGGATATCTTCCATCAGAAAAAGCAACCTGGACGCAACGCCACTGGGCTGAGAGCTGCGTGACCCTGCGTGGAGCGGTATCGGGATGTCTCTGCTCGCAGGCGCTCACATCGTGCCCTTTCGGAGCGCTGCATGGCGTTGTCACAGGTGCTGCCTCGGTGCCCATGTCAACAGTGTGAAGGCAAGCTGCGCTTGCGCTCTTGTGCTCACGCGCTCTGCATGCATGCAGGCCATGCCACTGTACGCCAGGACTGCGCAGCGCTGCGCGGGGGCTGTGGTCGCTGGTCGGGCCCCGGGGGCCCCGGCTTCTTGCTGGGCGAGGGCTTTGCTTGACATGCAGATATGCACGCTGCTGCAGCGGGGCAGAAGGTGTCGAAAGCATCACCCACTCGCTCTGTGGCTGCGGCTGCGGCAGGGCGCACAAGCCCACTCCAAGGAGGAGGCCGTGAAAAGCATGCAGAGCTACAAGGCAGGACTGTCGCAGGCGCTGGCTAACCATGAAGATATGCTGCTCAAAGCACAGCGCGCGCCGGGCGAAGGTGTGCAGGGCGCTGGCTTGCCGCGGCGCTGTGCTGCAGAGAGCGCAGCACCAGCCCTGTCACACTGCGCAGGCGTGCGAGCGAGCGCTGCAGCCGTGGAAGGCGAGCCAGCAGCACCCACGGGTCTGCAGGAGCTGACCAAGGACGACTACGACTCCTTCCTGCGCGACGCGGGCGACAAGCTCGTCATTGTGGACTTTTACACAGACTGGTACGCGCCCTCAAGGCTGGGTGTGGCAGGCAGGCTGCCGTTCCAGACTCAGAGCAGACCACCGCAGCGCTGTCCTGCGTGCCGCCCGCATGCAGCCCCGGCTCAGGTGGGCAGGCAGCCACCTGTGTGTGTGGCAACAGGTGCGGGCCGTGCAAGATGATTCTGCCGCAGCTGGTGGAGATGGCAGAGGAGCTGAAAGACCGTGCTCGCATCGTAAAGTTCAACTGCAACAAGTACAACAAGGACCTGGGCATCTCGCTGGGCATCAAGGTCGCGCCGACCTTCCTGCTCTACAAGCGCGGCGAGCAGGTAACGTGCTGCCCAGGCTGATGAGCACACCTGCTTCCCTTTGCAGTTGTACATGGCTCTGCCGTATTGCAATGGCCGCGTGTCACCCACAACATCCCCGTACCAAGCCAGCTGCATCTGCTAGGCGGACCACCCCAGCGTGCGCTCCTGTGCCTGGGAAACAGGTGGCCATGATGACTGGCGCAAAGGTTGACAACCTCCGCGAGCTCATCCAAAAGCATTGTTGAAGGAGGCAATAGCTCGCACGCCGGGCACAGCCGTCACTCGGCATTGTCGCAGCTCCCGTGCCAGTTCCGTGGGTGCATGGTCCCGGCCTTGGCACTCGGCCCACCGCAGGGCATGTCGGCGACGGCGTGTGTCCGGAGTGTTGCAGTCACCTGGGCACAGTGATGCTCGCGTACTGCTGTCTGTCTTCGTATGGCCGCTTTGTCATGCAGTCGGGCAAACAGCTCAAGCTCAGGTGGCGGCTAAAATTTTTTGGCAGCGCAGCCTTATGTGCACACCTGGCATGTGCCGCACTTCTGCGCAGCGCGTTGCCTTCGCATGATGGCCAGCCTGTTGGAGCACACCTGTGGCACCGTACCGGTATGCGGGGCTGCGTACCCTAACCTGTGTAAAGCCTCCACTCTTGTTCGGCGCAGAGCACGCACCCCGGGTCCTTTGACGGCGGATGTAGCCGGTGGCGTGTATGGCGACAGAGGCCCGGTGCGCGGACTTTGTGGGGACGAGCCGACCAGCAGCATGCGGGCCAGGACCCCGCTAGCGTCGTCTCCGGCAATCACGGCGCTCGCACGTCGCATGATAGACCGCGCCATCGCCCGTGCACGAGGAGCCCCGGCTGGCAGGTGTTGCGGACCTGTAGGAGGCCCTATGCTGGCACTTGCAGCGCCCGTTGCATCCCACAGAGCGGGTCGCATGCTGTGACCATGCTGATCAGCCCACGTGCTTGGCTCTGCAAGGCTCCATACACTCCTTCCGAAGGTGCCGACACAACCGCCACTTGCCGTCCACAGTGCAGCAGTCATGTCCTGTTTAGCCAAAAAATTGTTATGTCCTCAGCAGTGCTGCTGGCCCCTGAGGACAAACGATGAGCACTGCAGTGAAAGCGCGCCAGCGAGGCCGTGAGGAGCAAGCCACCAGCCATTGTCACATGCTGCACGCTTGTGACTGCGCGCTCATGCGCTCGCCAGATGCACGCTTGTGTGAAGAGAGGGCGCTGCTCTGTGTGGCTGCGTCCCTCTGCTGCTGCTGCTGGCTTCCATACTCGCAGGTGGCCCGCCGTGTCTCCAAGCATTACCTGGTCATGTGCAGCCCGCTCAGCCAGCATGCCTGGCTTGCATACGCGCTGTGCCCTGCAACCAGGGTCAGTTTGGCCCCCGCGGCTGGCACGGCTGCCCCTGGCAACGCTACCAGCGACCATGTGGCAGGAGGTGCACCTGGTGAGGCTGCCTGCTGCATGCCATTGCGCTGACGCTGTGCTTGGCATGCGCACCGCGAAGCATGCCCAGCAGCCCACAGCCTGCTTGCGTTGCGCTTGCCCGCCAGATACGGACCAGGCCATCACCTGCGAGGACATGCGTGCATGCGCTGTCGCAGACGTGGCTTGCATGTCACAGCTTGATGTGACATGTGCTGCACTGGAGGTTGAGCTAACGGCGGCCCAACGGCAATAGCATCATGTAGGGCCCAGTACAAACACGGAACCGTACCGCCTGCGGACATAAGCAGCGTTGATGTGGTCGCGGTGGCAGCAAGCCAAGTGAGCTGCTCCACCGCTGCCTCAAATTCAGGTGCCTCATGCTGCAGCGTTGCACGTCGCTCGCCACTTTGTAAGTTCCAGATGGTGATTCGACCGGCGCAGCTCCTGCTCATGACGTTGACACAGGGCAGGACAGCCCTGCAGGCATGACCACGGTATGGGCGGGCTTTGAACAGCCTCACCGCGCTCACTGTGTGCAGACGTGCATGCAGGCGTGACAAAGGTTGGCATAACCGGCACCCAGTAGTGGACTCTGGTGCACTCAAGAAGACGACTATCTTTTGCTACTCGCCACGGTTTCCCACCCGCTGAGTGCCCGCACCCAGACTTTAATGATGTGGTCTGTGGCGAGGCTGATGACCTGGCACCCAGCTGTCACGATGTGCGTGACCGGTGCAATGTGGCCTGCCAGTGCGCCCACAGCTTGCCGGCTGTTGCCCTGCCGGGAAATGTACAGCCCCAGTTTGGACAACCTGCAGGACTATCATGGTCGCAGCTCACGCCTGCAGAGTCTCTGATAATAACCGTGCAAATTGAACATTTGCCTGCTCCCATGCCCGTGCCTGCCACAGGCGAATGGTACGCTCCAGTCCGCCGCTGGCCACTACGCCAAAGGCGCGGGAGTGCGCAAAGCAAAGCACGCCAGCAGTGTGCAGCGCCACGCTGTGAAGCACTTGCGCGCGTTCGGCGTCAGCGATACAGATCACTCCGTCCAGCGAGCTGCTGAGAAGCCCCATCTCCGCGACTGGAGTCACCTGCCGGACTGGGCAGGTGCTCAGCGTGGCCTGTGCTTGTTCTCCTCAGCCTGCCCTCGTGGGCAGCGCATCCGGGTGCATGGGGAGGCCCTGTGCGGACCGGGCGCTACATGCGCAGCCATCACCGTGGGTGCTGCGGGGCATGCGGGCCGAGGGCACTTATTTGGTAATGGTGCGCCTACGTGATCCAGTCCTTGTGCGCTTTATGCACGACCCGGAAGTCTGCGGGTGTGAGCTGCCTTGCCGGCAGCCCCGGCACGTTTTGCATGAGACTGACCTTCCCCGCAGTGTCGCCCACAAACAGGCCTCCGCAGCTGCGTCCGCTTGCGGCCAAGCAGGTCAGCGTCGCAAGGTCACCCCTTAGCACCGCGTGGCCAACCCGCTTACACATCAAAGCGCCGCTCGAGAGGTCATAGCACGACACCTGCGGGACGGGCCTTACAGTTGCGAAGGTGCACGATGCCGAGGATGCTGTGCAGGGACGCGCCAAAAGGCAGCACTTCGTGGCGCATGGTGCGGTCTGCAGAGATGGTCGCCAGGCACTGCAAGTCATCCCCGACACAGGCACAGCCAGTGACCCAGGCGCCCTTGTTAGAGCTGGAGGCGATGGTGCGGACGTGCGAAAGCGCTTGCTGCTCCCACAGTCTGCGTTTCGGTGGCTGCCGTTGGTAAGCGCATACGAGATTCTTCGCACTGAGCTCTGAAGGTGCGCCGGGGTCCCGCTTCACCCACCGCAGCTTGCCGTCTCGGCCGCAGGTTGCATAGCAGCTGGCGCTTGGGATGCAACAGACGCCTTCGACAACGTCTCGGTGGTTGCTGGCAGGCAGGTCAGGCTTGCGCTTGAAGGCCTGCAGGCCGTTGAACGCCTGGTGAGTTCAAGAACGCATTGTAAGCTTCTTGGGCAAGCGTGAAGTTGCCAGACCTGGAGCACAAAGCGGCTGGTGTCCTGGCCGGCTGTGGCCTCAATTTGGTTGGACAGGAAGAAATAGTTGGAAAACTCGTCCCTGCTTGGCAGACAGCTCAGCTTTCAGGTGGACTGCCGGCGCGCAACGTTGAAACTGCTCTGCGCAGCAGTCGTGCTCAGCGCACCAATACACGGTGCCTCCGCAGTCCGCGTCAATCTGCATGAATAGCTGCGCAAGCCTACCATCCTGGTCTGCGACGCCGAGGTGAGGGCCGAGTTGTTCGGCGAACGCGTCCATGCTCAACTCTTCCTCACGCTGCAAGCCCACTTGTGACTCACCACAACCCGTGCACACAACGCCTCCCAGACGGGGTGGCAGTATGCTGTAGGTATGGTAGGACGTGTGCGGTGTGGCAACGCACATCGAAAACCAGCTTCATCATAGTCAGCTGCTCAACGTCAGTATCCATGTTCTCTCTGGGTCTGCCGT
>JAABUH010002162.1_pt1 | contig 19462 bp, 14 predicted proteins | sample 5559121 | NCBI WGS metagenome assembly JAABUH01 (sample SAMN10711871, study PRJNA513364) | rock metagenome | isolation source: Antarctica rocks | place: Antarctica: Victoria Land, Battleship Promontory nord | collected 2015-12-28
GGACCTGAGCCACCTCGGTCACCGGGGTCTCCCCGATCATCTTCCGGGCCTGCCTCAACTTCGCCGGGCTCAACGCAGTGGGCCGCCCGCCGAGGCGGCCGCGTTCCCGAGCCGCGGCCAGCCCGGCGAGGGTTCGCTCCTGGATGAGTTCCCGTTCGAAGCTGGCCAGCGCCCCGAACACATGGAACACCAACCGCCCGCCGGGGGTGGTGGTGTCGATGCTCTCTTGCACCGACTTGAACCCCACTCCCCTGGCCTGCAATTCACCGATGGTCTCGATCAGGTGCGGCAACGACCGACCCAGCCGGTCCAACCGCCACACCACCAACGTGTCCCCCACCCTCAGCTGATCGAACACCGCCGCCAGCTGCGGGCGGTCGGTTCGAGTTCCGCTGGCGGTGTCCGACCAGATCCGCTGACATCCCGCGGCCCTCAGCGCGTCCTGCTGCAACGCCGCGGTCTGCTCCGCGGTGGACACCCTCGCATAGCCCAAAAGTTCGCTCATGACCACGCACTGTTGCACAACCCGCCGACAAGCCATCCGGTGACACACCGGTTTCGTACAGTGCTTCTGCAACACTCGGCGGCCACGCTGACCTGCAAGCCTCTTTCACCGCCGCAGTGTCGCTTTAACGATCATTTCTGCGACACCCGGGGATCCCGCGTCGCACGCACCCGCGCCTGTGGTCACTGGCCACCGGTCGAGGGTTGTCGGTCAGGCGCTCCCGGAGCCCCGCCGCCATCACGGCGATTGTGAGGATGTCGAGCAGTTCACCGGCGGTGTTGACCAGCCACTTGCGGCGGACGGAGCCGAGCCGGAGCCGCAGATGAATCCGAGTAAGCAGCGGCGCGTCGACTCCCGAATCGGGCAGAACGGTCAAGGTGATCGACCAGGAGACCTGCATGTGGCCGCGCTGAGACCGGTAGACCAACGCTGACGGTGGTTGCAGGATCGCCACCTGGAAGCTCTCGTTCTTCCCGCCGTAGTCGGGCACGACGTCCCCGACCTCGAGATGCCGCCAGACCGCGATGATGGTGCGGGCGGGCCGCCTCGAACGCGGGAGGAACCGTTCCAGCGAACGAGGCAGGTACCAGCCCGCCCGTTGCTTGCCGAGTTGGAGCAACCAGGGCCACGCCCGCTCCGGCGCAGTGGTCACAGTGAACGCCCGATCCATGACGACGTCTCGGTGACAATGTCGTCGCCCAAGCGTTGCGCGGCGACCTCATCGGGGCGGGCTCGGATGGTGTCGAACGGTCCGTTCATGACCCCATCCTCCCCGTCTAGTGACCACACGCCTGGCGGCGTCGATGACCCTGCGGGCACCCGGGGGAACACCGGCCACACAAGACCGGCGATTATCAGGTCGGTTGCAGCGGCCTCCGTACGCCGCCTCCTGAGCTCCGTAGGCCAGTTCCCGACCGCCTACTGGGCGCTCGCCTCCGCGACGCCGGGCACACCCACCGCCGATGTGGCGCTCCGACGGTCCCCCACCTGACGTCGGGTTGGGGTGTACCCCAACCCGACGGTCGCGCTGTCCCGTAAGACGCACCCCAGCGAAACTCTTCACCGGGCGGGGAATACGGGAGTGCCCAGATCAGGCGCTCTGCGCTTTCCGCCCGCAGATCGCGACCGTCCGCTCGGCGTTCCGCTTGCGGCACCCTCTACTCGGCGGAGCGCCGCATTTCGCGGTGGGTAGCGTCATTCCCGTACATCGCCGCGGTCGCCCAGATTCGTCGGTAGGGCTTCTTCACAACCCGAGGAGGGTCGTGCGCGTTCTCGTATCGGTTGATATGGAAGGAGTGGCCGGCGTCGTCGCACCTGAGGACATCATGCCGGGCCACGCGGAGTACGAACGCAACCGCACTTACATGACCGACGAGGCCAGCGCCGCCGTCCGCGGGATACTCGCGTACGAGGCGAACGCGTCGGTCGTGGTTTGCGACGCGCACGCCGGGTACCGCAACCTCCTGCCGGACCGCATCGACCGGCGCTGCACGCTGCTGCGCGGTTCACCGCGTAGCCACGGCATGCTGGCCGGAATCGACGGCGACGTTGATGCGGTGTGTTTCGTCGGGTACCACGGCAAGGCAGGCACCACACGGTCGGTGCTGGCGCACACCACCAGCGGCGGCACCATCGCAAGGGTGCGATGCAACGGACACGAGCTCGGCGAGACAGGGCTCAATGCGGCCCTAGCCGCGTACTACGGCGCCGTGCCCGTGCTTGCGACCGGCGATGACACGCTCGCCCGCGAAGCCGAATCCGTCGTGCCCGGGATCACGACGGTCGCGGTGAAACGCGCCTTCGGCAACCGGGCAGCCGAAGGGCTACACCCCGAGGAGTCGTGCGCACGCATCGAGGCCGCGGCTGAAACGGCCCTGGCAAACCGCGCCGACGTCCACCCGCCGGACTTCGCCGGTGCCGTGGATCTCGAGGTCGACGTGCTGCGGCCGTTCATGACCGAGCGGGCCTGCCTGATTCCCGGCGTCGAGCTGCGTGGTGCCCTCACTCTCGGGTTCCACGCCGCGGACTTGCCGGCCGCATACGACCTCATCGACGTCTTCGCCATTCTCGCCTCCGCGTGACAGCCATTACGACCCGGTGGTCCCAGACGTGGATCGGCGGATCCTGGCGGTCATCGCAACAGAGTTCGGCGGCGACGGTGTCGAGGTAGTCGGCGGTGTAGACCGACGCACCAACGCTCATCCAGGGAGCCCCGCCGCAGCTCGGGCCGCCGAGCCCTGTATCCAAGGGGGCGGGATCCGCCCGCAGGTCCATCGAGATGTCGATGTCCGGCCGTACGCGCAATTTCCAACATCGGCGGCCACGAGGCCACGGTCGCGCTAATCAGCTGCATAACAGGTGGCGATCGCGTCGGCACCGTCGACGATGCCAGTCTGCAGCACCCCCACGATGAAGTCGCACCGGCCCCACGGCGTCGCCACATTGGTAGCCCTCCGTCGCCGTTCACCAGGTGCCCGGTTCGAGCTGAACCCGCGCAACACCGTCCACCAGTAGCGGGTGCGGGACGCCAAGGCGGTGTGCCCTCTTCTCTGGTCTTGGCGCAACCAGGAGTCGTTTGGTCTACCTGCCTAAAGGGTGACGCGAGGCCGCGGGTCGAAGGAAGGGGCGAGCATCTCGCGGATATCAGTGAGCGGAAGTCCCCGGTCGGCGGCGAGTTCGTCAAGTGATGTGCCGTTCTTGGCAGCGACTTCCACGGCGCGAGCTAACAGGGTTGGTCTCTCCGGAGGGCCTAGGTCACCTGGTTCTTGGGTGCGCCAACGCCGTGCGCTCATGGTCTTCATGGCTTGCGTGTACAGCTCGGGCCTCAAGGTTTCGAGGGTGTTTGCGCGCTTGAGGAGGGCGGCGAGGGAGACGTGCCATTTGGCTTTCAGGGCCAGCAGCCGGTCCCAGTCAGGGCGGCGGGGCAGTTCATGGACGATGTCCCGTCTTGGCATCAGGAACGCGGCGGCGAACTGATGCGCTTGCGTTTCGGCTTCTTTCGTGCCGGCGTCCTGGGCGGTGTGCAGCACCAAATGGCCCAGCTCGTGCGCGGCGTCGAACCGCGAACGGTCCCGGTGACCTTTGTCTGCGCCGAGCACCGTTACGGGACGATCGGCGAACGGAACGCTGAAGGCGTCGACCCGGTCGATGTCTACCCGGAAGCGAGCGACGATGATGCCATGGCGTTCGAGGGTCAGCACGACGTTCTCGACAGGGCCGGCAGGAAGACCGAAGTGTGCGCGAGTCTGCGCGGCGGCATGTTCGATCGCTTCCGGGTTGGCCGGGTGCAGCAACGGCGGGATGTCCACAGTGGGCAGGGAAACGTATTGTTCCAGGGCCTGCGTGAGGTCGTGGACGAGAATTGCCCGGGCGTGGGAGCGACGCCGCTGCGCAGCGCTGGTTGAGCGCAAGCTGCGAAAGAAGGCCTCGGGCGGCGTTTCGGGCGATCCGGGTTGGCGGCCGAAGAAGTTCAGAGGTAGTTGCAGGGAGCTCGCGATGCGCACGAGGGTGGCGGCGCTTGGGCGCGCGTGCCCGTTCTCGAATTGGCTCACTGCGGCTGGAGTCAGCCCGCCGGCTTCTCGCGCCAGTTGGATCTGACTCCAGCCGCGTAGCTGGCGACCGGTCTGTAAACGACCTCGGTCAAACACGGCTACGACTCGTCGTGCCTCGTCGCTGCCCATGTCTCACCATCTTTCACTAACAATTATGGACCTCCTTGGTCAGACCCGCTTACGACCGTAACGCTTGAGAGGCGTTGGACTAGGGAGGCTGCCGGGCAGAGCCGGAAGACAGCGCAGCGTAAGCCTGCTGAAAGTTTCGTGATTTCTAGGAATCTCTGTCGAGATGTATAGTGAGCGGCGTCCGGTTCACACCGATAGGGAAAGGCCCATGACAGCACGCAACGCTAGTGTGAAAGCGGCAACGCCTGGGGCTCGCCATGACCCGAGGCCCTATCAGCTCGCAGCAGGATCTTCCGTGTCCGCCCGACGGTTGCCGGATGTCGCGACCCCGGGGGTGGCGGACGCACGGCTGCTGCCGGATGACAACTTCTCCGCGGCATGGGACGCGGTGATCCTGCCCGAAGGCATGAAGGCCCGCATCCTGCGTGCTGCCGTCGCTGGCATCCAGTTGCGAGCGAAGGTCGCGCTCGAGGCGCTACCTCTGCACGGCATCCTGTTGTTGACAGGCGAGCCGGGCGTCGGCAAGACCACCGTGGCCCGCGGCTTGGCCGATCGCCTGGCGCGGGCGCTGCACTTGCCCACCACACCCATGCCCGGGACCGTCGCAAGGTCGAAGACGCTGCGACCGCTGCCTGGCGGACTCACCAGCATGGAGCACAGGTCACCGGGAGCATGGTGCGCCACGTACAAGACTCCGCCATGCAGCTTCGCCGAGACCAACCCCGAGTGCCTAACTTGTTCTATATTTTGCGACGCAAGGCCAGCTCGCGCGCAACCATCTCGGCAGCTTCAGTCGTTCGCCGCTGACACGCCATACCGATAAGTGACGACGACAGACCCAAGTGCGAGACCCGTTGTGGGCACCATCGCTCATCGGCGGCTCCGAAATCACGGGGGTCGCAGTCGCACATCCGACGATCATCGGTCGGCCGGAGCGATAATTCTTCGGCCTATCCATCGAGAGTGCAGTCAACTGGACGCTGGCTGATCATGGTCAGCCCGATCCCACGGGCCCGACAGCGCCGCACCAGGTCCTCGATCGCACCGGAGCAGGCGCTGCCCACCCGGATCGGTGCGTTGCGGGGCGAAAACCCTCATCCAACACCAGGTGCAGGGGATCCCTGTTCCGGGGGCACAACCTTATCCGGACTTGGAGGGTCACGAGGCTTCTGTCGGCGAAAGCTAGTGATCGCGATCCAGTGAAGTGCAACCTCTTGTGTCTGGTCCCACCTGGGCCGGACGGGAAGCTACTCAACGGGAACGGCTTTGGAGTAGACGCGGCGGCCGTCCCCCAGATCAACCCACGGGCGCATGTCGCGGAAGGAGATCCCGCGCTCGTCCTGCACTCTCCGTAGGTCTTTAACCGGAACTAGTAGTCGTGCGGGTTGTCCACCTGGCTCGACTGAGGCTGGCAGCTTCGTGGCCCAGTTGGTGGGCGACATGACGAAGAGGTTGTCCTTGGCGCCCTTACCACCCACGGACACGCCATAGTTCGTCACCGTGACCGGTGCTCCGCCGTAGTTGGTGACGGTGATGGCCACCTGGTCGTCGTCGTGGAACTCCGGCGCGTCTGCTGAACCGTAGACAGGGATGGCATACGAACACTCGACTGTGACTAGACGGCCTGAACGCCGATGAATGGTGAATTGCCAGGCCAGTGAGACCATGCCAGTTAGCGCGCCGGTCACTCCGGCCAGCGCTCCGACGAGCGCCAGGGTCTCGGTGCTCACGTGCCCCTCCGCTCGTCTGGTTCCTCGGCCAGGCGCATCAGCTCTCTGGTTTGCGCTTCGTAGCCGTGCTTGCCCAGGTTTCCAAAGGGGTTACTCCCAGATTCTGGCAGGCGGAGCCGGTAACCGTCGTTGTTGAGCTTCGCGCCCTCCCGCCCTCGTTTCATCGGCTCGAAGAACTCCTCGTCCAACTCCAGATCGAGATCTGAGAACATGTCTCGCATCTCTTGAGTCTTGGCCTCGGACCTCGGCGGGATCCCGCGAACGGACTCGTCCTGTCGTGTGGCCTCAATGTGCTCACCCAAGCGGAGCTGCCAGCCGATCTGGTGGACATGGTCGATGACTTGGACAGGGACGTCCGATCGGCAGCTCCGGTGGTATCGAGCACATTCCCGGCCTTGTCGATGTCGACGTAGAACCCGTGCTGCTTCAACGTGTCGTGACGGCCAGTCCACCTCTTGATGGTTCCGAGGGAGGCCAGATTCGCCTCGGTGTCGGCGGGCTCGGTGCCGAACCAGTACTCCTCGTCTTCGAGGAAGCTGTGGACGAGACTGAGTTTCTCTTGGTGGCTGGCCCACAGGTTCTGCAGTCGGTCGTTCACGAACAAGGTGTTCTCCGGCTCGTAGGCCATCTCCACCCGCCGCTGGTGTAGGGCAATGGCTTTGCCCGACTCCTCCATGCCGAGGACGGCCAGAGAGCGTGCAACGCCGACGTCGCCGCGGTCGAGGAGGGTCAGAGCGGCCGGGAGGAGCCGGTCCGCATTCGCCAGCAAAGCATCTTGCAGGCCAACTACCTGCTGAGGCGTCAGGTTTGGCAACTGTCTAACCGGCATGGCATCCCCTCGGCATGTCGTGGCTTCGGCTTGTGCATGCGCTGCGGGCGACGTCCTCGACCCGCTGGATCGGCGTCGCGTCGAGGCCGGCGGTCAGGATCGGGTTACGAGGGACCACGTGGCGTGAGAGCGCCATGCGCAGGTTGGCCGCCGTGCCGGTGCTGGTGATGTTCTCGGTCAGGAACTTAGCGATAGCCGGTCCGAGGCAGACGATGCCCTCTAGCTCCTCGACCGGAACGGCCAGAGTTGGCAGTTTCGTGGACCGGGAGAACCACGGCCGATGCAGAGGCGAGTTCACAACGTGGAAGTCCTGGAGGGTGACGACGATCCCCAAGGTGGGTCGGTCGGCGGGGATGTGCTCAAACTCGGGTCGCCGGGCTTGGATCAGCTCGTAGGTGGTGTCGAGTTGCTTGTGGGCCTTGTCGAGCGCAGCGCGTAGGGCCTCGGCCGCCCCCTTGGCACCTGACTGAACGGCTTGCTTAGGCCGCGCCAACTTGACCTCCACGAGTAACACGAGGTCGGGAAAGACGAGGATCCAGTCGATCGACTTGGCCTTGTTCTTGCCGTAGACGATCTCGGGATGAAGGGTAGCGCCCGGGACAAGTGCCAGGTGGCGTCCGACGTAGGCCTCGAACAGTTTCCCGAGGTCTCGAGTGAACGCCTCTCCCCAGCGCCGGAGACCGGTGAAGTAGAGACCTGACGGTGTGGGCTTGCGAAGCACGAAGTCGGGTACCGGCATCAGCAGGTCGGAGCCGAGACCGGACACCATGGGGAACTCGACGAGTGGGTTAAAGGTGAAGCGTCGCCCGATTGAGGGGCGTTCGGGGTCTCGCTGCCGGAAGCCGGCGGCGGGTGCGGCGAGGAACTTGGTCAGCATGCAGCGCGTGATGGTCGGATCGAAGATATCCGTGAGGTCCTGGAGCTCAGGCTTCTCGATCCAGGCGGGGTCGAAGCGCCCGCCGTTGGGCTTGGCGGCGGCCGCAAGAAGTTGGGTGACGCCGGTGTACTCGCTGAGGGTGCAGCCGAGGAGGTCCTTCTGCCAGTCGCCGTGCATGACCTCGACCTCGGTCGGGTCAGGAAACGGTGTCTGCTCGAAGAGCGCAATGCTTCGTCCGGTCAGGAATGCGGTCGGCCGCTGGAAGGGGAACTGGTAGAAGGCCAGCTGCAGCATCGTGTTGGCGGCCGCGTCGGGTTCCGGGGCTTCGAGGCCGGGGTGGCCGAGCCGATTGTGCATGTCGAGGCAGGTGAACAGATCCTGGACTGTGGGCTCGGCCGCCCGATGCTCGTTGCTGAAAGTCAGGCTGACGCGGGCGATATCGGCCAAGCCCCACGGTGTGATCAGGTTGTTCGTGGCGTAGTCAGCCTGATTGAACGCGTAGTCCGGGGCGACAGCTGCGACAAGGCTGACCAGCTTCGACGGAGGGAACCGCCGAATGAAGTTCACGTAGTCCGCATCGGCGACCTCGCCCCGAGGATTGAGCTGGGCACGGACCCCAGTAGAAGCCTTCCAACTGCTCACGTGGAATCCGCCTCGTTGGGTGCTGATGGCGGCCGTAACTCGAGGAGGACGGGCTCGTCCCGCTGCTGGGCGACGCGGTCCATCTGGTCGAGCTTGTCCTCGGCGCCGGCCAGGCTGACCTTCAAGCCTTCGACCTTGCCGAGCCAGCTGTTCTGCTCGGTTTCGGCGATCCGGCCCCGCAGATTGGTGATGATGTCGCGGAGTCGGTCGGCTTGGTCGGGGTCGACACGGAGGAGGGCGCAGCGAAGGCAGGCATGTTCATGGTGGCAGTTGGTGCCGTAGGCGCGGCCGCAGCTGCCGAGGCTGAGCTTGCGCTTGACGAAGTGGGCCTCGAACTCTTCCCACTCAGCGGCGGTGGGCTGGCGGTATTCCTCGCTGGGCCGCAGCTGGCGGCGCTGGGCGATGTAGGTGCGGTGGTGCCTGCCGGATGATGTCTGCGGGATAGACCGCGGCGTAGCCCTGGGTGGTGGCGACGCTCTTGCAGCACTTCCGCTGCGGTGCCGCTCCCGATGTTGATCAGGTCGTTCGTGACCCGGCGCAGGCTCTCGAGCACCGCACTGATCGGGAAGTCGTCCAGGGGGGGTGGCGGCGTTCAGTAGCATCAGCGCCTGACCATTGCGCCGCTGCGTGCCCGGGAGCCGATCGTGTGTGCTGGCTGGAGGTCGTTAGGCACGTGCGGTCCCCGCGGGATGACGTGGGCCCTGTCCTGCCGGGACGTCGACCAGGGGCGTCCATCCGTGTCCGCCGCGTGCGGTGGCCGTCGCCATGCGGTCGTAGGCCTCCAGGGCAAGCCGCCTGGTGCGGTATTCGCCCAGGTCGCGCTCCTCGTAGCGCCGAATCACCGGGAAGGAGTCGAGGACGTGCTCGACCTCGGCGCGGGTGAGCCCGTAGACGTGCAGGAACGCTGCTTCGAGGTCTGCCCGGAGGAGGGCTCGTCGCTCGGGGTCCCAGTGGAACGGCGGCCCCTGATCACCCATCTCCGCGGTGTAGGGGCGGAGCCGCCAGGACGTGTAGGACAGTTCCAGCACGTAGGGCTTGACCCATTCGGCCAGGCTGATGTCGGCCTGCCACGCAGTGGGTGCCTCGAAGGTGGTGGGAGTCGGACATGCGAGCTGCTTCACCAAGAAGTACTTCATCCCCGTCCCGCTGATCTTTTGGCGAGACACAAAGTCGAAGACCATGGTTGACCAGACGGCATGCAATAGTGGCCCCTGCACGGGCTGGATGGGGAACGCCAGAAGAAACTTGTCTCCCACCGCACTGGAGGGCATCACGGAGGGCACGAACGTGCGGCTGTCAGAGGCGCGGGCGATGTCACGCCAGCCGAGGAACCAGTCACGGTCCCACTTGTCACCCAGCGCCTTGGTCACCTCGGGCCGCTGGACCCAGTACCTCGCGAGGGGTTCGAGGTGGGGGTTGTCGTGTTGCGCTGTGGTCGGCCGAGGCAGGGAACCGACGTTCAGCTGCGCCTGGGTGGCGTCGCGGTAGGTGGAGAAGCGGTGGTCGAAGTGGCTGAGCATCTTCGCCTCGTACAGCGGTACGAGCTCCTGCCCCTGCCGCTCGTAGGACCACCCGTTGAACGTCGCATCCGTCAGGTCGCCGGGCCGGACGAAGAGGTGGGAGGCAGACGCCATGTTGAACAGGCCCTGGCTGAATGAGAGACCCCACGGATTCCCGTTCACGTTGTTGTCCTCGATGAGCACGGGGTGGCGGCGGTAGATGCCGAGGGTGATGTCGGCATCGGCCCTCGTGCGGAACATGGGCAAGGTGCCGGTGTTCGGGTTCATCGTCAACACCTCGCCGGCAGTCAAGGAGAAGCGGCGACTGGGAACGTCGGCGAGGTACCGGGTGTAGAACGCGAAGCGGCTGCGTGTTGCTGTCCGCGCGGCCCCGGCCATGACGGTGACCGCGAACCGGAACGCGTGGTGGACGTTCGCGAAGATCTTTGCCTCGTTTTCGAAGTCGTAGAAGGCGACTAGCCGCCCTGCACTAAGAGTGTCTTCGAAGAACGCCGACGTCGTCTTGTCTGTCGCCAGTCCCGTCGGCGTGATGATCCCGACCGTGCCATCCTCGGAGACAAGCATCCGCATCGTCTCGGCGAAGACGCTGTAGGTGTTGATCTTCCCTGTCGCCGTCAGGGGGAAGCGACCGCTGCGCACCAAGTGGGTGGTGCCCCCAGACTGTCGTCGCCCAGCGAGGTAGCGGTGGTGCAGCAGCGCGTCGCTGTTTTCAAGTGCCGCGATTTCGGCTTGGCGCAGTGAGGCGGTCGCGGCATCTGCTATGTCTTGGCGGCCGATGTTGGCGAAGAACTTCTTGTCCTCGATCTGCAGGGTCTCCCACGGGGGGTTGCCGACGACGCAGGAGAAGCCACCCGACCAGCCGGTGCCGGAGTCCGCGGTGCTGGTCTCGGCGGTGGTGAAGATGGCGGGGAACTCCAGGTGCCAGTGGAAGAACCGGTACTGGCGGGCCAGCTCCTCGATGTCGGTGACCACCTTGGCGGGCGCGGAGGCGGGATCGTTGGCGATGTCGCTGAGCACCCCGTGGGTGATGCCCTGCCCGTGCTCGGGTGTCTTGGTCTGGACGTGGGCGGCGCACCAGGCGTCGGCGGTGAGCTTGGCACTGACGAGGTCGGGGTCGGCCTCCAGCGCCCGCCACGCATCGGCCCGTCGGCGTACCCCGGCGAGGGTGTGGGTGGTGCCCTCATCGGCGGCTTGGGCGGCCTGGGTGAACTTGCCGGTCTCGACGTTGAGGTTGTCGAAACCGAGGTGCAGCTGGTCCACGCGGGTGCGCTCCGTCTTGTTGCGCGCCTTGAGCTTCTTGGTCCACTCCTTGTCGTCACCACCAAGGACGGTGAAGGCGGTGTCGGGAATGTTGTGGCGCAGCAGCTCGGGAGTGGTGCCGAGCAGGGCGTTGCCCACCTTGAAGTGGGCGTCGAGGAACGGAAAGGGGCGGGTGGCGTCGAAGGCCTCCAACCACAAGGCAACCTTGGTGATTTCGATGGCGAGGTCGTTGAGGTCGACGCCGTAGATGCACCGCTCGACGACGTCGGCGGTGGCGGTGCGCATCTCGCTGGGTCCGGGCTCGGCGTCCCGGGTGCGGACGGTGGCCAGGGCAGCGGCGATGCGCCGGGTGGCGGCGACCACGAAGTGCCCGCTGCCCACTGCCGGGTCCACGATGGTGAGGGCGAGCAGGGCGGCTTCGGGGTCGGGGGCGGTGATCGCTTCGGTGATGAGCGGGGTCAGCGCTTCGTCGAGGACGAGGGAGATGAGCGCGGTCGGCGTGTAGTAGGAGCCGGAGGTCTTGCGGTCGTTGCCGGCCGCGACCTGCAGTCGGAACGTTCGCGCGTCGGGATCGTAGCGAGGGGTGTAGGCCAGCAGCCCTTCATACATCCCGCCGAGTTCCTCGCTGTCGAGGTTGCGGTAGTCGACGGGCCGGGGGACGCCGGTGGCCGGGTCGACGATCTCCGCCAGGGCGCGGACGGCTCCGAGCAGGCTGCGGTTGGGCAGCAGAGCCCCGGACAGGACGCTGAGGGCGTCGCGTCCGAACAGGGTGGCGCCCAGGCCGTTCAGGCCGAGGATGCTGAGCCCGTCGCCGGCGAGGGCGTCGGTGACGATGAGGTGGGCGTCCCACAGGTCGGTGTGGCGGGTTCCGGCCCGGCTGCCGGCGAGTGTGCGGAGCCGTCGGGTGGAGAAGTGGTCGTCGTAGAGGGCTGTGGCGACGGGTGGGGTGCCGGGTGCGTGGAGCAGTCCGCGGTCCTCGGCCACGAACAGCACGATGAGGCGGTAGGCGATGCGCAGCAGCGCCCGGTGCAGGTCCTTGCCGGTGTCGGGGTCGTGGGCGAGGACCTCGCGGAGCTCGGTGTTGTCGGGGTGGCTGACGAAGCCGGTGCCGAGTTCCTGGAGAGCTTGGGCCACACCGTGTTGCAGGGTGAGCAGGGCGCGGGCGCCGTCGGCGATGCCGGTGGTGCGCCACTGCTCGAGCCAGCAGGTTTCGTGTCGTAGTGCGGTGGGTTCGACGATCACCTCGGTGTCCTCGCCGGCGCCGTCGGTGTCTTCGGTGTCTTCGGGCTCGACGGTGGGGGTGTCGTTGTGGGGGGTGAACCGGCTGGCGTGGACGGTGAGGAAGAACAGCCGGAAGTCGGCGTAGCGCTGGTTGCTGAGGATGTCGTCGAGGTCGAACTCGACGTAGGACTGCTTGGTCAGGGCGGAGGCGTCTCGGAGCACCCGCAGCAGGTGTCCGTTGGAGACGATGCCCCACAGGCTGCGGTCCTCGCGGTTGAGGTAGTCCTGCAGCATGGACTGCGGTGCGCGGGCGGCGACGCCGGGTGTGCGGGTGTCCAGGGACATCCCGGCACCCACCAGTTGCAGCGGCACCCACACCCGGGCGTCGGTTTCCACGGGCCAGGACAGGCGGTGGCTGATGGGGAAGTGGGTGGGTCCGGTCTCCCCCAGCCCGGGCGGGACGTCGAGCCCACCGGTGAGCGTGGTGGGGCGCCCCCACCCGAGCTCGTAGAGCAGGGGCAGCAGCCACCGGCCTCGGGTCAGGGCGGTGGCGGCGTCACCGGGCGGGAGCTTGTTCAGGGCGGTGGTCCAGGCGCGGTGGGCGCCGAGTGCCGCGTCCCAGGCGCGGGCGACTGCGGCGTTGACGGTCATCCCCGGGGTGAGCTGGTAGTCGGTGGCGGCCTGGCCGGGCATCGTGAGGTCGACCGCTCGGGCGAGCGCCTCGGCGGGCAGGACGGTGCCGACGGTGCGGATGGCGCGGAACGCGGCGACGGAGGTGCTCACACCGTACCTCCGGGCAGGTAGACGTAGACGCCGAGGACGTCGGGTGGGGGCAGCAGGCGCGCAGAGAGTCCCCGCACCCGGGTGCCGCTGCTCTGGCGCACCTTGCGGTGGTCGGCCACGGCCCGTTCGGCGACCTGTTCCCCGAGCGCGACGAGGTGCGGGTGCAGCACCGGCACCCGGTCGATGTCCCGCTGCAGCTGGGCGCGGGCGACCTCGTCGGTGACGTTGCCGCTCGGGGCCGCGGTGAGCAGCTGGGCGGTGGCGTTCTCGTCGAGCCAGGCGATGGCGTCCCCGGTGGCGGTGAAGGCGACGAACTGGGCGTCCTCGGCGACCTGGGTGATGGTGCGCTGCGAGCCGGGGATGACCAGTTCGAGACGGAAGCGGACGACCACCAGGGTGGTGACGACGCTGACGGTGCGGGTGCGCAGGACAGCGGCCCGCCGGGCGGGTCGCTGGGCGGCGGGAACCTGGGGGTCCAGGGCCGCGTCGAGGACGTAGCGGGCGAGGGATTCCACCGTGGCGTCGGTGCGGGTGAGCAGGGGGTGACCGGGTGGGGCGGGGGCCGCCCGGTGGAAGTGCAGCACCGAACCCTTGGCGGGGGGCAGCTGGTCGCGCACCGCCCCGGGCAGCGTGTCGGTGCGGACGGTGAACCCGTTCTCGGCCTCCACGATCTGGCCGGAGAGCAAGGTGAGGGCGCTGCGGGTGAAGGTCTCGGCGTCGGCGGGGCCACCCAGGGAGCGACGCACATCGGCGAGGGTGGCCGCCACCTCATCGGGACGCAGGGTGGCTTGGCGGAACCGGGAGCGGGAGGCCTTCTCCCGCTCCGCGGCGTCGACCCACTGGGTTTCCACGGCCTCGGCGGTGGCGCTGGTGGTGGCGGCGCCCAGGTCGAGGGTGAGCTGCTCGGGTTCGGTGCCCCGCAGCAGCAGGGACTCCCAGATCGCGTTCATGACGGTGGTCGAGTCGACCGGGACCGGCACGGATACCCCGGTGGTGGCCTTGATGCGTTCGTGGCGTCGGATGAGGACGTCCAGGACCACTCCGTCGATGCGGTTGTCGGACCCGTAGTAGGTGACTGCCCGGACGGTGGGTGCCAGCTGGCCGAATCGGTCGACCCGGCCCTCCCGCTGCTCGTGCCGGGTGGGGTTCCAGGCCAGGTCGTAGTGGATGACGGCGGTGAACCCCTCTTGGAGGTTCATCCCCTCGGACAGGCAGTCGGTGGCGACGAGCACCCGCGGGCCGTCGTGAGCCGTGAGTTCGGTGACGCGGGCCTCCCGCTCCTCAGGGGGGAGGGTGCCGGTCACGGCCTCGACGCGCAGGGTGGGGTGCTTGCGGCGCAGCGCGGTGGTGAGCTGCTCGGCGACGTACTCGGCGGTGGGGATGTAGCGGCAGAAGACGATGGGGTGGTAGCCGTCGGCGACAAGTCCACCGAGGATGGTGATGAGCCGCTTGAGTTTGGCGTCGCCCTGGGTGCCGCGCAGTGCGCGAGCATCGTCGGCGAAGCCCCTCAGCCGCCGGCGGGCGGCGTCGTCGGGGCTGGTGGCGGTGGAGGTGTCGGCCCCCAGTGCGGTGTCGTCTCCCTCGTGGGCGTCGTCCAGGGTGGTGTCGAACACGCGGGGCGCGGCGACGGTGTCGGCTTCCTCTGCGCTTTGTGCGTCCTTGAGCTCGGAGCGGTTGCGCAGCGTTTGCTCGGCGGCGGCGGGGCTGGAGGCGATGGAGCGAAGCAGCGCGATCGCCGACCACCACCGCACCCGCTGGCGGACGACGTTCAGCGACGGGTCGCTCACCTGCTCGCGGACGTAGGTCAGCACCTTGTCGAACAGTGCCCGGTACTCGGGGGTGAGGCGGTAGCTCTCCTCCGCCCGCTCGCGCACCGGGAACGGGGTGTCCTCGTCGAGGTACTCCCGGATGTCGGCCCGCTGACGTTGGATGAGGAAGCGGGCGAGCAGCTGCCGGTTCCCGTCGTGCTCCGGGCCGGCCAGATCCGCGGGTAGCTGCCCGAGTCGGTCGTCGAGCAGCCCGACCAGCGATTGCCATGCTCCGTCGTCCCCGTTGTGGGGGGTGGCGGTGAGCAGCAGTAAGTGTCGTTGCGGGTCGTCGGCCAGCCGGCGCAGCAGGGTGTAGCGCTGATGGGCCTGGGTGGCGCCCGCTGTGGTCGGTGCGATGCAGGTGTGGGCTTCGTCGACGATCACCAGCTCGGGGCAGAGCAGCGCGAACTCGTCGCGGCGGCTGCGCTGCTTGATGTAGTCGGTGGACACGATCAGGTACGGGAAGTGCTCATACACGGTGGACCCGAACGGGACTTGGCGGTTGATCCGATTGGCGGTGGAGGGCAACAGCACCTCGGCCCGGAGCCCGAACTTTCCTTGCAGCTCAGCCTGCCACTGCGGTGCGAGCTGGGGTGAGCACAGCACCACGAACCGTTGGGCATCACCACTGGCGATGAGCTCGGCGGCGATCAGGCCGGCCTCGACGGTCTTGCCGACCCCGACGCCGTCGGCGATGAGCAGCCGGGTGGTCTCCTGGGCGGTGGCCATCATCAGCGGGACCAGCTGATAGTTGCGGGGGCTGACGGCGAGCTGCGCGAACGATCGGAACGGCCCAGCGGTGGCGCGGAAGGACAAACGTAGTGCGTCGCGGAGCAGCCGGGCGCGAGCGGCGTCGCCCCGGTCGGACACGGTGGGGGCATCGAACGTCGCCGGCTGCGGGTGATCCAGCGCGGGCAGCAGTGCCGTGGTCTCGTCGTCCCGCCCGCCCAGGGGGCGCGCGAGGATGGCGCCGGCGGTGCCACCGGGCAGCACCAGCCACTCCCGTCCCCGGGCCCGCACCAGGGTGCCGGCGTGGAACTCCGTGGAGGTCACTAGTTTTCCCGCCCAGCCCCGAAGATGCCGGGGTTCTGCCCTACGACGTCTGCCCAGCCGGTGGCCTTGTCCGCGTGGTGAAAGCGCAACACGAGCCAGCCTGCTTCGTCTTCGAGCTTCATCCGGGCCTGCTCGTCTTTCTCGGCCTGGTGCCGCGAGTCGTGCACCGGGCCGTCGATGAAAATGGCGGTGTCCCCGCTGGGCCCGTTGACGGTGAAATCCGGTCTGACGTAGTAGCCGTCTACGAGTTGCTGGGCGGTGTCGGGTAGTCGGTAGCCGTGCTCATCGAGGAAGCGCAGGAATTCCTTTTCCAGGCTGTTGCTTTGGCTTTCGAGGCGGGCCAGCACCTGGCTGCGTTCCTCACCGCCGCCGCCGACCTGCAGGGATCCGCGGGCGATCTGCTGGAGCAGGTCGATGACGCAGTGTCGGTCGAGGAGTTGGTGATCCCACTGGTTGCTGTAGGACAGCAGGCAGTCGTAGCACGCCTGGGCGCAGGGCTCGGTGGCGTGCTCCGCCTTGCCGCGGTCCTGCCCGGTGATGGGGTCGTAGTGCAGGATTTCCATGGCCTTGCGGGCCACGGCATGCACCTGGGCCTGTTCGGTGGCCAGGCGCCGCAACACACCGGCGCCTCCTTCGGCGGCTTCGAACATCAGCAGCCGCGACCAAGCCAGCGGACCGCTACCACCGGGCAGGGGTTCGACGGCGAGTTCGTTGCTTTCCAGCTGGAACACGGCCTCCACGCCCCGCTTGAGGGCATACATGGCGGCCATCCGCTGCTCGTCGGGGATGGCCGGGTCGAGGTGGATCAGCAGGGCGTTGCGGTGGTCCTCGACGTAGGGCACGACGCGCTGGACTCGGTCGCCGTGCACCTCATCCGGTGCACTCTCGTCGTTCTTGCTCAGGTCGGCCTCGCGCGCCCAGCGTCCGTCGGCGGTGTCGAGCAGGTGTCCCTTGATCTCCTTGTTTTTGCGGCGGCGCAGTCCCACGTTCATCCGTCGGATGAGGGCGGTGTCCCCGTAGGTGAGGGTGGCGAGGGTGGTGCCGCCGTCGGTCAGGGTGCTGGTGAGTTCCCCGGCCCGCTCACCGTGGGGTTCGAATCGGATCGCGGTGGTGATCTCGTGGCCCGCCCGCTGCCGTTCCTCTTCGTCGGCGTTGATGCGGTCACGGCGACGGGTCTTCACGGCCAGCAGCCGCATCATCCGGCTCATGATCTCCAGCGAGACACCCCCGCAGTGGTCACACACCTCGTGCCCGGTGGGTCCGTTGGAGTCGTGCAGGTAACCGCAGGTGTTGCACCGCTGAATTTCGGTGATGCTCACCCCGGTGCCGTCCTCGCGCGCCGGCAGGCTGACCCGATTCACCTCATACCGCGCGCCCTCGTGGTAGATGAACGCGCCCGGCCCGAACTCGCTGATGGCCAGGAAGCGGGGCCGTTGGATGTAGTCGCCTTGGCCGTTTCTCGTCTTGCGCTCGGCGGGGATGAACGCGGCCAGGGGAAGGCGGGGGAAGGAGTAGCCGGGCAGGAACCCCTCCGAGGCGAAGTAGCGGTAGGTGTAGAAGTCACCCTGGTTGATGTCGTCGATCTGGCCGCGCAGCAGGTCCAGCGCGGCCCGGGCCTCGTTGATCCGTGCCTTCGCCTGCAGCTTGGCCGGCTCGGAGGCGCCGATCGTCTTCAGAGTTTCACCGGCTTGGGTGACCTCGTTCTGCGCTTCGCGGTACAGGCTGCGCCAGCGGTCGGCGGCCCGGTCGAAGCGCCGGGGTGCCTGGGCCACGGTTTCCTCGACCCAGCCCTCGCTCCACCAGGGTGCGCAGACAACTTCGCTCGTCGCGGCGAGCACCGCTCGGATGGCCTGGACCGCGCTCGCCGCGGTGGCCTTCGACTCGATCTTGGACCGCACGTCGTCCCGCAGCGGCTGCCCAGGTTCGTCGTGGTCCAGCAGGTCGATCATGCTGGACTTGAGGTCGAGGTCGCTGATGACCAGCCAGATGGCGTGGGCGTGGGCGCGCACCAGGTCCTGATTTCCGAGTTCCAGCCTGGGCGGGGCGACAGCACCGGCGACCATGTCCTGGCTGCGGCCGAAGTAGTAGGCGTCATGCGCATTGCCTGTCGAGCAGTACGTGAGGACGACAGCGGGCTGCCCGGACCGCCCGGCCCGCCCCGATCGCTGGGCGTAATTGGCTGGTGTGGGGGGGACGTTGCGCATGCCGACCACGTTGAGGCTTTTGATGTCGACCCCGAGCTCCATCGTGGGCGAGCAGTACAGGACCGGCAGCTCGGCGTCGCCGAACCGGGTTTCGCGCTCTTGGCGCAGCTCGGAGGTGACCTGCGCGGTGTGCTCCCGCGCTTCCAACCCGGCCATGCCGACCGCAGTCTCGGCGTAGAACGTTCGGAAGAAAGGGTTGACCCGGCCCTGAGTCTGGTTTCCCCGGATGGGGTCGGGGGCGCGGAACTCACCGGCGCCGGCCCGCCACTCCAACATGCCGGCCTGCACCCGGTACCCCACCGGCCGGTTTTTCTCCTCCACCCGTGCGAGCACCCCCACCGTGCCCATCAGTCCGAGAAGCAACGCGATGAGGGCGTCCGCGTCTGCGGGCTTCAGCTGGAGGGCGTGGTCGGGGAACCGCTCGGGGCGCCGCAGCCAACGCCCGTACTGACCCAGCCCGGACACAGCTGCTGCAGCTGCTTTGGGTCCGCGTGCCCCTTTCCGGCGGTGTCCGTGCGGTAGGTATCCCATGTGCTCGGGATGAGCTGGGTCAGGCCGTGAACGCGCCGGTTGCCGTCGTTCAGGTGGTTTCGTTGGAGATGCTCGGACCCGACGGTGTTCATGAGGATCCGCCTGTGCGGGTGGTGACGCGCTCGACTGACCCGGACGCGGTTTGAGAGACGGTCAGGGTGAGGCCGGGCACGAGGCTGGGGACCTGGCCGGTGACGGTGACTGACGCGGTGTTCGCGGTGCGGGTGGGGTTGACGCCGGTTGCAGTGAGCAGGCCTTTGCTGGCACCGGTGAGGAACTGGTGGGCGCTGGTACCGGCGGCGGCGGCGGTGCCCTTCTCGGTGCGCGCGGTTTGTAGGCCTTGTTCGGCGGAGGCCATCGCGATGCTTCGGGCGTAGTAGTACAGCCCGCCCTGGATGGCTCCGAAGATCAGGAGCAGGGCGAGCGGGAAGAGGATGACCGCTTCCACGGTCACCGATCCGCGTTCACGGGAGGCCAGGGTCCGTAGCCGGCCCACCGGTTCCCGATCCGGGGTCATTTGATCAGCGCGACTTTGTTGTTGACCACCACGGCGATGGCGCCGACGACAAGGACGGCGAGGCCCACGAGGGCGGCGGTGATGATGACCTGCTCGGTGGTGACTGAGCCCCGCTCGCTGTGCCGCAGTTCGTGGACGCGGGTTGTGGTGGTGTCCAGCAGCACGGTGATCCCGGCGAGGACGGTGAAGTAAATCTTCGTGGCCATGGTGTCTCCTAGAGTGCGGCTGTGGTGCCCTTCCCCCGTAGGAAGCGCAGAGAGCAGTCCCAGTATGAAGAACGTCACCAGGGGTGAGGGGTTTTT
>JAABUH010002163.1_pt1 | contig 19452 bp, 26 predicted proteins | sample 5559121 | NCBI WGS metagenome assembly JAABUH01 (sample SAMN10711871, study PRJNA513364) | rock metagenome | isolation source: Antarctica rocks | place: Antarctica: Victoria Land, Battleship Promontory nord | collected 2015-12-28
AGGGCCCCGCCGCTGCCATGGCGGTGAGATCGCGCGGTCCGGTCCCGTGCACCCGCTGATCGGAGAGCTACTTAAGGCAAAGCTCGCCGCTGATGACGCCGCCGCCGCCGCCGATCACACCGACACCGCGGGCACAGGCGAATCACTCACCCAGATTCGGTCCCGTATCAAAGCCGCGATAGCCCTGGTGCCGTTCTTCAACTCCCACCCCACGACCACGGCGCGCATCGAACGCCACCAATGCCGTGTCACTCCCCCGCCGCCCGGACTGAGTGACTGCGATCTGTCGGTGCCACCAGCTAGCGCCCCCAAACGAGCAATGCAGTGGGGAGACCGGGCGATGGGCAACCAACGACCAGCAGGCCAAGCAGCAGCAGCAGCAGCGGCTGATGTCCCGAGCAAATCTGGAATGGGAAGCCACCAGGACGCGTACCAGCACCGGGCCGCCGGGGCCAGGGGCGTCGCTGCGTGCCCGCATCGCCGAGGAAATTGCGCGGGCTCGGTCCCGTCCACTGCGCCCCGCCGTCCTCCGAGCGCTCACCTGCAGCCTCGCCGCCGCGGTCCTCGCCGCGATTCTTTGGGCACTCGCTTCACCGAACCCGGCATGGGTCCTGACCGCTGCGAGTACCGCCACCGTGGTGGGCTGCATACTCACCGTGGGCACCCAGGTGACCACTCGCTTCGGGTATGACCCCGCGACCCGCGATCTGCGTCACCAAGCGCGACAGGAAACTCGGACCGCAGCAAGACTGCAGGCGCTGGAATCCGCCGGCTGGGTGCTGTTGCATGATCGCCTGGTCGTCGCCCACCGGGTGCCGCACATCCTCGTTGACCCGGGGTCGTGCTGGTCTACCCTTAATACGCTGGGGTCCACCCCACCCTGCGCTACCACCTGCGCCGCACCCGAGCTTCGGCGCACACCCTGCTGGCCTTCACGCTGGCGCTGCCGCTGGTGGTGCGGGCCCGCCCCTTGCCGCACCTCAGTGCCGCCACACCGGTCACACAGATTCAGCCCACCGCGCCCGCACAGGACACAGCCGCCTGGGCACGCCAGGAACTCGCGACACGACTCGGGCATCGCCCCGCCCTGGACTCGTGGTCGGTAATCGTCTACGTCTACTACGCCGTCCTGAACCGGCCACCCGACCGTCGCATCACCGCAGGACACCGCCTCGGCCACAGCGACCCCGGCGCCACATTGCGGGCCACCCTCGACACCGGGCTATCCGCCGGACTCCACCGCGCTGCTATCGCCTTCCTCGCCACCGAAGTCGACGACACCTGCCCGCCTGACTGCGCACCAACCGACGACGCCCGCGCTGCCGGCGGATGGTGCGTGGCACTGTGACACCGTCCGACGGCCGAACGGCGCACTCCGCTAAACTGGCAACCCAGCAGTCGGAGAGCCTGCTCACCGGTGATTGCCATCGCGCCACTGATGCTTTCCGATGGCCACCGAGCTCGGAGAAACCTGTCAACCGACGTGGAGGTCACAGGGCTGCCGCCGGCGCATCGGTCCCCACCGTCAACTTGCCCGGCTGCTCGGCCGACCACTGCTGTTCTAGCTGGGCGAGCACGTCCGCCAGACTGTCGGCGTCGTACTGGCCGGCGACAGTGCGGCCAGGCCGGATGAGGATGGGCTCCTCCTCGGCGAGGGTCAAGGACGCCAACGGCATCAGCCCGTCCTCCGGGAGTGCATCAACCCGTGCGAGGGCGTCGTACCAGCGTTGGGCTAGAGGGCTGCGAGCCCCGTCGCCGATGTGCGCCCCGGACTGGGCAGTGAGGTAGCCGAACTGAGCGTCCCGGTCGATGTTGACACAGAGGGCTGCCCTCGACCTGCTTGGCATTACCCTGCAGGCTGAACCCCTGCTCGCGCAACAGGTTCGCCACCGTTCACGCCGAAACCAGGTGGCCGCCCCGGGTCAGTTGCTCGGCAAAGATGCGGGGGGACTTGATCGTCCAGCGCAGAGGCGAGCCCGGATCGCCGCGCTCGTCGCGCTCGACCAGTCCCAGCAGCGCGGCCACAAGCCCAGGGTCGCTGGACGTGAGCGGTTTGCGTCCCGCACCCGGTTGGCGCACCCGCTCCAGCGGTTCACCACCGGCCTCGAGCTCCGCAGCACCCTTGGCCACCGTGACCGCGCTGACCCCGCTGCCCTGGCGACGACCTTGATCCCGCCGTGGCCCAGCACCCGCGTGCAGATGTCGCGCCCGCGCTGCTCTGCCGGCGTCTGGTCGACCGCGCTACCCGCTTAAAGTAGGCCACCGCCAAGCCGGGATCGCGCCGGCGATTCACGCCGGCTCCTTCGATGTAGCTGTACTACGGCGCCACGCTAGGTTTGGTCCGAGCGCGGCGGCGGGAGGCCGCCTGCTCCGCTGCGGTCCAGTGGGTATCGGCGATCCAGCTGTCGGCGAAGACCTCAGCGGCGGCGGCGGCGAGATCGGGGTTGACTGGGCTCTGCGCCCGGCTGGCCGTGGCCTTGATTCCCACCAGGGTGGCGCGCGGGACACGAGCGAGACGCTCGATCAACGTGCCAAGCCGAGTGTCAAAGGCATTGCGGTCGACGACTTCCTCGACCAGTCCCCAAGCCAGCGCGGTGGACGCGTCGATCGGGATTCCGGTAGTGGTGAGGTACAGTGCGCGGGATCGACCGGCGAGCGCCTGCAGCCGTTCGATGCCACCCCAGGCGGGGGTAATCGCCAAATCGACTTGGTTAAACGCCATGCGCACGTCGTGGGCCGCGATTCGGAAATCGCAGGCGACTGCGGTTTCGCAACCGCCACCGAAGGCGTGGCCGTTGACCCCGGCGACGACCGGGATCGGAAGCGTCGCCAGTCTGTCTAACAGCGACCGCATCCGCAGTGCCATATCTCGTGCTTCGTCGTGGCGGCGGATCGTGGCAAGTTCGTTCAGGTCGCCGCCGGAGATAAATGTTCGTGTCCCCGCTCCGCGTACCGCGAGGACACGGGTGTCGGATGCAGCTACTTCATCGAGGGCCTCCGCGAGGTCACCCATAGTCGCGCGGCTGATCGCGTTGTGCACCGCCGGGCGGTCAATCGTGAGCACCGTGGCGTCACCGACACGGTCCAGTCGCACCTCACTCACTGGCGCCACCACCCGGTCCGGTCGGGCGTGTCCAATAACCGGTCGTGGAAAAGTGGGCGGTTAGGAGTGCTCCGGCGTCGCGCACATGCGCTTCGGCCGCCACGCGGGCCGCCGGTGGATCATGGTCATGGAAAGCTTTCATGATGTCGTCATGGCCGTTCGTGGATGCGTCAGGCCAGCCGGGTAGGAGCCCGTAAAACCCGCCAGGGATGAAACGCAGACTAGTACCCAACACCAACAGCAACTTCGGAGCGGCAGCAGCAAAGTTAATTTCGCGGTGGAACGCCCAGTTCGATACCTCCATCCCTTCGGTGTCACCCTCCTGGTGGGAGTGCTCGCACCGGTCCCGTAGTTTCCGCATCGTCTGAAGAAACTCGCTGTCGGACCGGGCACATGCACGGCTGGTTAGTTCACCGGCCAAGGTTGCGTGCAGCCAGTAAATATCGCGAACGTCATCTGGGGTGGTGCGGACGACGGCGAACGATCGGTTCGGCCTGGCCTGCACAAAGCCCTGCGCTGCTAGCCCTAGCAGCGCCTCACGCACGGGCATCGTGCTCACGTCGAGCAAGCGCGCAAGTTCGTCCTGGGTCGTGCGACTTCCTGGGGCGAGTTCGCCGATAAGGATCATCCGACGCAGCCTCGCGGCTACCTCATCGGATAATTTGCGCCGACGCAATCCTACCGGTGGGTCGATAGGGTCGGGCGCGCCCGGCATGTCGTGCACCGAAGGTCTAGCCACCTGTGCTCTACCCACCTTTGCTCTGGTCACTTTTCCGCCGTTGATGCGTGCTGCTGCCCGGATCCATCGGTGATCTCGCCCGACGTGAGGTATTCGATCCCTTGGGGGTCGTAACCGAGTTCTTGGAGCACTTCGCCAGTGTGTTCACCGAGTAGAGGAGCCCCGAGGTGGATGTGACCCCCAGCGAGTCCGGGCAACGGACCCCGGACGCAGCGGTAGTCGCCGTAGGAAGGGTGCGAAGCGGTCACCACGAGCCCACGGGAGGTCACCTGCGGATCCCGTAAGGCGTCACCGAGGCTGTTGACCGGCGCGCAAGCTACACCCGAGGCGGCCAAAACGGTGACCCAATGAGTGGTGTCTTTGGCTGCGAACAGCTCCGACAGCACACGCACCACGGTGTCCCGGTGCTGCAACCGTCCGGCGCCGGTTTGAAGCGCCGGGTCGCTCAGCTGCGATCCGCCGAGTGCGGAGGCGAATCGCGTCCACATCGCATCGTTGCCTATGAACAGCGATAGAAACCCGTCCCGGGTGGCGAACGTCTGTGCTGGTACGAGGGAAGGGTGGGCGCCATCGCTGATCCTGCTTGGCTCGTAGCCCTGATTCAGGGTCCATGCTGCCAGGTAACTCAGCATCGATGTTTGCACATCGAGCAGCCCGAGGTCTAGGTGCCGCCCGTGGCCGGTCCGGGTGCGTTCGACCAGTGCGGCACACACCGCCAGTGCCGCCGCCAAACCACCGCTGTGGTCGACGTAGGAGACACCGGCCTTACCCGGTGGGCCGTCAGGTTCGCCGCTCATGCTCATCACGCCCGCGAGGGCCTGAATGGTGTAGTCATAGGCAACTCGCTCTGCATAGGGGCCGGTGGCGCCGAACCCGCTCAGCGAGCATGTGATGACTTCGGGATTGATCTCGCGGATGGTGCTCGGGTCCAAGCCCAGCTTCGTCATCACGCCCGGACGAGAATTGTCAACGACGACATCCACGCTGGCGAGGAGGGCGCGCACCACCTCACGCCCCTCGGGTCGACTCAGCCTCGCGCGGACTGACCGTTTACCGCGGTTGAGGGCGGCAAAGTACAGGGACTGGCCGCCCTGGAAGTACGGGCCGACCTGTCGTGCCTCGTCCGGGTGTTCGGGATCCTCGAATTTGATCACATCAGCGCCGAGCTCGGCGAGGATCATCGTCGCGTACGGGCCAGCCAGAAAGCGGCTGAAGTCCAGGACCCGGATACCACCCAGCGGACCGGCGTCGGCGACGGCGGAATTAGCGGCCGACGTCTCCCGGTCAGGTGTCGGTTGGCGAGGCGATGAGACCACGAATACCTCCTACGAGCTTTTCGAGGGTAGTCCCGGTGGGATACACCGCGCGCGCTCCAGCGGCCAGCAGGCGTTCGGTGTCTGCTATGGGAATCGTGCCGCCGACGACGATGAGGATGTCCTCGCCGCCGTGCGCACGTAGCGCATCGGCGACCTTTTGAGTCATGGCCACGTGAGAGCCGCTGAGGATGCTCAATCCGACGAGGTCGACGTCCTCCTGGATCGCGACCGCGGCGATCTGTTGGGGTGTTTGGCGGATCCCGGTATAGACGACCTCGAATCCCGCATCACGCAATGCCCGGGCCACCAGCTTGGCGCCGCGGTCGTGGCCGTCCAGACCTGGCTTGGCGATCAGCACTCCCGCCCGCATCAGAAGACCGCGGGCTGTTGGAATTCGCCCCACACACTGGTCAGCACGGTCGTCATTTCTCCGACGGTGCAATATGCCTTCGCGCAGTCGACCAGCAAGGGCATGAGGTTGACGTCATCGGTCTGTGCAGCTTTCGACAGCTGTTCCAGGGTGCTCGTCACCGCACCTGAGTCGCGAGTGCGTTTCACTTCCACCAGGCGCTCGCGTTGCCTTCGCCGGCTTTCCTCGTCCATCTCGTAGCCGTGCACGTCGGGGGACGGTGCGTCGGACTGGAACCGGTTCACGCCGACGACAACCCGTTCCCCCGACTCCAACGCTTGTTGCGTCCGGTAGGCTTCCTCGGCGATCAGCCCCTGGATGTGCCCCTCTTCGATCGCGTGATCCATGCCACCCCACGATTCAAGTTCGTCCATGATTTTGGCGATGCGCTCCTCCATTTGGTCAGTGAGGGCTTCGACGTAATAAGAACCACCTAATGGGTCAACGGTGCGGGCCACACCAGTTTCGTAGGCCAAGATTTGCTGGGTGCGCAAGGCGAGCGTTGTGGTCTCCTCGCTGGGCAGCGCGAATGGTTCGTCCCATGCCGCGGTGAACATGGACTGCACACCACCTAACGCTGCGGCCATCGCCTGGTAGGCCACCCGTATGACGTTGTTATGCGCCTGTGGCGCATACAGCGACGAACCACCGCAGACGCAACCTACCCGAAACATGCTCGAGCGGTCGTCCTTGGCGCCGTAGCGTTCACGCACTATGCGCGCCCAATGGCGGCGGCCGGCACGGTACTTCGCGATCTCTTCGAAAAAGTCTCCGTGGGTATAGAAAAAGAACGACACCTGTGGGGCGAACTCGTCGATCGTCAACCGGCCCCGGGAGACCACCTCATCGCAGTAGGTCACCCCGTCCTGCAGCGTGAATGCCATCTCCTGAGCTGCATTGGCACCCGCATCGCGGAAGTGCGCCCCGGCGACGGAAATCGCGTTGAACCGTGGGACGTCGCTGGCGCAGAACTCGATCGTGTCAGCGATCAATCGCAGCGAAGGCCGCGCCGGCCAAATCCAGGTGCCCCGCGAGGCGTACTCCTTCAAAATGTCGTTCTGGATCGTGCCCCGCAACGCGGAGCGGTCTACCCCCTGCTTCTCCCCCACCGCGACGTAGAGAGCCAGCACGATCGCCGCGGTCCCATTGATCGTAAAACTCGTACTGATCTGGTCTAACGGGATCCCGTCGAAGATGATCTCTGCATCGGCCAGCGTGTCGACCGCCACACCGACGCGTCCAACCTCCTCCTCCACCTCCGGATCGTCAGAGTCATAGCCGCACTGCGTGGGCAGGTCAAACGCCACAGACAAACCCGTGCCTCCCTGCTCTAACAGATACCGGTACCGGCGGTTGGTTTCCTCCGGTGTGCCGAAGCCCGAGTACTGACGGAAGGTCCACAACCTGTCCCGGTAGCCACCCGCAAAGTTTCCGCGCGTGAACGGAAACTTGCCCGGCACCCCGATCGCCGAGTCCGGATCCCCGACATCACCGGGCCCATACATCCGGGCCACCGGGATGCCCGACTCGGTTGTACTCGAAGCCTCTTCGTTTGGCATTGCGATATAATATCAGATCACGATTTGTCGAACAACCCACATCGGATTCGGCGGGACGGCAGATGTCGGCTCCGTGGCCTGACGCATTCAGTGTCCAGCCTGCAACTGGGCGATCAACACATCGGCGGCGGCATACGAGTCGAGTTCACCGGCAACCACCCGTTCGGCCACGGCGGCTAACGCGTCGCCCCGAAGCTGACCCAAGCGCTCGCGCAAGGCTTGCAGCGCGATCGCCTCCACCTCGCTACGTGCCCGATCCGTACGTCTACGCTCGAGTTCGCCGCAGGTGGCCATCCAGTCACGATGGGCCCCAATCGCCTCGATCACCTCGGTGATGCCCTGGCCCTTGTCGGCGATGGTCCGCACTACAGGCGGCCGCCAGGACGGCCCGCTGTGTTCGCGACGACCGAGCGAAATCATGTACCTCAGCTCCCGCGCAGTCCGTTCCGCACCTTCACGATCGGCCTTGTTGACCACGAACACGTCAGCTACCTCAAGAATGCCGGCTTTCGCCGCTTGGATGCCATCGCCCATCCCCGGCGCCACCAACACCAGTGTGGAGTCGGCGAGCGAGACGACGTCCACTTCTGACTGGCCGACCCCCACGGTCTCGATCAGCACGACACCGTATCCCGCGGCGTCGAGTACCCGCAGCGCCTGAGGTGCTGCCCAGGACAACCCACCGAGGCGCCCACGAGCAGCCATCGAGCGGATGAACACGCCGGGATCGGTGGCGTGGACCTGCATGCGGATGCGATCACCGAGCAGCGCGCCACCGGAGAACGGTGATGACGGATCGATGGCGAGCACGCCGACGCGGTGGCCAGTCTCCCTGTAGCCCGAAACCAGCGCCGCGGTCGACGTCGACTTGCCCACTCCCGGCGCACCGGTCAGACCGATCACCTGCGCGTGACCGGCTTGAGGCACAAGCGCCGCAGTCACCTCCCGCAGTTGCGGACTCGCATCTTCTACCATTGAAATCAGCCGGGCAACGGCGTGGGCCTGACCGTCGCGGGCACGCTCGACGAGATCGGCAACCTTGACCTCCCGGCGCTGTGCGTTCGCCATCACGGTCTCATGGAACTGTGGGCAGACACCCACGGGAACAGGGCGTCGCCTGCGTGGCCGCCGGCCAGTGCCCCTCCGCTGAGGTTCGCCTCGCCCTCGTCCTCGTCCTCGTCGATGCTGAACTGGCGTCCTTGCGGAACGAAAAGCGGCGTTTGCCCAGCGACTCTGCGGTGGTGGTGGCCGGGCTCCGGCGTTCGACTCGAACTCGAGCGCGACACCCGCGCCGCCGTGGTCGAGGAGCACGTCCTTCTGTGTCTTGACCGGCCGCTCATGATTGGGTCGGCAAGGGAATCCTGCTTGTCACCGTTGCCATCCCGAGTGCCCGACACGGTCGAACACAAAGCACATTCATTGGCATCCCATAATTATATGGGATGCGGCTCTTTTGGAGTGACCGTAGAGCCGGTTTGTGGGATGAGGGCGTCGGCGTAGCGGGATTGGTGGATGCGGCGTCGTTCCTGGGCGAGGTGGTAGGTCCAGTAGTCGTCGAAGTCGCCGTTGCTGCGTAGGGCGCGGAGTTCGAGGATGGCTTCGGCGCAGGGTAGGCCCCAGCGGGCGCCGGTGATGTCGAGCCGGTCGGCGACCATGTGGCGCAGATGCCTTCGACGATGCCGGTGGCGATGGGCCAGCCGTTGGTCAGCGCGGTGGGACGGCGTCCAGCACCGCCACATCGAACCCCGCCGACAAGAGGTTCGCAGCCATTGGCAGCCCCATGTTGCCGATGCCGACGAATCCGATGCGCCGGATATGCGGGGCGGTCATTCGTCGATCGAGGTGATAGCGACCTCTGCGGGCAGCACCTCGTGGGCTGCCTCGAAGGCGTCTAGCCCCGCGGGGATTCCGCAGTCTACCGTTGCGTGCAACAGAATCTCCTTGATCTCCTCTACGGAGACGCCGTTGTTGAGTGCTCCCTCGACATGCAGTTTCAACTCCTGACTGCGACCCAGTGCAGTGAGCATGGCCAGATTCAGCATGCTCCGAGTCGTCAGCTCAAGCCCGGGCCGGGTCTAGCGATAGCGGCCCCAGCACCATTCGGTGGTGGCGCTGCATTGCCGCCATGAAATCGTCAGCCTTCGCCAGGCTGGCGTCGACGTACGCCCCACCCAGCACCTGCCGGCGTACGTTCAACCCGTCTTCAAACATCTTGCTCTCAGCTATGTTTTCCTTCGTGTCAGTCCACGTGTTCGAGACACGCGGGTCGATTATTCTGTTTCGCTGTAGCTCAGTTGCAGTACAGTAGGAAATCAGTCGCTCGGGTCGCCGAATATACTGGGCACCATCATGCTAGGCCGTGTCTGTGAACATATTTTTGTCGGGGCGCGCAGCTAGATTTTTAAGAATCGCTCCGCACATCTACCGCATTGCAACAATTCGCGGGACCGGAATTTGTCAAGGTGGTTGAGACCAGTGGGTGTCAATCTCTGCAAACACCGGAGTGGGACACGCCACCATCAACGCGAGTCTTTCGTCTCGCGCACCTGCCACACCCCCACTCACTGGAGCGTCTATCAAAAGGACATCGTGCTGGCGCCAGGGCACCTGATAGTTCGATAGTTGTGGGCACCCCTGTGGTCGAAAGATCGACGACGGTACGTACTGCCTTTCCGGTAATTAGACCCGAGACACCCGAGACAACCCACGATGCCCCTCCGAACGACGTTGGGTGTAGGAAGACTCGTCTGTACAGTTTCCGCTCGGTCGCCCACATCCGCTGGCGAATCGGCGATAACGCCCCCGATATCCATAAATGGCTGTGTTGCGTCGCTGTTGGTGTCGTGCACAACTAGTTCATGTCCTGCGTTTGGTAGCCGACGTGCCGTCGGTGCGCCGACCTTGCTGACTCCAATAAGGCCCAGTTTCACGGCTACTACTCCATTCTGAGTACCGTTCTAGCCTACGTGTAATCCGAGGATGAACGGATCGCGGCTCTGTCCGGCTGTTTCGAACCACACGGCTTACTATTCCGATTTGTTTTGATCGCGCCGATCAAGTTCTCACGACCCATCCCGGAGGCACCAACTCCGCCGCAGGGTACCTGCGGAGCGACCATGCGGTAGGCACCGACTCCGCGACGCACTCACCGAACTCGAAGCCCGCTCACTACGCGTGTCCCTCGACGCCGAGGGCTGATCGAGTAATTCCGAGATATCATCCCGGCAGATATGCGGAACATCAGTTATGAGGGCCTGATGGGAAAGTACCCCTGAAGTGGATCTTCCACCTCAGCATTCGTAGACCGGGACGATCATCGCACGGGCAAGCGTGTGGCTAAACAGGTTGAAGCCGAGGAAGGCCGGAGTCGCGTTTTCGGGCAGTTCCAACGACGCAAGATCCACGGCGTGCACCGCGATGTAGTACTGGTGTATGCCATGCCCCGCAGGTGGGGCGGCGCCGAGATACCGGCGGGAGCTAGTGTCGTTGAGCAGCTGAACAGCGGCATCGGGAAGTCCGGCGCCGTTGTCGTTGCCCGCGCCGGTCTTCAGTTCGGTCACCTCGCGAGGGATGTCAGCGACAGCCCAGTGCCAGAAACCGCTCCCGGTCGGCGCGTCGGGGTCATAGACGGTCACCGCGAAACTTCGGGTCTGGGCGGGGAATCCTATCCAGGAAAGATGCGGGGAGATATCTTGTCCACCCGCCCCCAAGATCCCGCTGCGGTGTGCGGGACTCAGCATAATGCCGTTGGCCACGTCATCGCTGGTCAATTCAAAACCGGGAACCGTGGGCAGGCAGTCATACGGATTGAGGGTCATCGGGAATACTCCTTTGTGTCGAGCTCTGGGCCACGAGCCGGGAGGTATCAGGAATGCTCCCACAAGTGGGCACGAGGATTCCGCGGCCGACGCGCCTACCATCATCGGCGAATACTTTCGGGTTTCCGCCCGGAGAGGCCAAGTAGTTCAGCTTTACGGGCGATAGTGTCCGCATGACGCAGATGGGCGGCGTCGACGAGCATACCGTCGAGTCCGGTCGCACCCCGGCCGGCGGCCTCAGCCTCGCGGTATGCGGCCACCACCTTCTCGGCGTGCAGAATCTCGGCGGGTGTAGGGGCGAACGCGTCGTTGGCAAGCTCAACTTGGCTCGGATGAATGGCCCATTTCCCGGCGTAGCCCATTGCGCTGGCGCGGTCGCAGGCCACGCGGTAGGCGCCGGGGTTGCGGTAGTTCGGGAAGGGCGCGTCAATCGCGTCGATTCCCGCCGCGCGGGCGGCGACCACGATGCGGGCACGCGCGTAGTGCCACATATCTCCCGGGTAGCTCGCGACCGGATCGAAGTTAGTGTCCACTCGGGCACCTTGAGAGGCGGAGAAGTCGCCAGCCCCGAAAATGACCGCTTCCAATCGATCGCTGGCCCGCGCGATCGCATCGACGTTCTGTAGGCCCTCCACATCCTCGATGAGCACCTCAAGCGCAATTCGCTTGCCCAGTTCGAGGGTCTCCTCAAGCTGGGTAAGAAGCACGTCGACCCACCACACGTCCCTGGCCTGGCGCACTTTCGGTACGATAATCAGATCGAGGGCCTCGCGTGCACCAGTGACGACATCGATGATGTCGCCATGTGCCCACCGCGTGTCGACGCCGTTCATTCTGATCGCCCGGGTGGTGCGTCCCCAGTCGAGGTCGCGCAACGCGGCGGCTGCCTTCAACCGGGAGACCTCCCGCTGGGCCGGCGCGCAAGCGTCTTCCAAGTCGAGGAACACCAGATCGGCTCCGGAGCCGGCCGCCTTGGCGAACATCCACTCGTTGCTCGCTGGAGTCGCTAGTTCCGAACGGCGTGCCCGAATACTCATATCACACACTCCTCGCGCCAAGGTTGAACGGCTATGAGCCAGAGGGTCAAATCACACCGTCGTCGTGCAGTATGCGGCGACGTTCGGCGCCGAGTCCCAACAGCTCGCCGTAGACCTCGGCGTTGTGCTCGCCCAACGCGGCCCCGAGGCGGTCGACATGGCCTGGAGTCGCCGAGAGGCGGGGCACCGGCGCTTGGATGCGCATTGAACCCAGATCGGGATCCGGAAAGGACGGATAGACACCGCGAGCCTGCAGCTGCGGATCCGCCAGTAACTGCGGGGCGTCGTAGACCGGGGCGGCAGCGACGTCGGCCGCCTCGAATACCGCCATGGCGTCGTCGAGCGTCCGATCACTGATCCAGTCGGCCATAATCGCGTCGATCTCCACGGCGTTACGCAACCGCTGCTGGGCCTCGGCGAATCGCGGATCGGTGCTCAGCTCCGGTCGGCCGACGGCCCGCAGCGCGCGCATCGCGATCGACGGCGCGCTGCCCGACATGGCCAGCCAATGCCCGTCTTTGGTGCGGTAAGTATTGCGCGGTGCGCTGATGTCCCACCGGTTGCCGGTTCGTCCGGGCACCGTCCCCAGTTGGTCGTAGGTCAGCACAGGCTGCTCCAGCAAGCGGGCTAGCGGCTCAATGAGGTTCACGTCGACGAGCTGACCGTCAGCGCCATGTACGTCGCGGTGATATAACGCCATCATCACCGCATAGGTCGCGGTAAGCGCGGCGACACCATCGGCAAGCATGAACGACGGCAGCGTCGGCGGCCCCTCGGGATGCCCGGTGAGATGTGCGAATCCGCTCATTGCCTCGCCCAGCGTGCCGAACCCCGGCCGATCGCTCTTGGGGCCGCCCGCACCGAACCCGGTAACGTGCAGCATTACCAGTCCTGGGTTTTCCGCCGCCACGCTCGGATAGTCGAGGCCCCAACGGATGAGCGTCGAGGGACGTAGGTTCATCACCAGCACGTCAGCCCTGCGGACCAGTTCGCGCAGCAAGTCGCGACCGGCCTCACGGCGCAAATTGAGCGTGACCGACTTTTTATTGCGACCAAGACTTTTCCACATCAACCCGACGCCATTTTTCTGCGCACCCCATTGCCGCAGCGGATCACCGCCGTCGGGCTGTTCGATTTTGATGACCTCAGCACCGAATTCGCCCAGCCAGGTGGCTACCAGTGGTCCCGCCGCCAGAGTGGCCGCATCGACCACTCGAAGACCGGACAATGGACCGTCAGACATAAACGATGCTCCTTACTTTGTTCCGCACGTACGGGTAAGGCGCAGAGCATCCGCCAACACACCCACAGCCACAGCCACTTTTCGCGCGTCGGGTCCGACGGCCTGGCAGGCATCGGATCCGGCCAGACGAGCGAACTCCTGGCGGCTGCGGCATCTCCTGTAGCCGGGTATGGCGACCCGCCCTACGAGGGCCTTTTCGGGCCGATTCCGCGGTAGTCGAGGTCCCTGCGTCCGAGTACGGCCAGCGGCACGCTTGCGCACTCCTCCGCGACGGCCGAGTAAATCGGTGTATCGCGATCGCGATGACAACCCAACGGACGCCCTGCTCACGGTAGTCGACCAACGTTCTAGGTGGTTCGCTACGCAAACATTTGGCTCTGGCGCACTCCCGGATCCGTTCCGCCAGCTCCCTGTGAGATCGCTGAGCCGCCGTTCAAGCGCGCGGGAGACCGTCGCAGTTGATGCGCTCACACCGCGTCCAATGATCCAAGCCCGAACCGCCTCATCCGTCGGGTATGGCCATTGCACCACTTCACGCATCCAACCGCTACTAGGACGACTCCCTATCACTGAACCCCAACTCTGTGGTTTACTGATTGGACCACTCCTGTATGCAACACGCGTCACACGCGGGCCACGATCCCAGCCTTACTCCTATACCGCCTAGCAGATAGTTGCTCGGCCCGCGAATAGAGATTTAGCGATGACGGTCGGAAGGACGTCGCTGGTGCCTTTGCCGATGGCCATGAGTGGCGCATCACGGTAGAGGCGTTCAATCTTCAATTCTTGAGAATATCCATATCCGCCGTGGACCCGTAGCGAGTCGAGAGCGCACTGAGGTGCGGTTTCGGAAGCGAAGACTTTGGGCACTCCTGTTTCGGTGTCCGCACGCTTTCCGGCATCCATTTGGGATGCCGACCAGTATGTCAGCAGCCGGGCGGCTTGTAGCTGGATAGGCATCTCTGCGGCGGCGTCGTTTGGAGGACATACGGATCCTCGCACTGGAGCAGTATGGGGCAGGCCCGTTCGGCTCGCTCCACTTAGCGCACCTCGGGGCAGCGGCAACGGTTTCATGGTCATGGTTTCAGAGGCTTCTTGGCTTGTGGAAAGATCGCCCGCGCGCGATCGGCAGCGCGTTTATGCACGTAAAACGTCCGTTCGAAGGAGAGCGCCTCGTCACCGTGCTGAGTCAGCGTGCGGGTCTTGATCGTGACGATCCCTGCCGCGGCCGGCTCTCGGACTCGCGCTTGGCTAGAGCCAAGGACTCCGACCACAGCGTGTCCCCGGCGTACACCGGATGGGTGAGCGCCAACTTGTCCATTCCGAGATTCGCGAAGGCGTTCTGGGTGGTGTCCGTCACGCTCTGTCCGATGGCGATAGCGATAGGAAGCGCTGAGACTACGACCGGCTTGCCGAATTCAGATGCTTTACCAACCTCGGCGTTGAAATGTGCCTCGTTGGTGTTCATCGTCAGCAGGGTGAACCATGTGTTGTCCGTCTCGCTCACCGTGCGTCCCAGTGGGTGCTGGTACACAGCCCCGATCTCGAAGTCTTCGTAGAACCGCCCCCGCCAACCTCGTGTGATCATCACAGTCGCCTCGTCCTCGTTAGCCACAACAAGATTATAAACGTCGGACGTTTGACAGTCAATGCCCGGCTGTGCTTACATGAGGTTATTCGGTTGATGATCGACGGGGGCGCTAAGAACTTCGCGTTAGGGTCGACGAGCCAAGGAGATGTAAGTATCGGCCAGTGCGATCCTGGCACCGCTGTGATTGACGTGAGGTAACGGAGTGTGGCGCCGGATATGACCTTCGATGGGCGGGCTTCAGGCGGAACGGCGGGGGCCAGCGTGGCTGAGGCGAAGCAACCCACGACGCGGTTGCGCGTTGAGCGCGTGCGGCCTGCTTATCGTCAAGTGGCAGACGAGCTGCGCTCTCAGATTGTCGCCGGGATGCTGGCTGCCGGTGAAAAGTTGCCGACCGAGCCTGCGCTGGGCCGCATGTTCGGTGTGAGCCGAGGGACGGTGCGTGAAGCACTGCGGGTGCTGGCCAGTCAGCATCTGATTGTGACGACGCGAGGAGTGCAGGGCGGATCGTTCGTCGCGGCAGTGGATCCGGCCCGCGTGATCGAAGACGTCGGTGGGGCGCTCGGCGTGCTAATCATGACCCCGCAACTGTCTGTCGGCAACATGCTGGAGGCGCGGTTGCTGCTCGAGCCGGCGGCAGCGGGGTTGGCCGCTCAACGCGCGGACTTTGACGCTACCGAGGCCGTCCAGGTCGCTGCCCGTGCTCCGCGCGATCCCCGAGACCCGAGTGGGTTCGCCCCCCATATCGATTTCCATACGACCGTCTTGATGGCGACCGGCAATCTGATGCTAGCGCTGATGCTGCAACCGATCAGTGATGTGTTGCGAACGCGACTGCGGCGCACCAGGGCGGAGGACCGCTCCTCGTGGGCCAAGGTCGATGCCTGCCACATCGCCATTGCGGAAACCATTGCTGAGGGGGACGCCAAGCGCGCCGAATACTTGATGCGGGCGCATCTGCTTGAACTGGATGTCCTATACGAACAGATCGACGACATGCATGAAGTTTCGCCATCTGGCAAGGATGATGCTCGAAGGCCCCAGTAGCTTGCACTTAGAGCGCCCAGCAATTGATGGTTACCGGAGTCGGCGGGTGTGTCGATGCCGACTGAATACTCACCCCGTGTTGCTGGGCAACAACTGTCAACTTTGGCCCAGCGTTGACAGGGTGGTTGGCCGGTTGGCCAGCGGTAGTGTGTGTGGGCTCGGTTGATGAGGTGGCGCGGGACGGTGGTGGGTGGCCGGGAGGTACAGATGGATGCGGAATTCCCTTGCGGGCGATCGGGCAAGATGCACATAGCCCTCATCGGGCAGTCGATGAACTCATTTCCAGGATCTGGCGCATGGTGGGTTTGAACAGCGGCCAGCCGCTGCCGGTTGGCACCTGCGGCGACCAGGGCGAGACGGCTCCTTGGCATCGTCAGTGCCACCGACCGCGTCATGCCCTGCTTGCCGCGGTCGAGCGGCGAGCGGATCGCGCCAGCGTATCTGTTGCGACAACATGCTCGATTTGACATCTATACCTTGAGGGCGATACGCGCCCACCTCGAGGCCTAGGCTTGACCGCCCCGGGCTACGGTCGCCGCGTCAGCAGTTCGGCGACCTGGGCCACAGCCTCGTGCGCCTTCTCACGCAGGGCAGCGTCGCCTACCGAGGCGAACGGATGCCCGATGACCGCGAAACGGTAACCGGGGACGCCGCACACCTCGGCCATCAAGTCCGCTGTGTGAACGAAGGCTTCAGTGATCACTGCCACCGCCGGGGTCCCGCCCTGTTCGACTGTCACCGAGTCATGCAAACTGCACGACGAGCAACTTCCTCAATCGCCGATAGCGATAATGACTGCATCGCACGGTATAAGGTCGATCATAACCTCCTGCGGCGCGGGCGCGCTCATGTTCACTTTGCGGCGCCGAACCAACGTAGCGACCCCGTGGCGTTCGACCAGCTCCTCTCCAACGTACTGAAGAAAATGCCCCACGTTCTTCTTGCTGTTGTCGAGCAGGCCGATGGTGGCGCCCTTCAGCGAGCGCAGCGCAGGTGCCAGCGACTGCTCGCCAACGCGTTCCTCGAAGGTCGGGTTGAGGGCAACGATCTCACTCATCTTGGATCTCCTAGGCAGTTGACGCAGACGCCGATACCCTTGGTGACCGCGGCGGAGCGGTCACCGTACCAGGGCGGGAACATGACGCCGAATCCGCCAGCGGGGCCACCCGCGGCGATGACGAGCAGGTCGTCGGCGGAGCCGAGGGCCGTATATTCCTGATCGGGGTCGCGATCTTTGACGAGCGCCGCCTTACCGACCGACGCCCAGTCACTACGGCGCACACGTGCACGTGCGTGGATGTACTCGCGAATGTCGCGCTTGGTCCAGCCCCGCGCCACGATGAGGTCGCGCAACTGCTTGCCGATCACGATCGCGTAGTTGCCCGACCAGATGGAGTACTCGAGCATATTCGATCGCATACTGGCCGCGAAGGTCTCAAGGATCTCCTCGGGCTCCTCGGTCCACTCATTCATCAATTGATGGGGTGACTCGCACGCCATCACGGTGACGGCCGAGACGCCGCCACCCTCGGGTGCGCCGCGCTCCTCAGCGAGCGGCAGCCAGGGGCTGCCCTCCTCGTCTTCGGCGATGCACAATGTGAACTTGCCGGGATGGCCAAAGGTCGACCGGTCTAGCTCGCCTGGCACGCAGCCGAGTAAATTGATCAACACGAGTCGGAGGGCGCGGCCGATCGTTGTGTTGGCGCGGCTGCCGTTCGCCAGCGCGTTATGGGTGGCGTTCATCCCAATCTCGCGACGGATAGGGCCGTTGACCACGATCAGCGGCGCGCTGCCACCCGTGCTGGCAGAGCAGCCATGCAGGAGAAAAGCCTCTTCGCACATCGCCTCGACCGCGGCGACGACGACTGGGAAGTAGGGCGCCAAACAGCCAGCCGCGATGGCGTTCACCGCTACTTTCTCAGCGGTCAGAGGCCGCCGCCGCACGGTCTCCACGCCGATGACGTGGTCCGGCGGCAGTCCGACCCACTCCAAAAACTCGCGCACCCTGGCCTCGGTCGGCGGAACGATCGGCAGCCCGTCGCTCCATCCGCGCTGCTGGAAGAGCTCATTCGCCTCCGATGTCCCGGCCGCGGTCACGCGGTCTGATTCCAACGAGGCGGGGAGCGTGCCAGTAGCCATACGTTAAACGTATCATGCGAATCTCGCAGGTTAAAGCTGAATATCATCGAGGCATGTAAAACGTCTTACGTATTAACCTCGATCTTTCGCGCGTCTGATGCGTCGGCCTGTGGCCGGTCGTGGGCCTCGTTTTCGTTCTCCGTTCTGCGGTTGGGTGTGGTGGTGTGCCCCGGTGGTCAGTCGGGGTGGTCTGCCGGGTTCCACGGTTCCGGTGGTGATGCAGTCTCGTTGGGGCGGATCCGTGCTGGTCAGGTGAGTGCGGGGAGTGCTTTCAGGCGGGTGAGAGCGGTCGCGATGAGGTGACGCCGGGGGGGTGAGCGGACAGTCGGAGCCGGTGTCGTCGGGCGTGGCGGACGAGGCGACCGGCGATGGTGAACAGGCGCAGCCGGAGGCGTTTGGGTTCCCAGCGGCGGGCGGGGTGGTCGGTGAAAGCCAGCAGCTGCAGCCAGGCGGTGAGCTCGACGGCGAGGCAGACGACGGCCAACCAGAGCTTGTTTTGCGCGTAGCCGTGCAGGGGCAGGTTGGTCAGCCCGGTGTCTTTGCAAATGCGGATGCGGTCCTCGCAGCGGGCGCGACGGCGGTGGCGTAGTTCCAGGTCGGCCAGTTGCCCGCCTCGGGTGTTGGTGATGAACGCGGTCAGCCGCAGCCCCTCGGTGTCGGTGAACCGTAGCTGCGCCCCGGGGTGCGGGCGTTCCTTGCGGATGACCCGCATCCCGGCCGGCCAGGCGGACAGATCCAGCAGCCCGGTGAGCTCGGCGACCCAGGCACCGTCGCGAGGAGTTTCCTCGGCGTCGTAGGCCGGGGTCCACACCTGGTCCGGGATGAGGCTGAGCTTGTCGACCATGGTGGTGGTGAGGCCGAAGCCGAGGGAGTACGACAGTGCCCGCTTGGTGAGGTAGGTGACCACGTCATGGGTGCCCCCGGCTCCGTCGGTGCGGATGAGCACCTTGCGCCCCACTCGGCCGGCGGTGGAAAACGGCAACTGCGCCAACGCCTCGGCGATCACGGTGAGGTGGTCGGCTGCGGTGTTACTCCCCGCATTGCCTGGGCGTAACTGCAAGGCCAGAGCTTCGCCGGTGCCGGTCTGGCCGTGGTCGACGAACGCGCCCAGCGGGTGGTGCCCGAAGCCTCTCTTGTAGGTCGGGGCGGCGTGTAGCTTCTCCGAGTGTGCGGTCACCAGCGTGGCATCGACGTCGATGATCAGCGGATCCTTGGCGCTGATGTCGTGATCGGGGGCGTGGGCACTGGCGTGGGCCCACGCGGCCCGGCGGGCGCCCGCGCGGGCGGTGTTGATCGCGGCCAACGCCGCGGATGCGTCGGCGGCCAGGGTGCTCAACAGTCGAGACACGGTCGGGTCGGAGGCCACCGGCCCGAACACCCCGGGCTCCTCCCGCAGCACGGCAATATCGGCGAGGCAGTCGCCGCCGAGCGCCACGGCCACGGCCACGGCCAGG
>JAABUH010002168.1_pt1 | contig 19412 bp, 16 predicted proteins | sample 5559121 | NCBI WGS metagenome assembly JAABUH01 (sample SAMN10711871, study PRJNA513364) | rock metagenome | isolation source: Antarctica rocks | place: Antarctica: Victoria Land, Battleship Promontory nord | collected 2015-12-28
CAACATGAAGTTGTCAATATATTTTCAACGCTTGTACGAGTAGTAGAATTCATATTATACTCTCTACTTGCACATTTCGATCTGCATCTGCATCTTTGTTGATTTTCTTATCATCGATGTCTGTACAACTTAGATCGCGTTTTCAAAACTGCGAAACTTTGAGAAATATATTCTCATTCATCTGAATGCATGCTTGTTGTTTCTGCAGATCTTTGAATCTATATCATGAAGTTAACATGTTTTACTACATGATTGCTTTGCATTCGCACTTACGTCTGAGTGATATCAATGAAGTTGATGACGAAAGACAGTTCAATGTGCTCTCGATTGTATTTCATCACTTTTCTCATGTTCAAGTCAGCATTAATTGTCAAAGAATCTGTTGTCAAAGAGAATGACTCATTGAGACTGACAGTCTTGACGACGTTGAAAACTTCGAGAGTCACTATCGAAACATTGAGATGAGCTTCTCTGCAAAGCTTTCGCTTCTTCATGATGAATTGTTTACTTTCATCTTCTGATGAGATCTTGAATGAAGTGAAGTTATCTGTATTCTCGACTGCGCTGCTCAAACACTGCACGAAATTCTCATGTTTACTTCTCTTACGTTTTTCTATAGCTTGAACTCGAAAGATGTAGTAGAATATTCTCTTCTTTGTCATATCTGTCAATGTGACATGAAAGTTGACTGCATTTCTGATCTCAACTTTTTTGAAGTTCTCGACTTCATAGATAATTTTCTTCTTTTTGAAGTCGAACATTGTCTCGCTAACAAGCTGTCTTTGATAGTTATCAAAATTGACATTCTTCAGAGTGAGATTGCTCTGCTTTTCATTCGTTACAAAAAGCTGTGAATGATGAATCGTCTTATTATTCATCATATTGTTCGAAGTCAAGATCATGCAATCAAAGTCAATCATCGTCGATAAGATGAATGATGAGACTGAACTGAGTTGTGCTTGCTCAATCAGATGAGCAGATCTCTCTGTCTTTACGCTCGTTGCTTTATCTTTCTTCTTACTGTTTATTCGTCTCACTCATTTTATAAGACATGCATCTTTTCATGTTACTTGATGATCTTCTATCAGAAGATGCAAGAGTTCATCATTTATGATGATTGCAATCTTTCTGACTGTCTCTTTCCTGATTTTATTATCAAGTGATGTTTCGAGTAATCTCGCGTCTCTCAGCATTTGTTTAATGTGTATCTTCAATGCATCATACTTGTCATCGTCGATGACAAGATCTTGAGTGATCATCATCTTGATTCAATTCGACGAAATCCCATCATAGTTGAAGTCTCCAAGCGTATCTGAAATTGACTTAAATCTTCGTGACATATTGAAAGACTAGCAGATATGCAAATATTGTTGTCAGTTCTGAGAATTTCTAGAAGTCATACGATAGAATGTGAGATGATTACTGTCATGATGTTGAAGAGTGAGATAAGAGTACATGTGACATTTTTCCTATTTTGAATCACTTACAGATTTCACTACATGCTGATGATAAATGATGTATGCACTGAACTTTGCAACAGATAGAGTGAGAGTGCTTATCGCGACAATGAATATCAGAAGAACAAAGAATTGTGAATTGATAAGTTAGAGATGAAGCAAAGATCAACTTTCGTTCTCATGTCGCAAATTATGCTAAGCGAAAGCAAATTTGCTCACAACACACTTTGACAATGAATTATTTGTATTCATCTTCTCATCAATCTGAAGAGTACTGCACGTTAGATTCTCTCTATATAAAATGATTTCTAATATTCTACAGAGTTATCAAAGCGCAGAGACTATGACTATGATATACTAGCTGATTGAGCATTTGTGAAAGCATTTCAAATTTACGATAATTTACCTCAAATCAATGATAATCTTGGGAAATTTGCTTTCAACCCACAAATTTCAAAATAAATATTGAAATGTGCAAAGCATTTCAAATTTACAATAATTTATCTTAAATCGATGATAATCTAGGGAAATTTGCTTTCAACTCACAAATTTCGAGGTAAATATTGAAATGTGCAAAGTATTTCAAATTTACGATAATTTATCTCAAATCAATGATAATCTAGAAAAATTTGCTTTCAACTCACAAATTTCGAGGTAAATATTGAAATGTGCAAAGCATTTCAAATTTACGATAATTTATCTCAAATCGATGATAATCTAGGGAAATTTGCTTTCAACTCACAAATTTCGATGTAAATATTGAGATGTGCAAAGCATTTCAAATTTACGATAATTTATCTTAAACTCGCTGTAATTCAGGAAAATTTGCTTTCATCAGAGAGCTTCGAGTAAAAAAGAACAAATTGCTTGATCAGAAGTAAAACAAGAGTTATCGCTTCTACTGCTATATCAGATTTCATTAATTTCTGATCATTCTATTCTTTGTATTGTATGCTATTCTGACATTTCGTAGTTCAACGTACTTGTATCGACAGAGATTCTGATTAGAAATAGCGACAGCGCGATACAATTTGTCAAACGCGTCAATCAGTATTCTTTGTTGTCTTTCTCACTACAATCTACTTCATCGAAATCAGCTTCAAGCATGAAGCGAAACTGTCGTGCGTGTGAAATAATATTGAGAATCACACGAGATCTGATATATCACTTTAATCACTGCTTGACGCTGCAAAATGACGTGCAGTTCTTCGAGAAATATTTAAGAAAAGAGATCTCAGCAGTTGATGAGTATACAGACACATGCAAATACTTTCAGACTGATTTATGACATGAAATGATCACGATGAATGATATTGACGTCTCTGACTTTGAGCAAAGTACAGAAGAAAACGTAGAAGCTTCAGATGATCAGAAGCATTTTCGAAATTCAATTGCATGAATATCACTTGATCTCAAAAGATTTATCAATTCATCATGTACTTTCTCATTCATCAAAGTAGACAATTATGATGAGACGAATGATACAAAGAGACGAAGCATCAATGAATCGCTAGAACAATATATCAGACTCATAAGAATCATTTCGAATTACAGTAAACTTAAGCAAGATTCACAATCATCTTTAGATGACAGTCTTCAATCAGAATGACTTTTCTTTTCGAATGAGAAAGATTTTTCTCTTGCACAGTGATTTCTGAACGCGAAAGTCAGTAGCGAAGATATTAATCAATACTTCAAGATCTCGTTTCAAAAGACTCATCATGCTGATTGTATCTTCAAGAATGCAGATCAATTTAGAAGCATTCTACAAAATATATTTCACGAAATATCTGATGATAGTTGGTTCGAAACATCTTTGAAGATCTCATCGATGAACTCAAAGATCGAAACAGATATATTCAAGATTCAGTACAGAAACGTGATAAACATCTTGAAATTTCTCTTGAGACATTGTTCGTTTGCGAGTAATCTGAAATATGCATCAATCAAAGTATACAACGTCAGTGAAAATTAAATGTACACGAAAATGCACATCAATATCTGATGATGAGATACGCAAGCACTAATCTCTGAAGATGACACTATAGTTTCAATACTGTTAGCTACAGATAAAATCATGTTAACTCAACATCATGAGAATAAATTCGCATGATCTGTATATATTATCGTTGATAATCTGAATCAAGCAACTCAATGAAAGCAAAATAGATTTAATGTTATACTATTAAAGTTTATTTCTTCGACTAAACATGCAAATGAAGATCTGAAACGCGAGTTATATCATCGCTCACTGAAGATAATATTAAAACATGAGTTTAAACTGTTTGATCGAATGAAGAGTTTTTCTTGCTAACGTTCTCGTTCTTTAGCACTTGAGAAATTAACTAGAAGAGAGTTTCATGTTCGCTGTGTGAATGATTATACTCGACAGTGTTTTTCTATCATCGTTGAATTTATAATCGACTATGAGAAGCAGATCACTATTACGAGAATCAAAAATGAAGAGCAGTGCACTATATTTATGTTTCATCGAATCAACGCGATAATCTGCAGACAATCTGAAAAGCTTGAACACATGAGAGTACATTGACTCAAATCAAACATCAAGAAAAGAATTCACGCTTTAAAGCAGATATCAAGCGCAATGTTAAGTGAGTACACTCAGTGCAAAACTTTGCCTGAAAACATGAACTTGTCAATATTCACGTCATCATGATGATTGATATCTTGCATCAGTTATTGAAGAGCACAGTGATGTATCTAATTCAATGACTTGAGATGATCATCAAGAATATAACATCGACGATCAGTCTCAAAAGAAAGCGTGATTCACAAACAATTGCAGACACAACACATAATGTGCAATTGAATCAAAGATTTCAAGTAGTTCTTTCATATTCAGAGCTAAGATGTTTTCACGACTTTCTATTCATGAAGCAATGAATCGACGTTGAACAAAAGACAATAGTGCATCAGCTTATTACGATTGTCACTTCACTATTGATTAGAAAAGCATCAGATGCGCTGTACTGTGCTCGAGCTCTTATGAACTTCATGATGATGATTCAATATCGATTGCACAATGATGAGTCTCTGCGTTACATGAACAACGCAATATACAGAATTAACGTCTTAAAAGAAGTATTCAAGCAGTTTCAACATGACGAGAACTTTAACTATCTCAAGTTTCATGTGATTTCTCATTATATGAATTTTATTCGAAGATACGAAGATGCAGATGATTTTGATACATCTTACATGAAGATCGCACATAAATTTCTGATCAAAGATTATTATGATCTTACAAACAAGCGAAAGAACTTTCAAATGCAGATACTGCATCACAATACTTGACGAGTCAATATGTTGACAATGAAAGATATCATTCTTCATGATCTAATCACGTTTAGATCAGAGATTGACGAGAGAATGAAAGTCATGATTACAAAGTCTTCTAGAAGTCTTGATTTAATGCAGCTTGAATGAAGTTTGTCAGAAATGAATTTGAATCGACGATGAAACTGATCTAGTAATTCTCGATTCTGACGCATCGCTTCTGAAATAGCGAAGACAACATATATTAAAAGTTTCTTGAACGAATTGTTGATTTTTATAAGAGAATCTCGATGTAAGAAATCAGAAATAAAGTCAAACAAGTATCAAATGAATCAAAAAGAAATCGACTTCTTCTGAATAAACAATTACTTCGTTTCTGTTCATGCATCAATTGAATGCTGAAGGCGCGAAAATAAAGACTTGACAGACTCTGAGAAGTTTACATTGAAGTGAATTCAATGTGCTTCTGCATGACAGAAACAAATGTTGAATTGAAGACATGACTACGTCTATGTTCAAGAGTATGCTGAGAATGATTAAGAAAATTCTGACATAGTTGAAGCTCTGAATGATAGACTGATGAAGCAGTTGCAAATTATAATCACTGTTCGTGATTCGTTTCGTCAAGATGACAATGAAAAACCTGTGCAATACTCAAGAGCTTGAATAGAATTGCTAAAGCTCAAAAACAATGAAGTACTCAATGCTCTACATGATATGATAGAAGTTGAGCAGTGATCGAAGAATACTGTCAAGAAGTCTCGATATCTTGAATGTCGATGATTTTACAATATGAGTACTATACTACGAAGTGCACATCTGATATCAATTGAAAGCAAGAAGTTCTTTTACGTGAATAATTACATCGACTGAGATACATTCAACATCTTATACGAAGAGAATTTTCTGAAAAAGAGAGTTCGAAAGACGAACAAGCTTGCGAGCTTAGACAGACGAGAAAAGGCGAAATTCACTCGATAATGAAGAAAGTTCAACATTGCATAAGTTGAGATAAATTAGAGTAAATTGAGATAAATTGAAGTAGATTGAGATAAATCGAAGAAAATGAGTGAAAAGCATATAGTCACGTTGAATGAAGCATATATGAATGATCAAAACATTTCAGCTGATAGCGTCTAGTCATGATTATGATGACAGAGTATTGAGAATGAACAAGCGACTGAAATTTCACTGTAAAGATCTGTAAACAATGAGATTGATTGTGTAGCAGCTAGCGACATACAAGAACTTACATAGTTCAGATGATGAGAAAATCTAAAATTAATTAATTTATTAATCATAGTGTCTGCTCGTTCGTTGAACGAAATTTCTACTTACTCTATGCATTCTTCAATGCATCTGATGTATTACACACGACGTCTGTCAGTAGAAGTTCATGACTTGTTGAAGAAAGCTGTAAATTCTCGAGATAGTGTTCTCTTTCTATGTACACTAGCACTCTTTTCTTCTATCAATGTCTTTTCTGTCATCGAAGAAGAATGTTTTGAATGAATGAAAGCTTCGATTCGATTTTTCAAGCGAAGAATAGATTTGATGACGAGTTTCGCGTAGATGATGATTTCGATGAAATGTCATTTCTTTTCAGTATCAAATGTTCGAATCGAATTATCGTATATATTCATCATCAGTTGTTTCGCAGTCTCGTCAATCTTCTGCTCAAAGATCTTTGCATTCTGATCAATCAAAGTTGAAATCTTCAATCGCAGAAGAAGAGACGCGTAATCAATCTGTTTCAATCTATTTCGAAACTGAGCAGACTGATAATTGTACATGAGATCGCTGTGAGCATGATCGACTGCTGTGATCGAAACTGATGATAAATAAGACTGTAGACGTTGTAGAAAGACGAGTTCTGCGCGATCACTGACAGACATGATGTATGATAATTGAATAACTGTGATGAGAAAAATGAGTGAAGTAAAATTGAAGCTTACTAAGATAAACATCGCGCAGAATCATGAACGCATGATAGCTTGATATGAGTTCTACTCTGTTGAATCAGCTTGTAGCTGATTTAATCAGCTAATGACTGACTGATGATTGATCTATGTTGCTAAATCAGCTAATTGCTAAATTATGAAAAGTGTCTGTTCTAGTAGCTAGCATATGCGTCTCAAGCGCATTAAGATTCAGATGTCGTTGCTCACTAGCTTACAAGCTACTCAAGCTCTTTGTCGAAACGTCGATGAAGATCTAAGTCATCATTATTAGCAGTGAGAAAAAAACAGCGCAGAATGACTTTTTCTTTGAAGTCAAGTTTTAATTTAACACGTAAACGTAGCTTTGAAATAACTAATTTGAAGAAAGAATCATCATCTAAGAGTAAAGTTAAATTAGATGCAATTTCTGAGCAAAGAAGACAAGAAAATTCAATAGAAAGCTTATGTAGATAGTTTTGCAATCTATTTTGCAATTCATTTTGCAATTCATTTTGCAATCTACTTAGACTGATCGCGTCAAGTCGAGTCAAGTTGAAATTTTTTTGAAAAAGTGTCGAGTTGAGTTGAGAAGTTGAACTCGACAACTCGAGTCGAGTTGAGAAGCTTGACTCGACAATTCAATTCGAAAACTCGACTCAACTTGACAAGATATTAGTTAAATGTAAATAGCTTGATCGAACAGTCTACATGATTTTTCTTCATGACTTTCTATTATGTTTTTCTGTCATGACTCTCTATCAAAGTCAAACAATCTTTATGTTTTTCCGTCATGATCTTCTATCAAAAAGATAATGCAAAAAGATAATGCAAAAGTCGGAAAAATTTCTATATTTAGCTCTCTTGACGTCAAGCTCAAGTTCTTGATGAATCGAGTCGAGTTGACTCAATTTCCAGTCGGATCGAGTCGAGTCGAGTTGAAAATATGCGTAACTCGACTCGAGTCGAGTTGAAAATGTGAGCAACTCGACTTCGAATCGAGTCGAATTCAAAATGTCAATTCAAAACTCGACTCGATGATCAGTCTAAATCTACTGTTATTATGAAATTGCTTACGCATTTCTTGAGCAGTTTACTTGAAGACAAAGACTGAGATTTGAGCTAGTGATAGAAGAGTCAAAGACATTTCTCTACATACATATAGATTTCTTTTCAACATGTAAATAAAGATCATTTATACACACATATTTTACAGTTGTATAACTTTATTCTACTAGTAGCATGCAGTCTTAAATCTGTCTTTGAGTTCGAGTCAACTCATTAAGTTGATCGAGTTGAATTGAGAGTCTGACTCAATTCATTTGAATTGAGTTGATCTTTCTTAACTCAACTCAACTTAAGAACTTGAGTCGAGTTGAGTTGAGTAACTTGAACTCAACGACAAATCTATTAATAACTCATTTAAATCAGTATAACATAATTATTGAAAATGTCTGATTGAAAAGAAATCAAATTTTGATAAACTCTGTAAATAATCATTTAATTATTTCATTGAATATTTGAATATTAAAATCTGTTGTTTCAAAAGTAAGCAGTCAATCAGCATTTTACAGATCTAAGTTAAGCAAAATCTGTAAAATGAATAATAATAATAATAATAAATTCATACATTCTTGTGACATTGATTAAATCAATTCATGAAGAACTTTATGCTATTTGTATCAAGTGAACAAAACTCTCTGAGATAGAAAATCACTTGCAGTTTATACAACTGCTTCATGCAGTTGAAACAGTGAGTTTTGAAACTATGTATCAAATTTGTTCACGTTGATCACACGTTAAAGAACGAGTGTTCTAGTCACTTTAAATTGTTTCAAGAGCTTTGTTTTCATCATCATTTTCGCTACTGTTCTGAGACTCTTCGTGATGACGATGATTATTCAATAGTTCAAGAAGTCAGCATTTTATAGCATTCTTAATTGCAGATGCGATCAGTTCAAGCAATGCATGAGTACATGCTTCGTCGTCTGATGACTTCATTCGCAGTTGCATTGCAAGCTATTCATGTCTGAAACGTTTCTAGAGTGCAGATAAACATTCAGATCTATGTGTTCAGTTCTGATGTAAGTTGCAAGAATGCTTTCTGCTTTCTGAAGATTATTACGCATCTTTATCATCTTGTTGAATAGATGCAATCTTTGTGTCGAGATGACATTAACATTTGCAATGCATTTTCTGTAGTTTTTTCATCTTTAATCTCATTGATTCTTATGATACTGCGCTATTACGATGCTATCACTTATCGAAGCTATCGCAGAGAGAAGTAATCATCTGCATCTCATCTATATTCTTGTGCCTTCTTGAATTAAAATGTTCAGAAACATTATTTTCTTGATGACGAGTAAGCAAGAAATGACACGATTAACTCTCATCAAATGAGCGCATATTAGTTTGCATGCTTATCTGATCTCTTACGTTTGATTGTTGACTCAACTGCGTAGCGTGATCTTGTTCTGTAGCATGTTCAAATGAACATGTAGCGAGCTTGTATATGTTTCTGTCTTTAAAGTTTTGATGCTTACTCTTTTGAACACTTCTGCTATGTGATACAAAGCCTGATTCTGAAGTGTTTCTAATTTGCATTCTTTGTTCAACAGTTCATCTTTCTTGTCACGCTGATGTCAGACTGACGCTTCGAATGCGATTTCTGATCTCACTACTGCTGAGTATACTTGTCTCACTTTTGTGAAGATAGCTTTTCATGTGAAGACTTCAAGATGACTAAGTATCAGCATTCTTGTTACGTGATTCATCTTTATTTGTCAAAAATGTGCATTTCATTGCAGTTTCATGTTCAGTTGCATCTTTAGAACTCGTACGTTTGATTTTGATTTAATAACTGAGTTTTCTATTTATATGCTAGTTATCATGTCAAATCTCTTCAATTTTCTAGTGAAATGCGTAAGCTCATACTTTTCTGATGCGAATGTTACATCATGAGTGCAAGCTCATTTCGCGCAGACGTCATGTGCTTTGCTCAGTGTTCTGCAGATTTCTTCAGTAAATCTGTTGTAGACTAGAATGTTAATATCATTTACAAAGTCAAGCACTTCGATTTTAATTCTCAATGCTTTGCATTTTTCAATTAAACTTGCGTTGAAGAATAAAAAGAGAATCAATGAAATGAAAGATCTTTGCGATATGTTTGCATTTATCTCGCGCATGTCACTCGTTTATTCATCAAATATTAGTGATCTCTCTCGATTCTTTAGAAAGCTGCGTGTTTATTCAATTATGTAGCTCAACATTCTTTTCATTTTCAGTGTATGCAGAAGTTTGACGTGTGAGACTTGATTGAACATTTCAACGATGTCTAAGCTTAGCATAAAGATCACATATTTGATTTCACAGTCTCACACTGTGTGAACTTAATCTATCAGTAGATTTAACATCAAGATCACGAATCACTTGCATCTAGCTCTCATTTGAGCATTTGATAGCATGCAATGAATCTCAATTATGTCACTCAGTCTTTTGATCATGATTGACTTCAGCGCTTTGCTCATGATATTGAGCAAAGCAATGAGTCAATATGTCTTTGAATCAATATAATCGCTTTTCTTTAATTTGCATAGTACTATTGTCTGAGTCTTTTTGAACTGCTTCAAATGATACTTGTGTATTATGCATATGTTGAATAAACTTGTCAGTACTGAAGTCAGTTTTGCAAGACTCGCTTGAAGCGCTCTGTTTGAAATATCTGAAGCATTTGATGCTTTGTCTGCTTTTACTCATTTGATTATCTGCTTCACTTCATCTTTTGTGATGCGTGAATTGAATGAGACTGTCAGAAATGTAAATGACTTTGCGATGTTGCTGACATTTGCTTGAGAAGATGAGAGAAAGAACTTTTCTCGCAGTATCTCGATTTTTTTCTCGAACGTCGTTGTCATATGATCGATGTCGCTTCACTTCAGTGATGAAAACTGAGAAAGCTTTTTAGATAGCTGACTTTCGATTCTAGCTCATTTTGCAAAGCATCATATCAATTTGAATGCTTCACTCAGCTCATGCATTTGTGATCTGAAGTGTATGCATTTCATTTGTTGAATGATCTTGTTTTTATGATCATTGTGCTTCAGATATTTATTTCACGCTTTTAATGTATTTATCAAAAATATGTTGTATATGTTGCATGCAACATACATAAAGCACAATCTCTATGCTGATTCTTTTCTTAGACTTGAGAAGTTACTCAGAGAGAATTTCTTGTGACAGATTCACAGTTCAAGATGAATAAAATCTTTTACTGCTCAGATTTCAACAGTTTACTTCTTAAACATAAGTTGCAGTTGTTTCATCTGCAATACAAATGCATATCGCAGTTGATTTCTTCTTTAATCACATCAACATATGCAACTGTTTTCTCAAGCCATACAGACAATGTCTTCAACTAGAGATTGATTCTATCATCAAGACATTCAAGAGTCAAAGTTCAATGAAGAAATAAAATTCTTGAGATAGACAATTGTCGTCATTGTATATCACATCTCACAGACGCTCACTTTGCTTGAAAGCGTGCAACTCATCTGTTTCATGTTATCTGTAGAGATCTTTCTCATGCAGATTGATCATGTCTTGCAGTGATGTTTATATACTACACTTTTAATCAGACAACGTACTTTAATCATTCTTTACTAACTTGCTTGCGTTTCTCTTCTCTTAACGAAGTCTTTTCATTAGCGTATCATCTGTGTATAGAATGCTTATGTTTGAACGTCTGTTAAATGATATTAATGAGATTCTTGAGTTTTCTCATATTGAACTTAATGAGACTCGTGAGTTGCTCATGTTGTAGTAGCAGACGCGCAGTCTTAACAAGATCTATGCGTAGTTAGCATGAAGATTTAAAGAATATTCATGATTCAAGTTCTTTCTGCTAATCATTCTCAACAGATCAAACACAAGAATGTTCTGTCTCAGTTTTCATCATCGCGAACATGACTCAACGATGAGATACTGAATCGAATGATTTTCATAAGCGATTTTTCTCGTAGTTCTGCGTTCTATTTGACTTTCTTATCTGCGTACAGATTGCTTGTAACATGCGCATTGAAATTATTGATGTCTGCGAGATTATGAAATCTTTGCATGCGATCAACGCACAGCGCTTCGCAATCACGCAGCGCATTGATGTCATTCAAACTTTTGATAATCTCTAGACTCTACTGTAGCTAAACAGTAGATTTGTAATCAGCATCGCGTACAGATGAGTTTAATCGCTGATCATCTGTAAAATGAAATGAAAGAATTTAAATTTAATTGTTATATTAATGATCATCTTGAAGTGATTTATGAATCAGAAATTAGTAAATTGATTCATTGAATCTGTTTAATTCATTGAATCTGCATTCATATGAAAGCAAAGTATTCAAGTTGATCTTGATTAACTTTAATCTTTTCAATCAATTGAAGTAAAGAAGATTGTCAATATTATCATGATTGAAGTCATTGTATCTTAAATTTTAGTTAAGAATAAGAAGATCAAGATTTTCTTTCTGATCATTAATAAAATCAATAAAGTGCTTAATTTAGTTGAAGATTTCACAGAACTGAATGAAATAACATCAATCATATCATTGAATGAACTAAAGAAGAAGCTTTTAATCATTTATCACAACTTTCTGAATGTTTTCAATAAAGAAAAGATAACGCAGTTATTCTTGCATTAATCATATGATCATAAGATTAAATTAAAAGATGAAAGTTAACTTTCTAAAAGTTGATTGTATTTCATGTTAAGTCACAAGCTGCAGAAGATCAAAGAGAATTTAAAAGAGAATTTGAAGAAAAAGTTCATCATACTCAGCAAAGCTTCTTTTACTTCGTCAATACTATTTTTTAAAAAGAAAGATGATAATCTTCGCTTTTATGTAAACTATTGAAAATTGAATCCTCTGATCAAAAGAAATCATTATTCAATTTTCTTGATAGATGAAGTACTAGCTTAAATTTAAGACAGTAAGTATCTGACTCAATTCAACATTATCATCATGTTCAATAAACTGCACATGAGTTCAAAAAGTGAGAATTTAACTACTTTTATTACTTTCTTCAACATTTACAAGTACAAAGTAATACTTTTCAAATTAATCAATGAATTTGCATTCTTTCAGCATTATATCAATGATGTGTTGTTCAACTGTTTACATAAGTTTTGTTAAACATACTTAAATGATATTCTCATTTACAGTAAGATATTGAAAAAATATATAACTCACATGAAAGAAGTGTTAAATAAGCTTCATGAAGCTGATTTACAGATAAACATTGACAAATATAAATTTAAGATTCAGAAAATTTCGTTTTTAAAACTATTGATATTCATTAATGATCTGTAAATAAACTCTTGAAAATTAAATGTGATTTGAAACTGAGAAGTATTATGATCATTAACTAATGCACAGATCTTCATTGACTTCTGCAATTTCTATCAATGATTCATTAAAAACTTCTTAAAGATTGCTTAATTCATAATGAAGTTGATTCAGAAAGATCATCTTTTTGAATGAATAAAAATCTGTCAGATGATCTTTAAAGAATTGAAGTAATAAGTAATAATAGTTTTTGTTCTGAAATATTTTGACTTGATCAGAGAAGTTGTTCTGAAAACTGACTTTTTAAACTATGTTAACAATGAAGTATTGTCTCAGTATAATGATGAAGAAATTCTACATTCAATGATCTTTTATAACAAGAATATGATTTTCACAGAATGCAATTATGAGATTTATGATAAAGAATTGCTGATCATTATTTGCTGCTTGAAGCTGAAAGCATTGAGATTTTGAATTGAAATATACTGATATTTTAATTAAGATCTTCATTGATCATCTGAATTTAAAGTACTTTATGATCAGCAAAGAATTGACTTGACAACAAGTTAAATGAACTGAGAAGTTATCTGAATATAACTTTCAAATTATTTATCAGTCAGAAAAACAGAATCTGAAAGTCAATGCACTGACTTGAATGTTAAATGTCAAGTCAGTTTGAATACATGATGATAAAAAACTTTATCAGCATCAGATATTATTGTCTGAAAGAAAATTCAATCTGCAATCAATTGAAGTTAATCAAGAATCTGATCAAGATCTAATTCAAATCTTGCTCAGATCTGACTCAGAATCTGACTCAGATTCAAAATTCAAATTGAAAGTTAATTAAAATTCGATTGAAGAAATAATTTTTATTCAGAATCAGATTATTGTTGAAAATTGAACAAATCAACTATGTATTGATATTTGAACAGTTATTGAACAGAATTAAAAAACTTGTCAAGATATTGATTTAAACAATTGTTAAGTACTTGATGAAGTGCTTTGAAAAGATAACAAACTATGAGTTTCTCAGTTAGAAATCATTCAATTAATAAGAAAAGCATATGATCTTTTAATCAATGATTATTCTAACATGAATTGAACGTTAGACTTGCTTAAATGATCACATTGCTGATTAAAAATGAGAATGATGATCAAGTGCTACATTCAAAACTGTTACATTTATTGTAAATCAAAAAAATCAAGAGATCGAATCAATGAACTGTTGAAGTCATTGCTTATACTTAAACAACAATGAAAGAACATATTCTTGAACTTCATTATTAATTTATCAGAAAGTGAAGAAAGCAATGCAATTCTGACAGTCATAAATCAATTGTCAAAAGAATGACACTATATATTATGTTGATCAGATGACGAAGAAATCTTCGCAGAATAAACAATCAAGCTGCTGTTGATATAAGTCTTTAGAACTCATGAACTATCGAGATTAATAATATTCAGTTGAAATTCTCAATTCATATTGATTGTCTGAAAGTTTTTATGTTTGAAACTCAACATCAAGATGAAACTATTCATTAACTATCATTTGCAGATTAATGATCAGACAGAAAGAGTGAATCAAAATGTAGAATGATATTTATAAAGCTACTGCTCATATATGCAAGATGATTGATTCATCTGATTATTTATGACTGAATTCATTAATAACAATGCTATTTCATTATTAATTAAACAGTTGACATTCTTTCTGAATAAAAGCTTTCACTTTCATATAAATTTTGATTTGAATTTAATTGAATATAAAATCATTCAAGCTAAAATTGAAGTGATCAAAGCAGAGAATATATTCAAACATATGAAATAATCACTAGAATTGATTAAGCAAGCATTAGCAAGAGTTAGAATTACAATGAAGAAACAGATTAACAAGCATTAAAAGAAAATGATTTACAAGATAAATGACATAATGTTTCTGAATTTTAAAAACATCATGATTTCAAGATCATTAAAGAAATTAAATGATAAAATGCTAGAATCTTTCAAGATTCTGATCAAGATTGAACATGCATATTGACTGAAACTGTCATCAATAATGAAGATTTATTCAAAGTTTATCTTGAATCTGCTGCAACTGAATTTAAAGAACTTTTTAAAAAAACAATGAAATGAATAATCTGATTTTATAATGATTAAAGACAAAGATGAATAAAAGATGAAGAATATATTGAACTTCAGACACTATGAACAAGACAAATGACTATAATATCATGTTAATTGAAAAGAGTATAACATTGATTTACATTGATACAACGTTGATGAAAGTGAATTCAAAGAATGCTCAAAGATTGTAAATGACTTTCATGAATGATATTTGAACAAGTCAAGATAGAAATTAACTCAAAAGATGAAAGATTGACTGAACTGTAACAATGAGAACATTGTTTAATAAAGAAGAAAAGTAATGTTATGAGCATGCATTTCAAGTTAGTTTAACATAAATCATGTTAAACTATCATAAACTAGTATAAAACTGATGTTGACACGCTAGCAATCTAACGTGTCTTCATGAGTAAAACTTATGACGTGTTTCATCTTTCTTCTTCTTTAACTTTAAACTTCTAGTTAAAATACATTCATATGATTCACTTTATGCAGACTTATAACAATAATGATTGATTAAGTATTTATTGTAAACTGTTATCAGTTTTAAGAAATGTATTCTTCAATGTTTTTTTTGCAAAGTTGAATCATTACATCATCACTTAGATTCTCATTCAGAATAAATCTTTGTTTATTTCGCTTTGCAATATATCATCAGATTTTACAAATTTTACAATGTTTCTGAAAACTTTTTCTTAATTGAATCAGATTTCTTGTTCAATGATTCATTTATTTTCAATTTGTATGAAACTTTATGAATAATGAGATTAAAGTTTGTGAATAAAAGATTAATAAACAATAAATATGATGCTTTTTAAATTTGAATTAATTCAAGATTAATGTATTAAATTTATATGTATGATTTCTGTTATGATAGAAGATTGTCATTCATGATCAATCAATCAATAAGTATAATATCTTTCATTCTTGCAAATGATTAAAACAAGATTCATGTAATACAATTGAATCAGCTGATTTGTTTTTTCCATCAGATTTGATTTTCTTCTGATAAACTGCTGTGTCTTTGCTTTTACTGCATAAATCATACTGTATGTTTTCAGATAATTTGAACATGACAACATGTAATTCATTCAAGAAAACTGTCTTTATCTAAAATCAAGCGAAAGACTGATTCTAAAGATAAGTATTAATGTATCTTTAAACTTTCTGCTTTGCTTCTGAATTGTCTTTATTCTATCTTGCTGATTTTCTCTTTTCACTTCATTTCTGATCTTTGTCTTGACTTCATTTCTAATTCTCGAAGAAACAGTTGTAAACGAAGTTCACAGAGTTCTTTTAAATATGATAGTTTATAAGACACTCTGACATGATCTTTGATTGAAGTGATGAGATAGTGCTCAAGTTTCTAAATATGTACACTTTCTAATTTTATATATTCTTTGAACTTGCACATCTACATTCTTAAAACTTATGTACATTCAGCAAGTATATATCTCTTAAAGATATATATCATTAAATGATATATACACTCGAAAGATATGTACACTCGAAAGATATGTACACTTAGAAAGTGTATATCTTTAAAAGATATATATCTTCAGTAAGCGTATATTTTTGAAAGATATATACACTCAAGAAGTATGTACTTTTAAAAGACATGTTCACTCGAGAAGCAGACAACGATTGATGATGCAGACAACGACTGATGATGCAGTCAGAAACGAAGCGAGGAAATTCAGTAGAAGTATTTTCGACTCGATGCACGTTTCGATCTCGTGCACACTTTAAACTCGATTAGCAACTCATACTTTTATTATTATTATTCAATCATCATTCATAGAATCAAATTGCAATTAATATAGAGAGTTGTCGATATCTATATGAAGCTTTCAAGCTATAAGAATTAATCATCAAATCGCTTAAAAGCTTTGAATTGCCTTTCAGCTCGCGTAGATCTGATTTGACTTGACTCTCTTTTCATCTTCTCAATAGCAACAAAATCAGTGAATTGCTGTACTTTCATCTCTTTAGACTTCTTCTTTTGCTCTTTCTGAAGCTTTTTAGCCTTAAGCTTTTGCTTCTGAACTAGACGTCGTTGCTTCAATTTCTTCGCTCGTAGCTTCTTTTTTCGCTTCGCTTTCTTCTCTCGCTTCGTCTTCTTTTTTTCTCGTTTCATCTTTCTTTCAGCTATTAAACGCTGTTTCTCTAGCTTTTTAAGCTTTCGTTGTTTCTTTTCTTTCGTCTTTTGAATAGCAGCTTGCTGTTTCTTTTCGATTCTTTGAATTTGATGATCACAAGCCGTTTGAATCTTATTAGAACTAAAAAACATTCTCTTTGCCTCATCATTAATTTCTAAATCATCAAATAAAGACTTTTCACGTCGTCTGCGACTTCTCTCAATACGTACTGTTCATCGAAGATCTTCATTTTCTGCTTTCAGAAGAGCAACATCTGTAGTAAGCTTTTCAATCATATTGTTCAACTTACGAGCTTGCGAATCAATTGCTTCTTCTACAACTGACTTCATTAATCGTTGAATCTTTCTTCAATCAGCTTCTGATAATGCTGAAGAAGAAGAATGACTTGAAACAGGTCTAGCGTTCGATTTAATCTGCTTTATTATCTGTGTCGAATTGAAAGACAGCAATTCTGTCTTTTCTCATTCACTTTTGATGTTGACAGACGTGAAAGCAGCTTGATATGCAGATCAAAATAGATCAAAGAAGTCTCTTTTTAATATTCGAGAAAGTTCTTGATTCTTAAAGATTTAGTCATTCAGATTTTGCGAGTAGTAATTGGTCAAAGAATTGAATAAGCTGACATTTAGAGATTGAAGACGATGCGTAGAATTAGAAGAATATAAAGTCACGAGCATCTTGTTCTGCTCACATCAGTCAAGAAACTTCATGTTGATATGACTGTCATGCTCGTCAACGAATAGAAGGCGATAATCGCGTGAATTTCTGACTTTTGATCTCGTATTTCGATCAAATACGATAGTGAGTCAAGAGTAGATCAATTCATCGTTAGTTCAGTCAGTAGCGAAGAAAGCAAAGAAGCAGAATTGCTCTTTGAGATCATATTCAGTAAGTCAGCTGTTCTGAATATTGTCTGATATCGTCTGATAAATGATCGAAGAAAGTATATGAGTCATATTCATGCAAATGATTGCAATCAAGATAATTCATTCTCTATTGTTGTCTTGATCAGCATTCAGCAATTTGTCACTGTCAAGATGCTTTAAACTAAAGACTCTTCGAGTCTTTTGAAGAAGTTCAAGTAGAAAGCTCTTTTCGTTCATATTGTATGTGTTTGAAGAAAGAATCTTATATTCTTCAATTTTTTGCTTTATCTATTCTTATATTAGTATGAAACTAAACGTAATGAAGACACTTACAAGGTCAAAATAAAGCTGATATTGATATGCATTATCGACTTTCTTTCGCTCTAGATCAGCGCCTTGTAGAAACTTTGACTGCAGTATATCTGAATGACGTCAAACGAACTCATAAGACCAGTTTTTGCCTGGCTGTTTTCCAGATATATTATACGCAAAAACGCGAATCATGGCATTGGAAGAAGGTATATCACGCTCGGTAAGCTTGTTGATATAGCGAATAAGCTCTTTTTCTTGTTGGTTCGAAAGAATTGACGTTGTTTGCTTGCTTTCCTTCACGAAGGCCGTTTTACCCCTATGTCGTCGCGACAGCGTGCTTCGATTGATATTGAATTTCTTTGCAGTTGCAGTGTAGTTAGGTGAGTCTTGCAAAGCTAGATCTGCAAGCTCTGCCTCAATTGAAGCCATATTGAATTTGTAATTGATTTTTGAAGAAAGATGAAAGTAGTAAAGTGGGGTGTGCACGGGACCGGAACGTGCATCGGGCCGGGAATACTCCTATTGGAAAGGGCGTATGAGCGCTGGCTACCGCCTAATCTCAGCAGCCACTATTGTCTTGAGTGGGACCGCAGTTGTGAGCTGGAAGATATACATCGAAGACTGGAATACTGCTTTTGCTTTGGGAAGCTATTTGGTTGGAACAGTTGCAATATTTGCCATCTTAAGCCACTCACGACCATGATATCTGCATGGACATTGAAATGCCACATCACCCAGCTTTCCGCCAAAGCCATTCTTCAAATCCTTCAGACTTCGGTGATCGAGCATGTTCAACTATCGATCTCCATTTGTTCGTGGTGCCGGCAAGCCGGTGCGTTTGTGGTGATTGAATGAAGCGTCCGATTTCCTCGATGCCGTCAGCATCATTCCCTTGGCAGTCACTCTTAGCCTTTGCGGC
>JAABUH010002169.1_pt1 | contig 19410 bp, 16 predicted proteins | sample 5559121 | NCBI WGS metagenome assembly JAABUH01 (sample SAMN10711871, study PRJNA513364) | rock metagenome | isolation source: Antarctica rocks | place: Antarctica: Victoria Land, Battleship Promontory nord | collected 2015-12-28
GAGAGGAAGCTGCTCAACCAGCCAGCACCTGTCATTTTGTGTAAATGCTCTAACATGCAGCTTGCTGCCTTGCTTGACATACAGGGTACTAGGAAAGAAAGCTGTCTTATTGTGCCAGACGGTCATAGCCTTTTGAGCTTTGCTTGCCTAGTGCCTTTGCCTGCTGTACTGCTGTCAAGTTGGTACCTCTTTTACAGCAGGATTCCTGAGTGAGGGTAGTACCTCAGTAAATGCTCTGCACCGAGCGCTATGAGCAGAATCTGCCGCAAGGGTCACCGTTGAGCAAGTCAAGATGTGGTTATTAAGTCACGCCCAGGCTGTAGACTGCCTCATTCAATGCATGCAAGGTGGCAAGGATGGCAACTACAGCATGCACTTGGCATGTTCACTTGGCGCATTTTCTGCAAAAATGATAATCACATTTCACCTGGGAGCAAGCGTTACCAGACAAGAGGTGAGGCTCCTTGGCCCTTGGCTGGTGGCCTCGCCAGCTTGGCTTGCCAACAGTCCAGAAGCCTCAATGATACTTCCAACAGCCAATGTGTTTCCTGCAGCAGTCTGTAGTCTCTATAGCTTGGAATCATGGAAACACGTGTGTAATTCCTCTCCAAGTCACTGATGGCTAGAGGTTAACTCAACTACATCGTTCTAAATTGCTGCAATTTTCCTCTGTTCATACTTTCAATGGCTGAAATATACTGCAGGCAACAGCCTGAGAACCCCAAAGATTGGGAGAAGAAGCGCTTGGCTACTGTCAAAAGACTGAACAAGGTCAACGTCAAAGGCAGATGTGTGCAGCCACAAGGCTGGACTTTGCAAGACTACTTGCTAGAATGGCATGAGCCTGAGTGGTGATTGCAATCCCTGCAATATCCTATGAGGAGCGTAGAAGATCGCCTCAGGTATGCTGCTGAGCATGAATGGAACACAGTTGCTCTGCATGCAAATGTGCTTGCTTGCGTTTCTGAGCAGCTATGCTAAAGTCAGTGGTGAAAAGTTACATAAAGTTCATGTCTTGCTAGTTCAGGAGCATGACATGCTTCAACAACACGTTTGTCACAAATGTGGCTATTCCACAAAGCATATTGGACACTATAACAGGCATGTCCAGAAACCAGGAATTTGCAAGCGTAAGGACCTTGAGCATTGCAGACATTGTCAAAAAGCGTTTGCAAAAGGTGGATCTGGGCTGAGAAAACACGCATGCCGAGCCAATGGTCTGTTGTTGCCCTTCAACATGGATCTTTCAGCTGATCGCCGAAGCTCTGTGCGGTTGGCTTTGCAAGAGTTGCAAAAGTTAAGCAAATATAAGATTGAGCAGCTTGGACTTGCAGACTTGAAACCAGTGAGTGTGGCTGTTGCAGCCATAAGATATTTGCATTTTACACTTCTGCTTGCATAAAGTCATAACATCACCCTTTGTCAACATCACATTGCCAAGTTTGATATATTGCAACAACGGAGTGGTAGTCTTGTATGGGTCCCTCATCTTAAAGATGATGCTCTTCCTGTCTTGTTAGACGAAGCCGCTGACATGATTCAGCGTCTTGCACAAGCAAAACTCCCAAAGCGTCAAATGGAACACTTACACTTTTTGGTGAGACATGTCTTGCATCCATACTGGAAGAGCTGCCTCCTTCAGAGTCCTATGAGGACCTCTTCAGAAGGCAGCGGCCACAACTGGCTGAGCAAAAGGAAGCTGTATGTGTTGCTATACAGCTTGGGATGAGGTGATGCACAAGGTTGGTCAGCGTGCAAACACCAGAATGGAATATGAATACATGGTTGTTTATGCCTGTTCAGTTTGTATTGTCATATCGTTTGTCTTGCAACGTATCCCGAATCCACTCTGGCTTTGCCCGTTGTGAGAAGCCAATCACCATGAATCTGTTAGCATGAAGGCGAGAAATACGCATATTCAAAATTGAATATTCATTTACTGTATAAACTTTCTGTGCATGACCGAGGCTCAAGCTAACTTCAAATTCTTATTCCGGGCGTTGTCTGGCTACGGAAAAATATTGGAAAATGAATATGTGCACATGACTGCACTCGCCCACTTGCGTGTGATGTGAACTCGCTCACCTTGCGGCATATCCCAAATCCACTCTTGCTTTGCCCTTTATGGGAAGCCAATCATCATGCATTTGGTGCCTCAGTCCACGATCCGCCGTCGCTAGCCCTCTGGTACATATCCAGACGTGGGCAAGCTCCCTATAGTACCACGTTGGCCAGTTTGCGAGTGACTTGTTTCGTCGTGCAAGTGTGCTTTTTGCCCTTTGCAATTTGTAAACGATATCAATCAGTTAATCAGCTTGAACTTGGCGCTAATACGTCATGCAACCGAAAAGCTAACAACAGTGGCACGCAAAATCGATCAAGTCGTGAGGTCAGACTGACCTCAGGGCACAACAGACTGACTCGAATTAATGGCGCGCACCAAGGCAACATATCGACGCTCACAAGCTCGTCAGAGACAAAGGGATGCAAGGCGTGCAATTGTTTCTGGCGAACGTCTGTAACGCCTGCAACATCAACAAACTCCCCCTCCGTTGCGGGAGCATCGGCTGAAAAAAATATTGATAAGAATGCAGCCGCAGCCCTTGCGACAAATCAGCCAAGTGATCATGAGATTGATAAGGAAACGACAAACCAGCCAATCGTTGACTCAACCACTACTGTGAGGGAGGCAAACGTCGAGAACGACTGATTCAAACCAAGATTTGGCTAGGTGGTCTGGAAAATGAACCGACAACAAAAAAAAGCAACCTATCTGTTGCGCGTCCATCAACGGTTATGTCTAGACGAGTCAAGCTCTCAGCGTGCACGCCACTGCTGATAAAATAACGACCTGCCATCCTTGCCAAAGTTCTTTGCATGAGGCACAAATGATGCACTTGGCAAGGATGGCAAGGGTTGCTTCACAGCGTTTGTTAAATATGTTCAATCAATGAATCAACTAAACACGTTTTGAACAGTCCAAGTCTGGAAACTCGTCTGGAATCTTCTGCTCAATTGTGTTTGCACACAGTCACTTTGTTGCGTAATGATGTGTGTCAAAATGAACCATTCCTAAAGGAAGCTGACAGCTGTGCCTGCTTTGCAAATGATGGCACGGTCATCAACGAACCATGCAATGAGCCTCCTCGTTGGACGCCAAATGGGTTCGATTATCATGACAAATGTGATGAATACTATCATGCACCAGGTTGGCTGCGATTTGGACCTACAGAATAAAGCAATGCTTTTCTTGATGCACTTGCCACAAACAAAACAAGACTGACTGATAGACAGAAGGCGCAAGATCAAAGAGGTGCTTGACAAGCTTGGCCACATTCCCCGTGCGCATATGATCAGCTTCAATGTTGATGAATGTCTGTGACTGTGATCAGAAAATTGAGAACAAAATTGTGTGGACAAGCTTTGTGCTTGAATAACTGGCAGCTTGTAGTTTTACTTGAAATGATGCATGAAAAGCTTTATCGGAAGTTGAATTCCAGTCACAAACAGACGGAAAGAGACATGATGTAATGATATCAATGCATAAGCGCGCTCTGGACATGCATTCTGAAGGGTAAGGCTTTGTATGACACTGCATTCAAGTCGAAGCCTTGGTGATTGGCTCAGTCAGCTGAGCGTTGCCTGCTAGCCAAAATTGCTTGGTCAAACAAGCCTTCCACACCTATTTGACAGTCAGTGGGCTCGGTTGTTAGCGTAGCTCAAATCAGATCTACTTCTTTAGGGGAATTGGGCAGAGAGGAAGAGAGATTACAACGCTTTGGCCAGCCAACAAGTCTGATCACATTTGTCATAGAAACCTGATCATATGCTTGGAAAATCAAGACAATCTAGAATAAAGTTGAGAACTTGCATGTGATCCTTTTGTCTAAAGAAAGGCCTCATAGTGTCAATGTCTACGGAGAACAATGGTGCGTACTACTGCCTCAGCGGTTCCAAAGCAGGACATACATCATTGTGCTGATCCATCACGTCGGTCACACCATGTGATCTTCCATGTGAAGGTCTTAAAATTTTAGTGTTATTAAATATTTAAAAAATTCAGGATTTCGAAACTGCCTCGATTCACAAGCAACATTAAAAATCTTTGGCAGCTTATTTTGGAAAACCAGAAAAAAATAAATATTTAATTATTGAATAGCTGCAAGATTGGGTGCAGATTGTTGCCCCAAGGTGGAGGGTCTCCCAGCAGAACAGATGTGATGCATTGCAACGTTAACAAGCACGTGACTGATGTGTACTGGAACCACAGCATATGAGCCCAGCTCTAGTTCAGCTCAGATGTGCATAAAACCAACGCAAGCACATCTGCGTGCTTGCGAGCAATTTGGCTCATGAAAGCCGTCTCGAGATGGCTTGACACACTTGTAGTCATAGGCCTACTAGCTCAGGACGCTGTCTTATGAAACTGTCGTTGCCATCATGTTCCACCATCATCCTTGAAATGGTACAGATAGTGGTCATGTCAGCTCCGCTGTCATCTATCAGCTGCAAAATGTCAGCTCGGCCGCAGTGTGCTGTCTCAGCATATTGCAATTGTCAGCTGGGCTGCAAAGTGTCAGCTCATTGGCAGATTGTCAGCTCCTCTGAGATTTGCAAGCTCAGCTTAGGATGCTCAGCTGCAATCCCTTGGCTCAATCGTAACCCGTAAGCTCAGCCTCATACTGTCATGGATCTGCAGGTGTGTGAACCAGATTTGGCCACAGCCTCACCATCAGCAATTGCAGGGTGCACTGATAAGCTTGAGTTTTGCAAGGTCCCTATGGGTGCCCAAGCACGTACATGTGTACAGAGGTTTGTTTGTGCTGCTGCTGCCATGGCTTCATGTGTGTAGCTACATCTGAGGCGTGACTATCTGCAAGATTATCTGCAGTGACTCTTGGTCCATGCGGCCCCATCGTGGTGCGTCTGTAGGACAGCAGCTTTTCAAACGAATGCGCCGTGAGAAACCCAGTCAAAGCACGGCGCTCAGATGTGCAAAAAAGCAATGCAAGCACCTCTGAGTGCTTTATGACTGGAACTTGCTGCATATGCTGGTTGCTGACCGAGACATCATGTTCATAAATTTGTGGATGAAATAGCTATGCACCCCTAAACCCTACACCCTTAACGCTGTTCAGCTCTTCAATCATTGCTGGATTTGATGATACAGACCTTGTGACTGATGCGTACTGGAACCACAGCATATGTGCCCATTTCCAATGCAGCGCTCAGATGCGCATAACATCAATGCAAGCACGACAGGGTGCTTGGTGTACTGGCGTTTGCTGGTTAGGGTGGCTGTTGAATGAGACACTATGTCTACATCATCAGCTGATGATCATGGTGTCTGCTCAGTCATGATCTGTCGGCTCGGCTGCAGTCTGTCAGCTCAATTGAAATGTGTCAGCTCAGCTGGATTATGTCAACTCGGCTGCCATATGTCAGCTCAGCTCAATTGCAATGTGTCAGCTCAAGTGCATTTTGTCAGCTCAGGTGGCACTTGTCAACTCAGCTGTCAGCTCAGCTATAATTCGTCAGCTCAGCTGTTGGCAGCACCCTCTTAGCTCAGATGTACTTTGCCATCTCAGTTGCAAGCTGTTAGCTGAGCTGTGATCGGTCTCCTTGAGGCTGCGGTCTGTCAGCTGAGCTTTGATATGTCAGCTCGGCTGCTGTCTGTCAGTTCAACTATCAGCTCGATCATGTCAACTCGGCTGCAAAATGTCAGCTTAGCTCAAGTGCAATGTGTCACCCCCCTTTATCAGCTCAGCTGCCACTTGTCAGCTCGGCTGTCAGCAGCAATGCGTTAGCTCGCATGTAATTTGTGATCTCGTTTGTACTCTGTCCGCTTGAACCTGTGACCTGTGGTGTCAAAACCTGTCAACTATCAGCTTATACCAGAGGCTAGGTGGACCTCTGGGGGTCATGCATCACACACTGATGCACCTTTAAACCACAAGGCAAATGATCAAGCAAAACCCAAGCATAGAGTTTTGCTCATGCTTGAGGATGTTGATGACAACTGCTTACTGCTTCTAAATCCTCACAAAGCAGCCATAGTTCTACATAACTTTCACTAATGATCCTTGCTATCCTTGACGAGGCTTACTTGCAAATTTGCTTGGCAAGGATGACAAAGATCTGCAGTAAAGCATCAGCATAACAATGGGCAACGTGATTGTTACAAGCTTCACTACTTTGTCTTTTCCAGATGTCCGTGTTCATTGCAACGAGAGGACAGAGTCCAAATGAGGACATACTACAGCTCAGCCAAAATGTTGCAGCTGACCTGGTAGCTGAGCTGACGAGTTTGATCTGAGCTAACAGGGTGCAGCTGAGTTGACACATTGCAGCTGAGCTGCCGTATTGCAGCTGAGCTGACAGACTGCGTTAACAGACTGCTGCCAAGCTGACTGACCATGACTGAGCAGACAGGTTGCAAAGGCGCTTGCAATTCATAGCTGAGATGAGGCTTGACAGCTGGTCTGTTACAGCAGATAAACTGCACAACAGAATACGCTAGAGCAGATGGATTGCACTGCTGCAATCATTGCAGCAGCTCAGCTGACAAAATACACTGTATTTAATACAGCTGAGCTGACAGACTGCAGCTGGACTGACAAAGTGCAGGGCAGAGCTGCAAACAAGGTGACACTGTTCAGTATTGCTGACTGCATCGCGCCGAGCCAACAACTTGCAGACAGGCTGACAAACTGACGGGCTGAAAGGTGTGCACATGAGCTGACAGATTTGAATCTCACAACAAACGTAGCAGCCAAGCTGACAAACTGCAGCTCAGCTATCGATTCAGTCAATGTTTAAAGTTTAACATTTTAAACGGAAGGTGAGTTGAAACGCCACTGTTTGCTCCCAGTCAAGAAAAGACGTGATGGCAGGACTACAAAGGAGTGGAGTTCGAACAGTCGTCATTGAGCATCACGTGTTCACGGGGTTTGTGCAAATGCGGCTGGAGAATTGGTAATGCGGCTGTAAGGAGATTCCTCTGCCAAATATCCTGAGCGCTCAAGAACCAAATATATGGATATTTAAGTTAAGCTACGCCAAGGCTGGTCTGGACTCACAGCCCAAACCTCCAAACTTGTAAGCACAATCACACTCAGATGTCCAGAAAACAAACAGATGGAGGTATGAGTCAGCTATTGGCCATGTCTGATCCGGACTCACAGTCCCAAGATCCAAAAATGATTGCTGGATCTTCTGTCATCATAAAGTAAAGATCACACCAGATGTCCAAGAAACAAATATATGGAGGTGTGAGTCAGCAATTTGCCATTGCTGACTCACAGTCCAAAGATGCATACATTTGAACATGACCCAACGACCACGCTCGGCTGTCCAGGAAACAAATCGATGGAGAGATAGGTCAAGCTATGCCGACACTGGTCTGGACTCACATTTCGGACTTAATTGTCCAGAAAACAAACAGATGGAGGTATGAGTCTGCTATTGGCCATCACTGGTCTGAACTCACAATCCAAACCTCCAAATATGTGAGCATGAAAAACCTAGCTTACTTGCCCTCACACCTGTTGTGCGCTGTGTGCCTGTGCCAATGCAAGTTGTCACATGGTAAGCTTACTTGCTGAAGCAAAAGCACATTCTTCAGATTCTTACAGGGCATCCTTGCCATCCTTGCCAACCTTGGAAGTGAATGTTGGCAAGGATTGTCATTGAAATCATTAGATGGCTACGTTGTATGTTTAGCCATAGTAGCACCGGTGCGGCAAGTTTTTATTCTCGGTGCGTCGGGGCGCGCACCCAGGCCCTGGTGCGATTAGTAAACCGTAACATGCTTGTAACTCATACAGAAGTCGCTGAAACCACCGTAACTGGGTGTTTGAAAGTGCGCACAAAGCGATCTTGACGGCATTTGACAACGCGTCCGGCCGGATGTCAACGTTTAACAGCTTGCAGGCCACTGCACATGCTCATGTAAAAGTATTGGCCAAGGGTAAAGGGGGCAATACCAAGTTTACTTGCAAGCACTGTAATAAACAATTTACTAGCTTTACACACCAAGTGACTGGTGGATGTCATGCATTTGTAAAGCTTTTCTTCTTCCTCCTGTGCTGCAGTCGAGTCTGTAGCTCGTTAAGCCAGCTAATAGCTCGATTTGCAGTTATGCCGCACCCCGCAGCCGAACTGGCCAAAAATAGGGTGCGGGTTCGAGCGTACGGGTGCTACTATGTGTTTAGCAAACAAGTGTATGTTTGAATGGTTTGTGTGGGAAAGACACTCACTCACCATTGTTATTTTGCAGCTCACTCACAATTCATATCAAGACAAAATTCAACTCGACCCTGCACTGTTCTGCAGCTCAGAACATTTCCTTGACTTTGCCTTCATTTGCTTACTGGCCCTCGCTCTTGGTGTGCGCTATGTACCTGTTCCAATGCAAGTCATCACATGGTTAGCAACAGTAAAATTGAGAGATTGTTGCAGGCCATCCTTGCCATCCTTTACTTGTAAGGATTGGCTTGAAGTTGGCAAGGATGGCAAGGATCATCAGCAACGAAGAATAACAATCAAATCAAGATAAACGGGCCATGCAGTCAGTCAAGCACACAAAATGCATAACAGCTTAGATGGACTGCAACATTCAACGTTATTTCAAGCAGATTTTCAAGCTCCTCGGAGGTCTCAGTGTTGTCAAGTGTTGCGAATGATCGTGATTGCAGCATCATCTAAGTTGTTGAACTTGGCACTTATGTACTGCAGATCCTTGCCATCCTTGCCGGCTTGCGACTGAACCTTGGCAAGGATGGCAAGGATTGTGGGTGAAATGCAATTGCAACAATGGCTGCTTTGTGAAAATCTAGAAGCAGAGTAAGCACTCGCCATCAACATCTTCAAGTTGAGCAAAGCTCCCTTCTTGATGTTCTTGATCATTTGCCTGTGATTTTAAGGTGATTTTAAGATGCATATACATATGATTCCTTCTGTTCAATCTGAAACCTGAGCAATTGACTGCAACAACTTTTTGTCAAAACAGTGCTCTCTCATCTATGCTTTCGAGTTACCCTCGTCACCTCACCAACGCCTCTAATATAACATCATCTGCTGAGAACGCTGCTCATATACAGTGATGCATCTATGCTCAGCTGAGGCAAGCAAATGCTTACAATGGATTGTATGCCCGCCAGCCGGCGTCCTGCTACAAATCTACAGCGTCTGGTCCAGCGTATGTGGCGTGCATAAGGGCAATTATATCATCTCTGGGAAGTGTTCTTTGCCCTCCCATTCAGTCCAGCTGTGTTTGCCAGCCAGCCTGATGCTCGGTGGCAACCAGTGTCAAGTACCGTGTCACACATTGATGCAAGTCTTACACTGGCACAGCAAAGTAAAAGTGATGGCCAGTGTATCTAACAGCAGCAGTCGTAATGTGAAGCGCCGTCATCGCTTGCAGCCCTGACCATGATTAGCATGTGACTGGCCTGCCACCGACAGCTCGGCGGTGGTGTCACAAGATGACTAATGTCAAATGCGGCTGGCAGTACATTGTGAATCTGGGGCAGTGCGGCTGTCAAGCGATTTATGGGGGAATCTCTGCATCAGCAACTCTGCAGCCGCATTTCGGCGAACCCCGTGATCACGTGCCTACCAGCGAGGAACCAGATGCAGTTTCAGAATCACAAGCATACGTTGAAATACATGCATTTCAGTAGATTGTCCAAAATACCATGTATTTGCACGGTATACAGTGTATATGCTCCTTCTAGCCCACTTGTAAAATTGTCAATCACCATGTGTATTTACTCTATATATACGCGTATCCGTATAAATACACGTATATACAGGTATTGATGGCCCAAAAGTCATGTATTTCGCAAGCCTAAGCTGACCAAACAAACGAAGGTCAAACACACGCTTTCCACAAGACGACGACTTTGTAAAGTCGCAACGCACGTCGTCGTTTGTTGTATTGGTAAAAAGTTCTGTGAAGCTGGCTGCATTTCAGTTTGGACGTGTTACCACTTTGTGTAGCTACGGAGAAGCCTAGCTGCTGAGAGTTTCTGCGATGGCTGTATCGGACGGCTTGCAGCCGAACGTGAAACCTTCAGCTAAGAATATCGATGTTCTTGAGCCGCTCCCGATGGAGGAAATGTCGTACGCGGAGCAGTACGACTACCTCGTCTCGCAGCCGAAAGGGTCAGTAAACTTCGGAAAGCCTTGCAAGAAACCGTCCCTGCAGGCTCAGGTAAAGTTTTGGACAGCAGCACCATGTACTCTGTTTGAAGGCTTGTGCATATTTGCATGAGCACTGACACCAGCTCAACATCCAGTGGATTATCTTTGACACTAGCTGGGTGCAACTGATCTTTGCCAGTAGCACCTGTGCTGTACCGGTACCTTTCGAGGCTGTCTGCTGCTTATGTTGATTGGAAGACTTAGCAATGTTGGTTAGGCAGTCTCTGTGCCATTCGAGACCTTTCGAACTCACTACTTGTGATGTTCTTGCAGACTGCTGACAAGCGCTCCTACAAGATTCCCTTCAGCAACGTCTATGCTCAGACCAAGCACTCAATGAAGTACTACCACCACTGGGGGACGACCGCGTTCATGATCTGGATTCACGGCATGTGTCTGTTGGCGCCTGCCACTTACAATCCTGTCCTGGCTATGGTCACTGGCCCACTCATCATCATCTTTGGCCTGTCTATCGAGATGGTGTTCCATAGGATGCTGTGCCACAGGGCTTTCAGCTCTCCCAAGTGGTTGGAGTACACCATGGCCTACTTTGGCATCTTGAATATCCAGGTAAGCAGTCTTCCCCCAATATGCATATGATGTCATCTTCTCAAACCAGACTGCTTATATCAAGCATGATTTGCCTGTGCAGCATCAGTGCAGCATCACACTCCTCTGTATAGTATCAACTACATGCGCACGGCTTCGATGCTTTGCCACACAAAGTGATAGTGGACAGCATAGCAAGCTGCTTGGTCATCATAAGTCGCCTGAATCACGTGTTCCCATCAGGGCATTGTTTAATTGTTGCAAAGAGCCTGTCCCTTTGCGCACTTTAGCTGATCACAGCAGGTTCATGTATCTCCTGGATCATCAGCACTTCTGTTTCAGCATCTGCTTCATCCTAACATTGCAACGACAGGATTTACCATGGTGACATTGGTTTGTAGCGCGATTTTGTTGCGATAAAGCCAGGCCTTCGTTGCACCTGATGTGTTCATAGTGCTCCTTACTGATACTGCGAGTGCCTTTCTGTGTCTGCAGGGTGACCCTATCGAGTGGGTCTCTGACCACCGATACCACCACACCCACACTGACACCCCCCTGGACCCCCATTCCCCTTATGACGGGTATTTCTGGGCTCACATTGGCTGGTTGTGGGACAATGAGGTACGCCTACACTGCTGACATGTCATTGTAGTCACCAAGCTGGTCAGTGATTTCTGACAACCATATATTTTGCCACCGTTTGCTGTGTGTTGTTGTCTTGCTGTGAGGTTCAACACTGGCGTCAACATTTATAGTTGAATGAAGTGCTCTGCTGTGTATTGGCATAAGTTGTCAGTACTATTCTACACAGTTGTCTCTTCTACATCAGGCGAGGCAAGTGCAGCATATTTTGCACTATATTACACCAACTTGCATCAACTTACACCAACTTACATAGCTGCATTTTGTATACGGCAGCTTTTTGATGGTCTGCGTTGTTTGCCAGAGTTCAGTAGACAAAGAACTATATTTCGAGTAGACACAGTATATTTTGAAAAATTCCAAGTGCGTTTGTGAGCATTTTGGCCCAATCGTAGGCAAACGTCTGGAGCAACTGTCAAAGCAATGCTCAACACCCAGAGCGCAACAGAAACTTGCTTTATTTTGTGCGCAGGTGCTGTGGCCTAAGAAGGGAGCATTTGACAATGCCAACGACCTGAAGGAGCAGGCCTTCTACCGCTTCATTGCCAAGACTTACTGGGGCCACATTGCTTTGCAGTTTGCTCTACTGTATGCTATCGGCGGCTGGCCCTGGTTTGTGTGGCTGGGCTGTGTCAGGGTGAGTCATGCCTGCTTACTTGTGAATTGAACCAGGAATGTCTGGCATGCGACAGGGTGATTGTACAGTGCACCTGGTACGTTAACCTGCTGTACGCCTTCAGAGGTTGGCTCTGGGTTGTGGGACTGAGTTGCTTCAGAATGAGTCGCCCGCACCTTACACCACATGGCAGTAAATGCTTTTAGCTCTTCCTCACTGAAGCATCTGGCCCGCAAAGCAGCCAAAAGTGTTGCTGCAGTTATCTTTAAAGATGAGGAGAGGCCTGCCCGGCTCGTAGGGCAGCAGTGGCCAGGGAATGACCTTTACAACCACTCAAATATGGCTCTTATGCATGCGTTGCCATTCACAGAGTAACAAATTTGTATTTTTCTGGTGCAGATTGTGGCCATCTTCCACATCACCTTCACAGTCAACTCTGGCTCTCATGTGTGGGGCAACCAGCCATATGAGACCAACGACCTGTCCAAGAACAGCTGGTGGATTGCTATTATCTCAATGGGGGAGTGGCACAACAACCACCATGCATTTGAGGGCTCTGCAAACTTTGGCTTGGAGTGGTGGCAGTTTGATGCCACCTACACTATCATCAAGTGTATGGCACTGATGGGTTTGGCTTACAACATCAAGTTGCCTTCTGAAGAGAACCTGCAAAAGGCACCCAGAAAGGCTGCCAAGGCTGCTTAGATTCTGCTCGTCAGGCATATGCAGGGAAGGGCTGTATGCTCATACGTGAGATTACATGCTGACTTCGAGGCTTTTACACAGAGGGCCCTAGTCAGCCTTAGCAACTGCAAATGTTGCTTGAGAACTGCTGAGAGTCAAATGAAGGGTTCTGCTTATACTCAGATTACCTCAGACTGCTTTATGCACACAGGCAGGTTTAGAATGTTCTGTGAGTCAATATTGTACGAACTTTCATCATATTTAGTTTCTTTGATTACCTTTGTAGAACTGCAGATTCATTTTATGCCTTTCTGGATCGCTGCCACGATATTAACCTGGCAGGGTCGACAATCTCAGGGTTCTGCGATATTCAGTGCTATCAGCTCTCTATGTGTTGAACAGCTTTCCCCTGTTCTGCTTGTATCTCTGAAGGTTGCGAAAACTGCTAACTGCTTCTGAGTAGGGACTGAGAGTCCGAATTGGCAGAGAAATGCAGGCAAAAATACTTTCTGATGTGTTATCTTCATCATCTCGTGTAACAAAGTCGGCACTGTGTAGACATAATGCATCTTGACTTCGTCCCTAGACACACCATACCTGTGCAACGCGTGTACCCCACATCGACAGACTGTCAGATCAGCAACAGCTGGTGTGTGTGTCAACCACTGTGAACCTGTGCACAGTGATGCTGCAAGCGGTCATTGTGCGCAGAGAGACATGTGCGCAACTTCAGCATTTTCTTTACATGGGCATTGTCTTGCACGTGATCTTGCCACACGTGTTGCTGCCTTCTCAAGTTGATCAGCAATGGTGCAATGATCTGGACATTGGCAAAAGCCCATTGCCAGCCATACATGCCCGAACAAAATCAACACTGGCATGATGCAGCTTGACCCATGCAAAATGCTTGGTGCCTGCTCTGCTGCTGTCTCCCAAACCACATCACACCTTTGGATTTCTCCCCCTGGTGACTGACAGCAACATTGCCAGCCATACATGCCTGCACAAAATCAAGACTGGCATGGTGCAGGTTGGCTTATGCAAAAATGCATGGTAAACAACTGAGTCCGAATTCCGGAAATATTCCTGACAATGCTAGCATGCTAGGTTCTAATTCTGAGGGCCTAAAAGACTCATTGAGCTCGTTAGACACTGACCTGCGGCCTTTGTTGGCATGATGCAGTTCTCTATCATGAAGGGAGAAGTCATTGGTCTGGTGCGCAACTGCTGCATCAACCAGATCCTGGGCACAGACATGAAGAAGCACTTTGACATCACCTCCAGATTCTTGGTGGGTCACCGCTGCTCTTCTTGCTGCCGCAATCCATACTGCATCTGATGCCCTGCTCATGCTGCTGCTGCGTATACTGCTGCTGCCGCTACTCATGTTGTTGCTGCTACTTGTACTGCTGCTGCTGCTAGTAATGATGCTGCTGCTGTTAGTAGTATTGCTGCTGCTGCTTGTGCCGCCATACAGATACCATTTTCATTCAACGCATTGAGGCCTGACTGCTACTTGATGGGCAATAGATGTCCGTCACAGTCCCAACCCATGATCCCATTGCCATGCACTCCCAAGGCTATCTGCCACATTCATGACACTCTGTGAACTGCCGCAGCTTCTTGGGCAGTTTGTGCCTAGCTACTTTTACAGAAGTACATGCCACAAGCCTTGGGCATTTCAGGGTATCGCTTCCTATCTCTTTTGCGGGTAGCACAGCTTACAACTTTGGCCTGTGCTTTCACTTCTGTTTCACTGTGACAGCAGTTTTGGCTTCACCGATATCATGCTAGCGCTGTGAACGCTTTGTGCGGCGGTAAACTTGTACACAGAACGTTACATCGCTTGCCTGCCTACCCTGAGTTGCAGCATCAGGCAGCTTCACAGCTGTGCGCTACATCACTGTCCTAACACAATTGTCTCAGACGCTGGACTCTACTTATGGGGCTGTATGGGGCATCAGCATAGAAGCTGCAATGGTGTTCACGATATTCAGACATAAATCATGTTCACCACAATGCATAGTTGACAATGCCATAATCCCGAACGGAGGCCCTGTACTTGCAGGATAAGGGCACAATCTAGTACATTAGCTGAGAGCTCATTCGCAGGATCTCTCTGGAGCTGAAATGCCTGAATAGTACATGTCAATGTGATGATTTGTGCACCTAGATGTCTGTGCTAGGGGCCAACTTACCTGAGAAAATAGTAACACCCCGATGATGACAGCACAGGCCTAACAGCCCATGCAGGAAACTGTAGCCAATCCAGTCAGGTAGAAGGTCAGCAAGACCCTGCGGCTTCTCAGACTTGTCACGCCCAACTGGAGGTCTGGGTTGATCTCCTCTCCAGCCAGCAGACTCTGGCTTTTGTGAAAAGCCTGCAATGCCACCAGAACTACCTTGTGCTTGTTGGTCCCCTGGGCATAACCAAGGCAGACAACCAACAGCGGAGGCCTGGCAGAGAGCAACGCTATCACTTGCTGTTGCAGGTGCTGCTGTGTGGGGCCCAGGGCATGCAGGTAACGCTGGTGCGTGAATATTCAGCTTGAAGACTGAGTTGCAGCTGATCTGCAAGACTATTTTCATCTTTGTACACACTGCTTAACCTGGTGTCGTGATGGACATGTCTCAAGGCTGATACACAATTGTCCAGCCCACCTGTCAGTGTGATGCCTTTGTAGGCTGCAACAGCTTCTCCTGTGCACTCTGTCTGGTCTTCATTGGCCTGTAACTAGAGCCACCCGAGATCTCATTATTAACCTCCCGCAGGGCTATCCCATCCTTGGGTATCCGCTCGTCCACATCTTCCATCAATGCTGCTGCAATCTCATCACATGATACACCGCCAGCATTTTCCTGCACATCAGGTAACAACACCCTTACTTGATATGTCATGAGTTTGATTTGAGGTGGCTTGCCAGCAACAGCTTCACAGTGCCGTCGAGGTTGCTACCACTCTGTCAGCGTTGATTGGCGTCTCAGAAGAGTACTGGAGATCTGCCAGGGAGGCAGCGATGCGCAGAAGTGGTCCAGAATGGAAGTTTGATTTGAGCTGGCTTGCCAGCAACAGCTTCACAGTGCCGTCTAGGTTGCTACCACTCTGTCAGCGTTGATTGGCGTCTCAGAAGAGTACTGGAAATCTGCCAGGGAGGCAGCGATGCGCAGAAGTGGTCAAGAATGGAAGTTTGATTTGAGCTGGCTTGCCAGCAACAGCTTCACAGTGCCATCTAAGTTGCTACCACTCTGTCGGTGTTGATTGGCGTCTCAATGAAGGAAGTGATACTGCATACCAGCAGCAGCTGTGCAATGCCATTAAATGTACACAACAACCTTCAGTCTCTTGGTGATTTTGAAGTCCTAGAGACCTAGAAGACAAACTGCAGCAGGCAGACTCACCTGAATGAGGACATCTATGTATTGCAGCTGTTGCCACAGGGTGTCAGTAGTTAATGTTCTGGTGAGCCAGTGATGTTTCAGGCAAGCTGTGAGTAGAGTGTATGCCGTGCACGGGGCGCACAATCTGTTGCACAATGTACAACAGTGCTGGAAGCCGTGTCATCCCTACGTCCACAATTTCAAAATTAGCCTATACTGATGTGACTGGAAAGCAAGTGAGACAAAAGTGAGCAGTGACCAAGAAAGTTACTCTACATGCTGGCAGCGTGCATCAATTGCAATCTAGCATGACTGTGTTCGGCGTCCTCCACTGGCTGTGAACTGTCCAACTGATTCAGTCTTTGAACATGTGTTTCCAACAATATGCACATTCGACGGTCATCTTGATCTTATTGACAGCAAAGGAAGCAGCAGGCTGGAAATGTTGACAGGATACAGCAACCTTAAACAAGCAACCTTGGGGATGAGGAGAGACTAATTGGGCAAACATCAGGGGGCGTCGGTTCACAGCTCGATCCATATACAAACATAGTATGACCCCTCTATGGCTGCACCACAATGGCTTGAAAATTCACGCTGCAGGGCATACCAGGGACAAGCCACTTGCAGATAGACTGCAGGCGACAAAGCAGAGCTGGAAGTTAGTCATGCAATCCTATTACTTCCTTTGCAGCTGTCATTGCTGCTAAGTATGCCAGGAAAAGCTACAGATGGGCATATTAGTGTTGAGCCACTGTCTATCATGTAAGGAAGACATTTGCAGCGTCTCTGAGAGCCTCTGTCAACTTTTGCACTTCCATATTCTGTGATAATTTTTAAAAACAGAACACACCACTCCTCATGCAGCATTGTGTCAAACACTATGGACAGTGCCAAACCACCCAAGACCTTTAGCTTCAATGCCAGCCCAACACATGCAGCATGCCATCCTATGCCAGCCCCATTCAGCTGATCATGCTGCCGCAATCTTGTGAGGTCAATTTTAACGTCGGTGCATTCTGGCAGGTTCAATCAGGTTGCAACAGCATATTTGTGGGGTGTATGCATCCCCCGCTGGCGTCCCTCCATGCCAACAACTGCAGGATGGCGTTGTAGTGGATGAAGGCCAGAACCACACACATGTGGAACAGCTGATGGCTGTTGAGCCACAAGTCGAATCTGCCAAATACAGTTTTTCAGGGACACGGCACGCATACAAAGTTGCTCCGCCCTGCAGCAAACGTGAAGCTAGTCAGCAGCCTTGCATGCATTTGGCCTGGCACAGCATCTGTTGATGAAGAGAACAGGGATGGTCAGTCAAGTCAGATTTTCAGGCATCCAGAAACCTCCAAAGTTGCTCAGAAATGCATCATTCCTGCTGCATTAGGCAAATGGCCCAGAAGTCCCGAAACAGCTAGCTGAGTTTGACAAAACGCCTTGGTAGGTTGACAGCTTATCAAGGTACTTCATAATGCTGGCCAGGTATGTTGAAAAGCAAAGCTTGCAGCCACCCTGAGCTTGCGTATGGCATAGGCCATGACACGAATGGGGATGGGCAAGGCTCTTCACCATTGGCCCAGGAGTCCTCATGCTGGCCATCACTTACCAGGTAGAGCAGACCCATGAGGATGTCTAGCCACAAGGCTGCATTAACAGCCTTGACGTCGTGGTTGATGACCCAGCTGTGACCCACTGGGACGATGCCAGTGAGGCCCAGCCCAGCAAACAGGGTGGCCCGGAAGCCCCTGTAATCTTTGCCCTGGAAGGAGTTGTGCACAGACACTACCCCAGTCCCCACTCCTGCGCACATTCAAAATGTTCAAAAAGCACAATGTCCTTGACAGTGCTTAGGAGGGCAACTTGGAGTCGACTGCTGGTAGGAAATGGACATAAAAGTTATTCTGTTGCTGCACACACTGATGAGAATTGATAGCGACTGCCAAAGAGGACACACTATGGCAGCTTCATTCCTGCACACATTGAACAAGCTTGCATCAAATGCCAGTGGCCATACATGATGCCATGCCACAGTCTTGCACATGCTATAGCAATGTTGCATTGACTTCCAAAAGGACACAATGTGACCGATGTGACCACCCCTGTAACTACACTCATCAACCCACAACCATGCCAATTGAATCCGGGCACAGTTGCATAGGCAGGTCGCCTAGCCGATTGTAGTGTGCTTAGTGTGTCTGTTCAGAGCACATACAGTAGAGACGGACGAGTGCCTCACCAAGTGCTGTTATCAACGTAAGATAGAACAGTGACCACTTTGGCGAGCACATGAACCCTGCACACCACAATTTCAGTACGCTGTTTGCAGGCACTTTCATGCGTCACGATTCTCCAGATGCCCAGAGGTTGTTTTGATGGGCATAAGGCAGAGGGGGAGGGTTGTGCATGTCTGGCCTTGGTTGCAGAGCCTGTGAGTACTGTACCAGTTTCAAAAGCCGATGCGTTTGGCTCATGAGCACATCAAACACAGAACGAGGCAGCATGCTGCCGCTGAATCCTTCACAACTCATCTGTACACATTTCACTGTTGCAGCAATTGCAATCGCTACAACATATTTGGACACACAGAAACTTGGAGATAACTTACCATAATATGTTTGTGGGTAGAACGAACACACAATGAGGATTGCAATGCCCAAGTAGTCAAAGCGCCAAATGAACCTTGAAACGTGTGCTGCGCAGCAGCCAAAAAGATGGCAGGTTGCTGACGTAAGCAAGCAAGCCATTGCTCCTATTGTGAAGACATACACTGGCCATGTTTTGACTGGCCAGTTGATGTTCAGAAGGCCTGTTGCTGCCTTGCCAAGCTTGACATCAATGTTGCGGGGAAAGTGATGAAAATTTCGCGCCTCCTGAGCTGCGGTACTGTCAATGTCTGGCAATATGCTGAGCCCATTTACTTTGAGCTGGCTCTTCAAGTTGCGAGTGTTTGCCCACCCAGATCTAGCAGAGTCCCAGTTGGAACGAGCAAACTGGTACAGCTGATCTTGTACTTGGGCAAGCCGTGGCGGGCTTGATGCTAATGGTGCAGGTCTCCTCCAGATCAGAACCAAGGTCAGGACCAGAAAAAGGACGAAGCCTGCACACGCGTTGCATCGCAAGTGAGAGCAATGCACCTCACAAGGGATCAGGTGGCAGCACCGAGCTTGCAGAAGCTGACCGAGCAAGTGTGACCATATGTTTCCAGTCTCGTTGTGCAGTCCAACAACTGACTTGAAGCTTTCCCAAGCGCTAAGGTGATGTACTCGTTGCCCTGCAGCTTTTTGGGCAGACTGTTGAAACTCGCATATGACCTGCGCAGTCTACCACGTTGTCTG
>JAABUH010002170.1_pt1 | contig 19406 bp, 13 predicted proteins | sample 5559121 | NCBI WGS metagenome assembly JAABUH01 (sample SAMN10711871, study PRJNA513364) | rock metagenome | isolation source: Antarctica rocks | place: Antarctica: Victoria Land, Battleship Promontory nord | collected 2015-12-28
CCTTCCGCGAGCTGGAGGAGCGCGGGCTGCTGCTGGCCTCGCAGCGCTACAACCGCGCCCCGACCGACCGGACCAAGTGGTACACCATCGACTTCCCCCGCCTGCTGGCGCTCGACGCCGCGCTCGGGGCCACGCCCGAGGATTCCCCAAGGGAGCAATTTAACCCCTTGGAAGGGCGCGATCGCGACATTGGAAGGGATCGCCCTGATCCCATGCGAAGGGAGCAGATTAACCCCTTGCAAGGGATCGCTTTAACCCCCTCTAACCAGAGACTACCGACAGAGATCACCACAGAGAATACGCAACAACAACACGCGGTGTCTTCGCCCGTGACCGCGAGGGCACCGCAACCCGCTGACGATGTTGTTGTTGTTGATCCCTCCCCATTGATTCAAGCGTTGACGGGGCGGGGGGTCACGACGGGGGTGGCGCGGCGACTGGTCGCGGACCACGGCCCGGCGGCGGTGGCGCGGCAGGTCGCCTACCACGACCACGAGCGCGCGGCCGACCCCGCCGACCCCAGGCTGACACCCGGGCGGCTGCGGCGGCGAATCGAGGGGGACTGGGCGCCGCCGCCCGATTTCGTACCGACAACCGAACGGGAGCGGCAGGCCACCGAGGAGGCACGGCAGCGCACCGATAGCCACGCCGCCCGCGCGGCCGATGACGAGTGCTGCCGACGGGAGCGCGCGGCGACCCTCGTCGCCGTGGGAGCCACGGCGGAGGACCAGGCGGCCTGGCACGTCGTGGTCGGGAGCCCGACGCCCCTCCCCATGCTCTTCCGGGAGGCGCTCTTCCGTGCCCCGTATAAGGGGACCGGACCGGTGATCATCCTCCGTACGCCCGAGGAACGCGACAGGGCAACCGGCGACGGCTACGCTCGGGAGCGGCGCGAGCTGGAGCGCCGGCTGCGCGAGCGATTCCCCGCCTACGCGCGGTCGGCGCTGCTAGGCAGGGTGGGGGTGTGCTACGCGGCCTACGATGAGTGCGCGGCGGCGTTTGCCCGTAGCGGGAGCGAGGCCGACAGCACGGTAGACGATGAGCGGCCTGCCATCGGGTGACATGTCCTATCCGATACGATCTGGGGGTATGCCCCGACGCGACGGAAGTTTCGGTCCGAAATTTCGCCCCCTCCCTGGAGAGATAAGTTTCGGAACCGAAAGAGAGTACTTTACCTTTCGGTGATGGTCATCTATAGTATTCCCGTACGTACATAGCGGGTTTAGCGGTGACGAGAGGGGGGGCGATGGGAGCGAGGGGAGCACCGGGCGACGGTAGGGTCGGGGGGGCTGCAGCGCGGGTGGCCCCGGTCCTCGCGGTCGTCAATCGCAAGGGCGGTGCGGGGAAGACGTCATCGGTGCACAACATCGCCGGCGTCTGGGGGACCTGGGGCCTGCGCGTCTGCCTGGTCGATCTGGACACGGCCTTCAACCTCACCGAGGCCTGCGGCTACCCGGAGGAGCGCCGCCAGGAGGGCGGTGACTGGCTCGTCGACGGGAGCCCCGAGCCGTGGCCCGTGCCGGGGATGCCCAACTGCGCGCTCGTGCCATCCGGTGCGCGACTCGCGGACGGCATCGAGCGGATGGAGCGGCTGGCGATCGATCGGGAGCGCTACCTCGGCAAGGTCCTGGCCCCGCTGCGCCGACACTTCGACGTGCTGCTGCTCGACACCAAACCCGACCTGGATATCTCGGTGACCGGGGCGCTCGCCGCGTCGACGCACGTCCTCGCGACCGCCCTCACCCTGCCGCAGCCGATCTACGGCGTGGTGCGCTCCCTGGGCCTGGTGGAGGACCTGCGCGAGGGGGTGCCCGACCTGCGGGTCGTCGGCTTCCTACCGATGGCCTACAACGCGCGTGGGCTGCGTCCGGCGGCGCTCGGCTCACTCGTCGAGATGGCGCAGGAGTACGGCGTCACCTGCCTCCCGCCGATCCCCTACACCGAGCACGCCGGCAAGGAGTCGCAGTCGCACGTCCCGGTGGCCCTGGCCTACCGCAATACCTCTGTCGGGCAGCACTACCGCTACGCGGCCGCGCTGATCGGGGAGCAACTCGGCCTGCCCGTCCCCGCCGAGTGGCTGGATCGCGGGCGGCGGCTGCACGAGCAGATGCTGCGGGAGGTGCTGGCAGCATGAGCATGCACTTCGGCAAGGCCTCCAACCGCCGCCTCACCCTCGCGGCGGTGCCGCGCGAGTCGGGCGCGGCCGATCGCCTCCTCGACAACAGCCGCCAGATGGTCCGGCTCGACCTGATCGACGACAACCCGCGCAACCCGCGCAGGCGCGTGGACGAGGAATCCGCGCGCGAGCTGGCCGCGAGCATCGCCGAGCACGGCCTGTTGCAGGCCCCGGTGGTGCGGCGCCACCCCGACGACCCCGATCGCTACATGGTCGTGCTCGGCTCCCGCCGTGTCGCCGCGCACCGCCTCCTCGGTCGCGACGAGATCGAGGTCATCGTCCGCCGCCTGGAGGACGGCCAGGCGTTCATCGCCTCCTGCGTCGAGAACGTGCAGCGCGTCGAGCTCTCCCCGCGCGAGGAGATGGACATGATCGGCGTGCTGATCGACGAGCTGGGCAGCCAGGAGGCCGCGGCGCGCGCGCTCGGCAAGAGCCCGACCTGGCTCTCCAAGCGCAAGCGCGTCCTCGCCGTGCCGGCGCTCGCGGCGGCCGTGGAACGCGGGGAGCTCAGCCTCGACCACGCCTACGACCTCGCCACCCGCGCGCCCGATGAGGCCGCCATGCTGGCGCAACTCGCGCGTGTCAGGGCCGGCGGGCAGAGCCAGGGGGCGACCCGTGACGCGCTCGCCCCGCGCCCGCGCCCGGCACCGGGCGTGGTGGGGGAGCCGCCCCGAGTTTCGGACCGAAATTTTACCGTGGGCGAGGGGACGCCACCGGCCCCATCACCGACGAGCGCCCCGGACGCCGACGACGCGGCGGGCACCCCCGATCGGGGCCCGCGACAAGGGGCGCGGTCGGCGGCGGGGGGGGACGAGATTTCGGACCGAAATTTCCCCGACCGGGAAGCCGCGCCGACCACGACGCGCCCGATCCCCGCGACGGCGGTGTCGCCCCAGGCAACCCCGCACGCCTCGATTTCGGACCGAAACCGGGGTGCGTCGGCGGGCGCGGCACCGAACGGCTATGATGCCGCCGACCTGATCGAGCTGGGCGAACTGGCGATCGTGCGGCTGGTGCGCGCCGCCGAAGGGCGCGCGTCACGGGAGGCCCTGGTGCGGGCGCTGCGCGCGGACCTGGCGGCCCTCGAAGGGCGAGGATCCTGACGCCCGGACGCGCTCCTCGCCACGATGGTTGGGGGAGTGCCCGGGCGGCGGACAAGAAGAAAGACGGCCTGCAAACGTCCCACCGGGAGCGCCCGCTACCCGCCCTTCCGCAGCAAGGAGAGCGTGGCAGCGTCGCCGGGGGGCCGTCAAGGGCGGCGGGAGCGGTGCGATGCCCAGAGACCGCGACAGCGGACGCAGGTTCCCGGGGTTCCAGAGCCCCAACTATACGATGGTGCCCGACGAGCTGTTCGACGAGCTGATGGTCGAACTCTCGGGTGCCGAGTTGAAGGTGCTCCTCTACATCATCCGCCGCACCTTCGGCTTCAAGAAGGACAGCGACAACATCAGCCTCTCGCAGCTGCTCAACGGCATCGAGACGCGCGAGGGCCTCAGCCTCGACCGCGGCACCGGCCTGAGCAAGAAGACGTTGCTGGAGGCCCTCCGCAGCCTCGAGGAGCAGAACATCATCGCGACCCGGCGGCGCCAGAGCCCGGAGAAGGGGAACGAGCCGACCGCCTACCGCCTCAATCTGCTCGCCTCGCCCCCCGGTGTAAAAACTTCACCCCCCTTGGGGGAAAAAGTACGCCAAGGGGGGCTTGGCGAAGAAAGTCGCCCCCCCTCGGGGGAAAAACTCCCCCAAGGGGGTGGGGGCCAAATTCCCCCAAGGGCTAGGGGGAGAAATTCCCCCATACAAGAGACAGTACTACAAGAGACAGAAGAACAAGAGAGAGATCGATCGAAATTTCGAGTGGCACCGGTCCAGGAAGGGAAGAAGGATACGAAGGAACGTGCGCCGACCCCCGATGTTCCTCCCGACAACTCCGGTGAGGAGAGCGCGCGCGACAACGGGGGCGTCGGCGACACGACGCCGATCTACGACGACGCGCGGCAGCAATTGCTGCTCTTCGTTGAGGATCTCGCCCGCGAACTGAACGACACCGCCTCGTTGCGCTCCTCGACCTCGCGGCTCGCCAACCTGTACCGCCGCTCCGGGCTGGCGATGGGGGACTTCATCGCGCACCTCTACGCCGCGCGCGCCACGACCCAGGAGCGCACCGGGGCGATCCGCACGCCCGTCGCCGACGGCGGCGACGCCTGGAAGAAGCACAAGATGGGCTACTTCTTCGCCGTGTTGGAAGACCGGCTCGGACTGCGAGAGCGGACCGTCGGCGACTGAGCGACCCCGACCGCGAGAGGAGCGACGCGGATGGGTGCGCTCACCCCCCTCGAAGGCTACGACGAGTTGCTGCGCGACGTGCGCCAGATCCTCGAGACGACGCGCGCCCGCGCCTATCAGGCGATCGACAACCTGCGCGTGCAGGCCTACTGGCAGGTCGGCGAACGGATCGTCCGGGAGGAGCTGCGCCAGGGCGGGCGGGCCGGGTACGGCGAGCAGGCGGTGGGACGGTTGGCCAACGACCTCGGCTTCGGTCGGCGCGACGCCTACCGGATGCTCCGCTTCTACCGCACCTACCCCATCGTCACCGCGCTCAACCCGCAGCTCAGCTGGACCCACTACACCGTCCTGATCGGCCTGACCGACCCGGCCGCGCGCCGGTTCTACGAGGGGCTGACGGTGCGCAACGCCTGGAGCGTGGGCGAGTTGCGGCGGCAGATCACGGACGGCCTCCACGCGCGCAGCCTGGCCGATCCGGCGGGCGCGGCGCTCGCGCCGGCGGTCCTGCCGCCGCTCCTGCCCGCCGCCGCCTTCCGTGGCCTCTATGACCTCGATCTCCCCGGCCTGCCGACGGGATTCTCGGAGGCGCAGCTGGAGGCGGCGCTGCGGGCCGACTTCGAGCGCTTCCTGGGCGAGCTGGGGCCGGACTTCTACCTGCGGCGCACGCAGCAGCCGCTGGTGATCGACGGCCGGTACCACGCGGTCGACCTGGAGCTGTATTGTCGGGCGATCCCGTGTATTGTCCTGGTCGACCTGAAAGTGGGGCCGTTCGAGGATCGCTACATCGGCCAGATGAACAAGTACGTCAACTACTACCGGGAGCGGGTGCCGTCTTACCCCTGGGAACGGCCGGCGGTCGGGCTGATCATCTGCGCGAGCGCCGGGCGGGAGGAGGTGCGCTACGCGCTCGGCGGGCTGGAGGAGCGGATCTTCGTCGCGGAGTATCGCCGCAAGCTGCCGAGCGAGGCCGCGATCGGCGTCGGCCTGGGGCGTGCCGACGGCGGAGAGTGATGCGCCACCCTCGATCACCGAGCGGTGGGCCTCCGGGGCGGACGGGTGAGATTGTGACATCGCCGATGTCACAATCCGCGTGTGGTAGCAGGGACATATCCCTTCGGCCCCCGATGCGTCTGCACAACATATTGTGCAGAGATGGCGGATAGCCATGGGAAGTAGCAGAATCCTGCCCGAGTGGTCTGTACGATCGGTGATGCATCATGAAAGAGCGGTTATTTTAGTTAAGAGCGATATGTAGCGCACCCGGACAGGGGCTAGATTACGAAGCACTGTCCGGGTGCCTGGATAAATCGGGTGCCGCGTCGTCCAGGGTTGGCGGGACCGTCAGGAGGCCGAGTGCGCGCAAGAGCGCGCCCGCCGGGCCGCGCACCAGTTCCGCCATACGGGCTGACAGGGCGGGGTCGGGAGGCAGGTCGGCACCCCCGTCATCGAGGCCGCAGCGCAGCAACTCGTCCTCGACCCAGGCCCGGGAGACCGGCTCGCAGATCTGGTAGCGGAGTTGCTCGGGGGTGTCGGGGTACGGCCCGAACGTGCAGAGCGTATACGACACGGCGGCCGTCAGGCCCTCGACGAGGGCCGGGTCGAGGTCGGGGTCGGCCGGGTCGTGGCCGGGGTTCTCGGCGATCCAGAGCACGTTGCACGGGTCGAAACCGTGGCAAGCGCCGAGTACCAGGGCGACGGCCGGGCCGAGACGCACAAGCCAGGTGGTGAACGGCGCGGCGGTGACGACGACCACCACCCGGCCGGTCGGCCCGCGGTAGCGGCGCAGGCGGTAGGGCCGGTGGAAGCCGGGCTGCTGCGGGTACGCGCCCCGCTCGTCGACAATCTTCAGCATCATCGTCCCCTCGGCCCGCCCGGGTTTGCGGTGGTCGCAACGACCTGAAGCCACATGCAGACCACAGGTGCTCGAAGCGAGGCGCGTTGACCAGCCGGGCGGTAGTCGGCGGCGAGATAGCGGACCTGCATGGGCGGGAGTATAGCAGCGCCATCGGCCCCGTCACCGCCGCGCGGCGCTCATCGTAGGCGACCCGCGCCGCGTCGCCATCGGCACGCTATCGGGCCATGCTTGTTGGGAGTGTCGAGCGCCCGGCGCAGACTATCCCTAGTCAGGCCGCCCGGATGCGCCTGCTATCCCTTCACGCCGCCCGGTGTGCGTTATTAGTCCGGAATATCGGTGGGACAAATCACCCGTCTGGGGTGTCCGGCGCGAACTCGAGGGTGCAGCGATAGGTGCCGCATGGCATCAGCAGCACTGCACGCGATCCGCGCGGATGTCCTCGTCTGGTTCGAGCAGATAGCCCCACTCGTTGGCCCAGGCGATGACAATCTCGCCGCCGCTGCCCATTACCGCTAGCGATCGCGCCGGTCGATATCCCGCGTGCTTTCAGGCGTCCGGCGGGATACCAGGCGATCCGCTCCCCCGGCGTTCGCGGCTGCGTGGTCGGCGCGATACCACATCCTCGCCACCTAGCGGAGCCGGTTTGCCCCAGCGGGGCCTACTTTGCACGCCCGGCCACGACTTCCGGGCTCTCCTTATCTTTTGATGATCCGGGCAGAATTCCCTTTGGAAGTGGGGCCTGTGGTCCAGAAGTTGGCCTCCTTCGGCCCTTCGAGACGTGCTCCAAGCCACTTTCCGGGGTGTCTTCCCTATCCTGGACCGTCGATCATCAATAGATCGGGAGACCCCCGATGATGTGGCAAGTCGTCGCTGACATTGCCGATCATCCCCCACCCCTTCTCGCAGTGCCTAACCGCGCGCCTGCCGCACTACAGACGCCAGGAAAGTCCACGATGGCGGCATGGCGTCCACTTGCCATCGCTTCTTTCCCCCTTTCGGTATAAAACAGATGGACCTATTGCTGACGCTATCTCGCTGATCGAGGATGACGAAATTTCCTATGGTGTATAGGAAAAATGTACGTTTGCAACGTATCACCGTTTACAGTATAGGATTAGCGGATGTTGCCTTGGTATCACTGAAAGTGAGGGTACTCGAATGGCGGTGACGGTAGAAAACTTCATCGGGCAGCTGCGGGCGAGGTCCGAAGGCGCGGGGGTGATCGGGCGGTTCTTCGCGACGTTGCATGACGAGGAACTGGCCGAGATGGAGATGGGGCTCCATGACGAGGGCCGGGGCGGGGAACTGGCGATGGCGATCACCGATCTCTACCGCAGCTGGATCACCGAACTCTCCCCCGAGGATCGGGTCCGGCTCGAGGAGACGAACCGGACACGCCCATCGTCTGATCAGAACGGGCTGCTGACCGACATCTTCGCCGATGAGGCGATGGCCCGCCGGTCCTAGCCAGCCCCACATAGCCGGGTCGACGACGGAAGGCCCGGCAAGGCAGGACGTAACCGATCCAGTATTGCGTCGACATCCGAAAGTAGTTGAGGGTGATGCCGGAGTATGCCCGCGCCTACGTCCGGCGAGTGGGTATCGAGGACACGCTGTCACAGGGCGTACGGGGCTGCCGCGCTCGCGCTTCCTGGGTATGAGCGGATGCACCTCGGGCATGTGCTGACGAAGGTAGCCCTGGGCTTCGCTTGCGTCGCTGCGTGGCTGGTTGGGATACCATGGTCGGTGACGTTCCGCTCCGCGTTCGACACGCTGATGTCGCTGGCAGCACGGCCGACTGCGACCCAAATTCACCGCTAATGCTGAGATAGTGTCAGAGCCACTATGTCGTGGTAGGACCTGTCGGAGGTCATCGGGTGACGTGTATCCATACCCCACTTTCCTCGGCCACTGCATCTAAATTACCAAATGCTCCGGCGGAACGGTAAGCTATGGCGAGGTCGGGGCAGCGTCCGCAAGATATGTGGAATGCAGATCTGCCGCCCCACCCCCTTGCTCGCCACGCCTGTCGGTACCATTGGTCGTCAACGATACATCCCTACGGGTGATGGTTCACCCCTGCGGCATTTAGTACTGTAGAATACAGTCTGTGTAAGAAGCTGACTGATCCGAAGGATCGGGGCGGCATCTTAAGTGATACCCGTGCGGACAGACACGACGAGGGGGGCCTGGGTGGACGAGGTCCAGCCCGAGACACCGTGCAACACTGAGTGACCTCGACTCGATTCTGCCCGAACACCGCTCACGAAGGACGCAGGGGTGCATGCGTATGGGTTCGATGTGTATCGGTGCAGCGGACGCAGAATATGACATCGCGGCCCCGCGCGCAGGGGCGCTGATCGAAGCGCTGCGCGGCTTCGGCTACACCCCCCGGACCGCGATCGCCGATCTGATCGACAACAGCATCTCCGCGCGGGCGCGCACCATCTGGTTGGAGGCCATCTGGGAGGGGCGCGACTCCTACCTGTCCCTGCGCGACGACGGCGACGGGATGAGCGAGCAGGAGTTGATCGAGGCCATGCGACCGGGCAGCCGCAATCCGCTGGAGGACCGCGACCCGCGCGACCTGGGGCGCTTCGGCCTCGGCCTCAAGACCGCCTCGTTCTCGCAGTGCCGACGGCTGACCGTTTGCTCCCGGCGGAGCGGTGCCCGGGCAACCATACGACGCTGGGACCTGGACTACGTCGGCGCGACCGGTGAGTGGCGGCTCCTGAAAGAGGGAGCCCCCGAGTCCAGGGCACGCCTTGCTGGCCTGGAAGGGACCGCCAGCGGGACAGTCGTCCTGTGGGAGGGCCTGGATCGCATCGTGGGCGACGCCGACCCGGCCGACAACGTCGCCCACGATCGGTTTCGCCAGGTCATCGCCGATGTCAAGCGCCATCTGGGGATGGTTTTCCACCGCTTCCTCGGGAGCCCGCACCGCCTGCGCATCCTGGTCAACGGTCGGCCGGTGGCCGCCTGGGATCCGTTCCTCACCCAATCCCCCGCGACCCAGCAGCTGGGCGAAGAAACGCTGCGCTTCCAGGGCCAGGAAGTGATCGTTCGGCCCTATGTCCTGCCCCACCACTCGAAGCTCGACCAGGCGGCGCACGCCACCGGGGCCGGGTCGCAGGGTTGGAATGCCCAGCAGGGTTTCTACGTCTACCGGAACGAACGGCTGCTGGTCGCCGGCGACTGGCTCGGGCTGCCCTTCACCAAAGAGGAACACTACAAGCTGGCCCGTATCCAGGTCGATCTCCCGAACACGCTGGATCGGGAGTGGCAGATCGATGTGCGCAAGTCGCGGGCGCGTCCACCGGGAGCGTTGCGGGAGGATTTCCGACGGATCGCGGGCGTGACCCGGGAACGGGCGGTCGGCATCTACCGCCACCGGGGCAGGATCATCGCCCACAGCGCCTCGGCCGGCTTCGTCCAGCCCTGGGCGCGGCAGGTCCGGCACGGCAAGGTATCCTACCGGATTAACCGTCAGCATCCCCTCGTCAGGGATCTGCTCGCGCTGCCCGAGCCGCGTCGTAGCGCGCTCGGCGCGTTGCTCAGGCTCATCGAGGAAACCGTCCCGGTGCCGCTCGTCGCCATCGATCACGCCGAACGTCCCCGTGAGCAGGCCGGACCATTCGAGGGCGCGCCTTCCGTGGAGGTTCGCGAGGTGCTGACCCTGGTCTATCAGGCCCTGCGACGCGATGGCCTCGAGGACACGGCGGCGCGCGAGCGGCTGCTGGTGATGGAGCCCTTTCAGCACTATCCGGAGCTGGTGGCGACATTAGAAATACCGGCGGGGGCGGGAGGCGAGCGGTGAGTGTGCCGACGACGATGGAGACGGCCAGGCAGCTGGTACTGACCCTGCTGCGTGGGAGAGATACGCCGACCAGACAGGAGATCAGGCACAACACCAATCTGGTTGCCACCATGCTGCGGGGTGATCGCGGGGCCACCTTCGACGAGGAGGCCCTGGTCCGCGAGGTCGAGGCGGCCTGCAATGTCTGGATCGACACGGCCACCACCCTGGAAGATCCGCGCGGGCACGAAGTGTGGCTGCCCGAGCGTCGCGCCCATATCGAGTGGCGCTTCTGGAGGCGGTATCGCCGCTATCTCGAGGAAGTGGACGAGATGGCGCCGCAGGCCGTACGGCGCCTGGATGAGATCACCGATCAGACGCTCGGCCTCCTCGAGAATCCGGTCCGACCAGGAGGCTGGGACCGGCGGGGCATGGTCGTCGGGCAGGTGCAATCCGGCAAGACCGCCAACTACACCGGCCTGATCTGCAAAGCCGCCGACGCCGGCTACCGGCTCATCATCGTGCTGGCCGGCTCCCACAATAACCTGCGCAGCCAGACGCAAATGCGGCTGGATAAGGGCGTACTCGGTTTCGACACAAAACGGGGTCGGGATTATGATCCGGGAAACGCGCGGATCGGGGTCGGCGGCCTTCCGGGAGTAGAACTCTACCGTGTCCATACGGTGACGCAGGCGACCGAACGAGGAGACTTCAATCTCCGGGTGGCACGCCAGGCGATCATCATGTTCGGCGGTGCCGAACCGGTGCTTTTGGTCGTCAAGAAGAACCAGTCGATCCTCAAAAACCTGATCCGCTGGGCCACGTTCATCCAGCAGCAGCGCGACCCGCAGTCCGGCCGCTCCCAGGTTCGCGGGGTGCCCCTGCTGGTCATCGACGATGAAGCTGATAACGCCTCGATCAATACCAAAGCGATCCCCCTGGATGAGCTGGGGCGACCACTCGACGACTACGACCCGACGAAGATTAACGGCCTGATCCGGAAACTGCTGCACAGTTTCGAGCAGAGTGCCTACCTCGGGTACACGGCGACGCCCTTCGCGAACATTTTCATCCCCCAGGGGGTCGACAGCGTCGAGCACGGGGAAGATCTCTTCCCGCGCAGCTTCATCATCAACCTGCCGGTGCCTTCGAACTATCTCGGACCCGCTCGCGTATTCGGGTTGCAGGCGGATGTCGCCGCCGCGCTCGAGCACGAGGCGGGGCTGCCGATCATTCGACCGGTCGACGATCAGGATGGCTGGATCCCCGACGATCACCGGTACGGTCACATCCCCGGCCCGCTCCCCCCCTCGCTCGAACGGGCCATCCGCTCCTTCCTCCTGGTCTGTGCAGCCCGAACATTGCGGGGGCAGGGGCGCAGGCATAGCTCGATGTTGATCCATGTCACGCGCTTTACCTCGGTGCAGAAGCGCGTCGTGGAGCAGGTCAGGGACGAGCTGGCCATGCTGCAGCGCCGACTGGACATCGGCGACGGCAATGCACCGGGGCAATTGCTGGACGAGCTTCGGGAACTGTGGGAGACGGACTTCCGACCGACGACGGCGGCATTCCCGGACACATTCAAAGATATAACGGCGGAAGCGCCCACCTGGGCGAAACTGGCCGACGCCCTGCCCGACGCCACCGGACGGATTCAGGTGCTGGAGATCAACGGCACGGCGCGCGATGTCCTGGCCTACGACGAGCACGAGAAGGATGGGCTCCATTGCATCGCGGTCGGCGGGGACAAGCTCTCCCGCGGGCTGACGCTCGAAGGGCTCAGCGTCAGTTATTACCTGCGGGCCTCGCGCATGTACGACACGCTCATGCAGATGGGCCGCTGGTTCGGCTACCGTCCGGGATACGCCGACCTGTGCCGACTGTACACCACCCCCGAGCTGACCGGCTGGTATCGGGACATCACCGCCGCCAGCGAGGAGCTACGCGGCGAGTTCGACCAGATGGCGGCGATGGGCGAGACGCCCGAAGAGTACGGCCTGCGGGTGAAGAGCCACCCCGACGGTCTGATGATCACCGCAGCCGCGAAGATGCGGCACGGGACCTCGGTGTGGGTCTCCTTCTCGGCGGCCATCAGCGAAACCGTCGTGTTCGACACGCGGCGCGCGACCAGCGAGCGCAACCTGCGGGTTACCGGGCAGCTCCTCCACTCGCTCGGTGCCCCGCTCCCGCCTCAGGAACGGCCCAGGGAGGACAGCTTCGGCGGTCCGCTGTGGCGGACCGGTAATGCCGAGGAGATTGTCGCCTTCCTCGAAACGTTCGAGACACATCCCACCGCCCGAAAGGCACGCGGGGCGGTACTGGCGAAGTACATCAACGGCCGGATCGCCGCAGATGAACTCGGCGAGTGGGTGGTCGGCCTCGCCTCGGGGAGCGGCGATCCCGCCACGATCGGCGAGCAAAACATCGAGCTTGTGCAGCGGGCGGCGCTCGCCACGGACACGATGTTGACCGATCGCTACCGCATTCGCCGGCTCGTCAGCCCCCGCGACGAGGCGAGCGATTTGGATGTTGAGGAGATGGCCCGGGCACTGGCGCACACGCGCGAGACGTGGGCGGCGAACCGCGGTCGCTCGCGACGGACTATGCCGCCCGACAACCCCAGCGGGCAGGCGATCAGGCGGGTACGGCCCGCCGGACGCGGCCTGTTCCTGCTCTATCCCCTCGACCCAGCCGAGGTCGATCCGGGCGGACCGCCCATCATCGGCTTCGCGGTCAGTTTTCCCGAGAGTACGGGGACCTCAGCCGTCGAGTATGTGGTGAACAACACATACTGGCAGCAGGAATTCGGGGACCAGTGACGCACGAGGCGCTATGGCAGGAGCTGGCAGCGGCGGTACCCTACGGAGCGACCGGATATCTCCGGCGCAGGATCCGGCCCGATCTGCCGTTCGATCTCTTCATCGGGATCGAGCGGCCGTCGAACCGCCGCCTGCTCCTGCTCGAAGCGGCCGAGAGCGCTGTCGTCGGTGTGGGTGAGCCTCCGATGACCAGAGGCATTGAGCTGCGACTGAACCCTGCCGCCCCGGGAGGACGCGCCGCGCTAGAACTTCGGTTGATCGATCCCGCCTACGAAGAGATCTTCACGGTCCTGACCGGCGACATCGTCTCCGCCGTGGCCGGAGCCGCGACCGAGCGGGACGCCGTGGCGGCGTTCGTCGGCCGTCTGCGACGGTGGGGACGTTTCCTGGAACGCGGCAACCCGGAGGGCCTCGGTCCCGAGGCACAGCGGGGATTGTACGGGGAATTGTGGTTCATCGATCACCACCTCTTCCCGGCGCTCGAGGAGGTGTCGATCAGTGCCTGGACAGGGCCAGAGGCCACTGCCCAGGACTTTCAATTTCCCGGCTGTGCGGTGGAAGTCAAGACGACCACCGCGAAGTTGCCCCAGCACCTCGCCATCGCCAGCGAGCGGCAACTCGACGACACGGGAGTTGCGGCGCTCTTCCTGGTGCATCTTTCCCTGGATTCCCGGCAGGACGGTCGGCGCACGCTCCCGGCGCTGATCGATGGGTTGCGCGCCACACTCGCGGGCCGGGAATCAAGCGCGTTCCTCCTTGAGGAGCGTCTGCTCGCCGCCGGTTATCTCGACGCACACCGGCATCGCTACGCGCGGACCACCTACGCCGTGCGCACGTGCCAGATCTACCGGGTGCGGGAGGGTTTCCCACGCCTCGTCGAGGACGATCTGCCCGCTGGCGTGGGCAACGTGCGCTACTCCGTGGCTGCGGCCGCCTGCACGCCGTTCGCGGTGGACATCGGCCAGCTGCTGAATATCATCCGGGAGGGCGATGGATAACGACGTCGCGCTGGCCAGTTTCGCGAGCGATCTGCACCAGGAAGTTATCGCCGCAGCCGAGGCCGAGGGGCACGAGGCGCTGCGCGCCGACGCCTTCACACGCTATATGATCGACGAGCTCATCGAGGCGGGCGAGCTGCAGGACGGCGAGCCCTGCTATCACCGGTCGCGCGGCCTGGAGGTGAGCGGGTACGGCTTCGCCGACGACGGGGAAACGCTCGACCTGTTCGCCACCCTCTACCGGCAGGCGGAGCCGCCCGCCACGATCGGCAGGACGGACATCGAGACGGCGTTCCGGCGACTCGGCGGCTTCCTGACGCGGGCGCTCGACGGGTATCATGCTGCCCTCGAGGAGGCATCGCCGACCTTCGACATGGCGCTTGGCATCCATCAGGGCCGGGAGCGGCTCGGGCGCGTGCGTTTCTTCCTGTTCACGGACGGCCTGGCACGGCTGGAATTCATGCCGGACATCCAGGCGGCGGGATTGCCGGTCTCGCACCACATCTGGGACCTCCAGCGCCTCTACCGGTATGTGAAGGCCGGGCATCGCCACGAGCCCATTCGCATCGACTTCGAGGCGGAATACGGCATGGCCATACCGTGCCTGGCCGCCCCCGGTCCCACCCCCGATTACACAGCCTACCTGGCGATCCTGCCCGGCCAGGTGCTCAGCGACCTCTACGCGCGGTACGGGCCGCGGCTGCTCGAATTGAATGTTCGCTCCTTCCTCCAGGCGCGCGGCAAGGTCAACCAGGGGCTCCGCCGGACGATCATCGAGCAGCCCGCTCGCTTCCTGGCGTACAACAACGGCATCTCGGCGACGGCACACGCGATCGAATTGACCGAACTCCCCGGCGGTGGGCGAGGGATCAGGTCGGTGACGGGGTTGCAGATCGTCAACGGGGGACAGACGACCGCCTCCCTCCAGCATGCCGCCCGGCGGGACCGGGCCGATCTGGTCGGCGTCTTCGTGCAGGCCAAGCTGACCATCGTCGACAACGAGAACCTGCGGGAGATCGTGCCCCTCATCTCCCGCTACGCCAATACCCAGAACACGGTCAACGAGGCCGATTTCTCCGCCAACGATCCCTTCCATGTCCGCATGGAGGAACTCTCGCGCTCCATCTGGGCACCGGCGACCGGCGGGACACAGCGGCAGACGAAATGGTTTTACGAGCGGGCACGCGGCCAGTACCAGGACGCGCTCGCCAGGGAAGGCACGCCCGCCCGAATGCGCCAGTTCAAAGCCACGCATCCCAACGGGCAACGCTTCACCAAGACCGATCTGGCCAAATTCGAGAATACATGGGAGCAGTTGCCGCACCTGGTCAGCCTCGGTGGACAGAAGAACTTCCGCGAGTTCGCAATCCGACTCGCGGCGCACGACCGCACCGAGCCGGATCAGGTGTTCTTCCGGCAACACATCGCGAAGGCCATCCTCTTCCGACGTGCCGAGCGAGTGGTATCGGAGGAGCAATTCGGCGGCTACCGGGCGAACATCGTCACCTACACGATCGCCTGGCTGGTCCACCGGACCGGCGCGCGGCTCGACCTCGACCGCATCTGGGCGCAGCAGAATATCTCCCCTGCGCTCGTCGAGGCGATCCGCACGGTCGCGCACCATGTCCACGCAACCATCATCGCCGCGCCGGGTGGCGGCAACGTGACGGAGTGGTGCAAGAGGAAGGCCTGTTGGGAACGGATCCGCGAGATCGAGGTGCCGCTCCCAGCGGCCTTTCAGGCGGAACTCGGCCAGGAGGCCCAGGATGCGGCCGGTGAGGGCGTCGGAAGGGGTGGCCCGCATACGCCGGACGAGCAGGCGCTGATCGAGAAGGCCGGGGCGATCCAGGCCCCGACCTGGATCGAGGTGTCGAGCTGGGCCAGGGAGACCGGCCACCTCCAGGCCTGGCAGCACGGTCTCGCCGTCAGTCTGAGCCGCCTTGCGGAGCAGGGACGGCCGCCGTCTCTCAAGCAGGCGAAGCAGGGCCTTGTGCTGCTGGAGCGCGCGGAACGGCTGGGCTATCGGCCAGCCCCGGGGATCGCCGGGGTTCCAATTTTACTGCCTCCCGAACGGTCCCTCTGATGGGTTAGCTGAAGGGGGGGTGAGGGGCGCGGCGTTGTGGAGGCACCACCGCCGCACCGGGCATTCATCCTGCAACGGTGGTCGTCTTTTCATGCAGATACGATCCGCCAGATCCAGCAGGGCATAGTTATACGCGCGTGGCTCCTCCGGATCCACCAGCGCCGCGATCAGCGCCCTGAACCGTGCGTTACGACGGGACGAGTCTTTGATCTCCAGGCCGAACAGCCGTCCCACGACCCGTACGGTGTTGGTGTCCACCAGCGGTTCGGGCTCGTTCCAGGCGAAGCAGCGTACCGCGCCGGCGATGTAGTCGCTCACCCCCGGCAGCGCCCGGAGTGCGACGCGCTCTCGTGGCACCTGCCCGTCGGAGCGCCGCATGATTTCGCCGGTCATGTCATGGATCAGGTCGATACGCCACCGCAACCCCAGCGGCGCGAGCACCGCGTGCAGCTCCGCTTTCCCGGCACGCGCCAGTGTCCCCATCGCGGGGTACAGGGTGATAAAGCGTTCATACACCGGTGCCACCTGCCGCGCCTGGGTGCGATGCAGCATCACCTCGGCGAGCAGGATACGATAGGGATCGTCGGTCAGCCGCCAGGGGAAGGGGCGAAAATGCTCCCGCCCCCAGGCGATCAGCGCCCGACGGAAAGGCACCGGATCCAGCAGGAGATCGTTCGCTCCGATCGGGCGCGGGTCAGCCATCGCCGGCAACCGCGCGGGACATCAGCGCCAGCTGCGTCGGGCCGACATCAGCTTGGCCGAGCGGCGGAGCCTCCACCGCCCCGGATAGCCCGACCCGCACATCGGGAAGGATAGCCTCGGCTACCGCCTGTGCCAGCAGGGGTGGAACAGCATTGCCCACCTGACGGAACTGCAGCGTGAACGGCCCCAGGAACCGGAAGCGGTCCGGAAAACTTTGCAGCCGGGCCGCCTCCCGCACGGAGATGGTGCGCGGCGGCTCCGGCTCCCCCTCCCGACTCGGGTAGATGTGACGATAGGTATCCTTGCCGATGTGCGCCTCGATCGTCCAGGACGGGCGCTCCCTGTACAGTTTCCAATACTTATCCTTGAAGATGTCATCCCGGTAGCGCTTATATTCCGCAGGAAGATCGACGTACCTGCCCCCTTCCGACAGCCGGACGAAGGCCCCCAGATCCTGCTCGTTGTGCCACCGCGTCTGGTGATTGTAAAGAACGTCGCCGCTGCCCTGTCGCATCAGTCGCTGATAATCGTTCAGTTCCGCCCGTGGCCGATACGCAATCTCATCCTGCCGGTGCTTGTGAGACACCATGGGGAGATCGCCGATCGCCTGCCAGACGGTGATACTTTCCCCTTCGATTTGCTCCGGCCAGCGGATCGGACGCCCCAGGCGGTTGCCAACGATGAACAGGCGTCGGCGCGTCTGCGGGACGCCATAGCGATCGGCCTGGAGGACTCGCGCCTCGACGGTGTAGCCCAGTTCCCGGAAGCGCTCCAGCGCTTTCGTGAGGAGCAGGCCCTCACCATCCACGTAGTACTGCAGATCCGGCACATTTTCCATGGCGAAAACCAGGGGGCGCAGGGTTGCCACGAAGCGGATAAATTCGCTGTAGTACTGATTGCGCGGATCATGGATGTAGGTCGGATCGTTCCGCAGGTTGCGCATCTTGCCCCGACCGACCCGGCTGAAACCCTGGCAGGGCGGGCCGCCGATGATGACGTCCACCCGCTCCAGGTGCTGCTCCCGGACGAAAGCCTCAGGGTCGGTGATCCCCTGGATATCGCCCAGATAGCAGTGATCACCGAAGTTGTGCCGGTGGGTCCGGCAGGCCAGTTCGTCTTTCTCCACGCCCAGCCCGATGCGATAACCGGCGCGCTCGAACCCCAGACTCAGCCCCCCTGCGCCGCAGAAGAGATCGAGGGCGATCGGTACCAGATCCGGCACCGCAGACTGCGCCATCGTCACCACTTCTGACTTGGTCACCCGCATCAGTTCCACCGCCCTGACAAGAACTTACGTTCTGTACGTTCACATTGATTCAGGTTATACCATGCCTGCCGACTGTTCCGCCATCGTTCAGTCATCGCTCCTCATGATCTGTGCGGGTGCATCTTCGCCCTAAAGCTTCGCAGGTTGAGACACCCGGCAGGTATCCAGGTCCATAACCCCACGCGCATCCGGTATCGGCGTCACGTGCCGCCGGGCCTTCGCCAGCCGGAATTTCCCGCCCGCCTCGCATTAACTTCTTCATGACCGCTGGCAACGATCGACGATCATATTGTAAATGGATGTGGGGAACCTGGCAGCCCCACGCCCCGGTCCTGATACGCTCACGCCGACGTCTCCCCAACAGGAGCTCCCCACGAGGGTCGCCACCTCAGCGCGGGCCAGCAGAGGCCAGCACGGCGCGCCGTGCGCACCGCCGCACCAGATGCCCCGCTACTCGTAGATATAGTCATGGGTCTTTCGCACAGTTCTCCCCTCCCGGCAGGCTCAACCCTACCCAGTGTCAGGCTGGTGGGGCGCGGGCGCAATAGCCTCGCTCGCGCCCGATGCCTCCTTATACGCCGACCGGTACATCGGCGGGACGAACCGCCCGTCCGGGGTGTCCGGCGCGAATTCGAGGATGCAGCGGTAGGTGCCGCCCGGCGTTAGCAGCACCGCCCGAGCCCGATCCGCATGGATGTCCTCGCCCGGTTCGAGCAGGTAGCCCCCGCGTTCACCCAGGCGACGACGAGATCCCCGCCGCTCACCTCGCCGCTGGATAGCGCGCAGGGTGATACCCTGCGCGCCTTCAGGAGCCCGACGGGGTAGCCCGCGACGAGGGCGCACCCCGCGTTCGCCGCTGCGTGGTCGGTGCGATACACGCTCGGCCATGACCTCCGATACGCATGCGGGTAGCGTTACTGGCCGAGGATCTCGTCCTCGGGGAAATCGCATCGTGCGTCGTGGTGCCGATAACGGGCGCGAGTTGCCCGTATTCATCGGCCAACGACCTTACCCATATGTGTACCCCAGGCGTTGGCCGGGCGTGGTGCGATACCAGATCTTTTCCACTTTACGGAGTTGCTTCGCCCCGGTGACGTGCTCTACGGTGGGCATCGTCCATCCCCTTCACACACCGTCGCCTGGGAAGCGGCCGGTTTGGTCGCCCCCCGCGACGCGATCAGTATTCCGATGGCAGCAGAAGCAACGTGGAGGAGCGGTCCGCCTCGGTGATGATCCAGATGCGCCCGTCGCCGACCAGGTAGCTCGACACGAGGCGGAAGCCCTCCCGCAGGCTCAGCGCGTTGGGGTAGCGCAAGCATCCGACCGGAGAACCGCGTTAAGCCGTTCAGTTTCCTGTACAAGCGAGGCGCAAGCCGCTATGATATGGCCCATGGATGAGCAGGCAGCACTGCGCCAACGCGTATACGAGG
>JAABUH010002171.1_pt1 | contig 19396 bp, 18 predicted proteins | sample 5559121 | NCBI WGS metagenome assembly JAABUH01 (sample SAMN10711871, study PRJNA513364) | rock metagenome | isolation source: Antarctica rocks | place: Antarctica: Victoria Land, Battleship Promontory nord | collected 2015-12-28
GGTCGACCTGGGTCTGCCGGACGGCGACGGCAGGTCGCTGATCAAGGCGGTTCGGATGCAGGGTTCGCCCGTGCCGATCCTCGTCCTCACCGCACGGGGCTCCATCGACGACCGGGTGGAAGCACTCGACTGCGGGGCGGACGACTATCTGGTCAAGCCGTTCAACCACGGCGAACTAATGGCTCACGCGCCGGCTTAGGCAAGGAGCGCGACGACATCCTGGCCGCGGCTCAAAGGGAGGCCGACCATGCCCGGGCAGCGACGCTGGATGATGCCGCCAAGCAGGCTGCCGCGCCTCACAAAACGAACGCACCCCGTCACTCTGGACGCGTGTTCCTGAAAATCGTTCTTTTAATCATGGTGGCCATGTGCGACTCTGCGTCGAGTTATGGGAACACACGCGCTCGTTGGATATGCCGTGTCAGCACCCTCGATCAGGACGTCACTGTTCAGGAGACGGCACAGAGGTCAGCGCCACGGTCGGCTAGGCGGACAGGTACTTATCGACGACTCACACCGAAAGCTACACTGTCATGACGCCACCCCCGCAAGTCCTCATCGACTCGGCCGTCACGTTCGAGAACGGCACGACGGCGACACTGGCCGGAAGGGCCACCGATGCCGCCGGCGTCGCCAGCCTCGAGTTCTTCCAAGGCGATAAAGATCTCGGCGCCGCGACGCTTGGCGCCGATGGTTCGTTCTCGTTCACGCATAAATTCGGCCCGGGCTTCCACGTTGGCCTCAAGGCCGTGGCGACCGACAATCTTGGCAACTCGACAACGGCCCATACCCACTTCGGCCTGAGGACGGGCATCAAAGGGTCCCCTTTCGCGTCGGAAGTCGACCATTTCACCCCCCGCGGCGTTTTCAGCGGCTCCGCCGAGTACACCAAGACAGGCCAGCTTTACCTCGAATCAGTGGCCAAAATCCTGAGCAACGGTGACCAGCTTGTAGATTACTACAAGGGCAGCTTTCTCCATCAGCAGTCCTACTTGGAGTTCACTGACGTCAGCACGCCGGACGGAAATCTCGCGATCGAAACCTTCTCCAATCGCGACCTCACCCATGATATAACTGGTTATCAGGATGGGCTTAAGATCAACAGCTTTGCCAGCGACACCATCACGGGCGGCGGCTCGAACGAGACCTTCGTGTTTCAGCCCCATTTCGGGCACGTACCCCACTTCGGGCAAGACACGATCACCGACTTTCGGGTGTCCGGCAGCGGCCACGACGTCGTGAGCTTGCCGAAGAGCGAGTTCTCCTCGATCGCGGAAATTCTTCAGAACACACAACAGGTGGGTCACGATGCCGTCATCCACGTCACGAACTATGACACGATCACGCTTCAGAACGTCACCAAAGCCGAACTGGAGGCGCATACGAGCGATTTCAAACTCCACGGTTGAAGCAGATGTCGGCGGCGGGAAACATGAGAGTGCGGGCTTGCCCTCTCGGCTTGCCGCGCTTGGCGCGGAGAAACCATTCTCCTGTCCTCAAAACGTTGCTGTGATCTGCGCCAAACGCATCGACCAAGATGTAATCGGGACGCAAGTATGTTTTCTTAGGATCGGAGCATATTGGAGGGCTGGGGTCGTGGATACCGTCGTCACATCGGCCGGGGCTGGCTCCTGGAGTCTCGAAGACCGTCTCGCCAGAACTCTGGGCACGATCACGCTATCGAATGAGGGGCAGTTCCTGATCAGACCTGTCCATGGCAAATTGTCCGAGATCAAGACCGGACCGTTCGCCTCTCTCGAACTCGCGATGGCGGAAATCGAAAATCAGACAAAAGGCGCATGCCAACTCACGACAGGCATGTGAGTCCATGTCTCACCCACATCCCGAATAGGTCCTGATCAGCCTCGACCCGGCAGGAGCGCCCGCGGTTCCGCGCAGGATCGCGCGCCTCAAGGTGAAGGATCACGGTACCTTCAGCTACGCCAAAGACGCAATGTCTGCCTTCGCAGAGTCCTACATGGCGGTCACAAGTAGATGACGAACATTCGCTATCATTGATGATCAGTTGTTGACAACAAGGAAAGTGACGAGGCTGTTATGCTGTGTACTATTGTCGGTTCCGGAGAGGGTCTTGGAGCAGCAATTGCTCGTCGGTTCGGGCGCGCAGGGGGGCGGATCGCACTTGTGGCCCGTACCAAGCGGCCTGACCTGGTAGGCGGCCTCAATGCAACGGGTATCGACGCTCGCGCCTTCCAGGCTGACGCCGCGAGCGAGCCGGAGGTCAAGCAGGCCTTCGCGTCGATTGAGTGCTGGGCCGGGGAGACTGACGTCCTGATCTACAATGCCGCCGCCATGCGTGCGGACCTCGCCTCAGAGCTGACCCCGTCGCGACTCCTCGAGGATATGGCGATCAACCTCGGCGCACCGGAAAACTGCCCGGCCGCTCCCCCGCCTGTGCGGCCCTTGCCTCGAGTTCGGCGACAAAGCTCAACGCCCGCTCAGGGTTGTCCTCGGCGATGTGACGCGCGATCGCCAGCAGGTCGGCACACGCCGCGGGCGAGAACGTCAGCAGCTTCATCCTCGCGCTCGGCGCTCGACGATCAGCGCACGGAGTTCAGCGAAGACCTCACCGACCGGTATGCCGGGGCCGCTCTCGTCGCCGGCGACCATCTGGCGCAGGGTCGCCGCCATCTCGGCCGGCAGGGTGATGGTCATGCGCTCGATCGTCGACATTGAGAGCCCCCGGTACAGCACATACGGTATCATACTTTTGAAGCGTCACCGACGTCGTGGTGGATGTCCTTGGCGCCGACCCGGAGCGTCCCATGCTCGCCGGGGCGGCCTCTTACATTTGATCCAGGATATTATCATATATAAACTGTATCGCGCGAAAATCAGATCATCTTCGGGCAGGAGCCCCAGGCCGTCCTTCTCGTGGTCTCCAGCTCCGCAAAACTGCGGTCGGAGCTAGCGGGGCGGCTCGGCCCTCCGGGTCCACGTCACATGGCGCCGGTAGAAGCCGAGATTGATCTCGGCCTCACCCTCGACGGTGCGCGTCTTACGCGACCGCCGGGACAAAATCGGCAATGCCATGCTGAGGACCTGGAGTGGCCCTCTTTCTGGCGCGGGCTGTCGATGGTGCGCATCATCTCGACGAGGGAGCGGCCGAGGCGGTCAAGCTTCCAACAACCAGCACGTCCTCGGGCCGCAGGAAGGTGAGGGCCGCGTCGAACTCCGGGCGCTTGGGTGAAGGTCGCTTCTGTCGAAGCGGTTATCTCCGTGGGGACCCTTAGGGTTCTCACGGGAATAACCCCTTTAATTCATTGAGCCATTGCCTCTCAAAGTGCCATGACTTTTGAAGCACTTATTCCCGTGGGTGCTCTTAGATGCGCCTCGAGCGTCCGTGCTCAGCATGCGACGAATGCCCGTTCACAGCGGAAACAGGATCAGACCCTGAGAAGGGTGAGATCAGTGATCACAGGGCTTGACAGGAATGTCGTTCAGGGGCTACTCTGCAGTCGGATCAGCGACGATGCTTCTCGTGACACTAACCGTCATCAATTCATTTGGATTTGGCAATAGTTTAGCTGCGACGTTCGAACAACAAAGGATTGCCTTGCTGAAAACTAAGCGATCGGTGAGCGCTTGCGGCTTGCTAGTCGAAAGCTACGGAGAGGAGCGAGAATTTGCTGCTCCGGACGCCTGAATTCGGAAGGAGCGCACTGTGGCGGATTATATCATTGTCGGCGGGGGATCTGCGGGCTGCGTGCTAGCAAACCGGCTTTCGGCCGATCCGGCCATTGAGGTCACCTTGATCGAGGCGGGAGGATGGGACAAGAGCCCGTTCATTCGCATGCCCGCAGGTTATTTTCAGTTGATGAAAACTGGCAAGATCGACTGGGGATACCACAGTGTCCCTCAGAAACATCTGAACAATAGAACCATGTTCTGGCCCCGCGCGAAGGTAATGGGCGGATGCAGCTGCGTGAATGGGATGATATACATCCGTGGGCATGCGTCAGACTATGATCGATGGGCCCAGTTTGGGAATCGCAATTGGTCGTTCGACGAGTGCCTACCCTATTTCAAGCGGTCGGAGGGTTGGCAAAACGGGGGCGATGAATTCCACGGCAGCGATGGCCCCCTGAAGACAACCCGGCACGGGGTCGTCCATCCGTTGGCGCGGGCCTTTGTCGAAGCGGGCCGCCAAGCCGGCTATCCAGTGACGTCCGACTTCAACGGCAACCAGCAGGAGGGGTTCGGCCCCTGCGACAGCACGCTCGATCGCCAATCGTCCAAATCGGTCCGCTCTAGCGCGGCCTATGCCTACATCCATCCTATCAAACACCGGAAGAACTTGACGATCGTTACAGATGCCCTGGTCTCGAAGGTCATCGTCGAGAACGGACGTGCTAGCGGAGTCGAATACCTCCGCAACGGGCAGACCCAAACGATACGAGCCGACGAGGAGGTCATCTTGTCGGGTGGCGTGGTGAACTCACCCCAACTGCTGCAACTGTCCGGCATCGGAGATCCCGAGCATCTGCGCGGCCTCGGCATCGACGTTGTCGCACCTTTAAAGGGGGTGGGGGCGAACCTGCAGGATCATCTGGCGATCGGCCTGAAGCAGCGGTCCAGCCAGCCCATCTCAATGCTACCAATGGTAAAGCCGATCCGGTCGGCGCTCGCGCTCAGTCAGTACTTGTGGAGCGGCAATGGTCCCGGCGCATATCACGGCATCGAGGCGCTGGCCTTCGTCAAGACGCGACGGGAGATCATCGCGCCGGATCTGCAGTATCATTTCGTGATGATCATGTACGACGATCACGGTCGCAACATCATCCCGGAACACGGTTTCATGCCGTATTTCAACATCGCGCGGCCCGAAAGCCGCGGCTCGATCAAGATCCAGTCGACCGATCCGCGGCAGCATCCGGCCATTCAGCCGAACTATTTCGAACAACCCGACGACGTCCGCGTGATGCGCGACGGCATCCGGATCAGTCGGGACATCGTCGCACAGCATGCGTTCGATCCCTACCGCGGCACGGAATATGGTCCCGGGGCCGATGTGAAGACAGACGCGGAGATCGACGAATATGTTCGTGCCAAAATCGAGTCGATCTACCATCCTGTCGGCACCTGCAAGATGGGCTCCGACGCGATGGCCGTGGTGGACGACAGGCTGCGTGTCCATGGGGTCGATGGCCTTCGAGTGGTCGACGCGTCGATCATGCCGACACTGACGACCGGCAACACCAATGCACCCACCATCATGATCGCCGAGAAAGCGTCCGACTTCATCTTGGGCGAACGGCGCGCGGCCGGTGATCCGTCCGGTGCCGCCAGGATGGTCGCCTGAGAGCAGCCCTGGTCCGACACCGCCGGGAACCCTCGTTTCACCCTGGGCGGGCGCACGGCCGCGTGCCGGTCTTCGCGCGCCCGTCATCCCACCATCTTCTAGAGCGAGCGAGCCTTGAGCCATTATCTTAAAACGGGGCGTAGCAAAGCCCAGCGTGCGGAAGACGACCGCGAAGTCCGCGAGACCGTCGAATCCATCCTTTTCGATATCGAGCAGCGGGGCGATGCAGCCGTCAAAGACCTGTCCATTCGCTTCGACCAATGGCACCCGACGGATTTCCGGCTGACCGATCGCGAGATCAAGGAGTGCATGGCCGACCTGCCCTGGCGCGCTATCGAGGACATCCGCTTTGCCCAGGAGCAGATCCGAACGTTCGCCGAGCACCAGCGCGGTGCGTTGCGAGACGTCGAAGTCGAGACGCGGCCCGGCGTCGTGCTTGGGCACAAGAACATCCCGGTCAATTCGGTCGGCTGCTACGTCCCTGGCGGGAAGTATCCCCTGCTTGCCTCGGCCCACATGTCGGTTCTCACCGCCAAGGTGGCCGGCGTGCCGCGCATCATCACCTGCGCGCCGCCGTTCAAGGGGCGACCAGCGCCCGCGATCGTGGCCGCCCAGCATCTAGCCGGCGCGCACGAGATCTACTGCCTCGGCGGGATCCAGGCGGTCGGCGCCATGGCGCTCGGAACCGAGACGATCGAGGCGGTCGACATGCTGGTCGGACCCGGTAACGCCTTCGTGGCCGAAGCTAAGCGCCAGCTTTATGGCAGAGTCGGCATCGACCTCTTCGCCGGACCGACCGAGACTCTGATCATCGCCGATGATACCGCCGACGCCGAATTCTGCGCCACGGATTTATTGGGTCAGGCCGAACACGGCCCGACATCGCCGGCCATCCTGCTCACCAGCTCGGAAAAGCTCGCGCGTGCGACGCTGGCGGAAATCGATCGGCTTCTCAAGATCCTGCCGACGGCCGCCACTGCCCGCCAAGCCTGGAATGATTTTGGTGCTGTCATCGTCTGTGGCGACGAGGACGAGATGGTTTGGGAAGCCGATCGGATCGCATCCGAACATGTCCAGGTCATGACCCGCGACCCCGACGTTTTCCTCAGACGGATGACGAACTATGGGGCGCTCTTTCTCGGTGCCCGAACCAATGTCGCCTACGGCGACAAGGTGATCGGCACCAACCACACGCTGCCCACGGCAGGGGCGGCGCGCTACACAGGCGGCTTATGGGTCGGCAAATTCCTGAAGACCGTAACCTACCAACGCATCGACACCGACGCCGCCAGTGCCGAGATCGGGGAATATTGCTCCCGGCTCTGCATGCTGGAAGGGTTTGCCGGGCATGCCGAGCAGGCCAACGTGAGGGTCCGGCGCTTTGGCGGTCGCAGCATCCCTTATGCCGAGGCCGCCGAGTAGGAGAATATGCGGGTCAGGCCTGGGAGCGCGCCTTGGTGCCATTCCCCTTGCGCACAGCCCTCGGCGCGGCCGCGCTGGCCAGCACGGGTTCGAAGAAGCCTGAGGGTTTCGGGGAGGCCCTGCCGGCCGCCTCCTGCTCCGGCGAGAGGCGCGACCAGAACCATCGGGCGGTCGTCTCGATGTCTTCCTTAAGGGCTTGAGCTGCTGCGGCAGCATCGCCGCCCTCGATCCCTGCAATGATGCGGGAGTGGGATTCGGCTGCATCGAAGAACGCGTTGATTCCCGCCCGGTCGGCCGCGAGTGCGGCGAGGTACGGGCCGCTGCGAAGCCACAGCAGCTCGATCAGTTCGAGCAGCGTCACGTTTCCGCAAGCTTCATAGACAAGGAAATGGAAATGCTGGTTGTGCTCGAGGATCCCAGCCACATCGGACCGGGACAGTGCCGCGATCATCAGTTCGTTCGTGTCACGAAGCTGGGCGACGAGCCGTGCATCGGCCGTCAGCGCGGTCAACTCCGTAGCCCGGCCCTCGATCATGATGCGGACGAGCAGAACTTCGTCGAATCGGTCGGGGGTCACGGCCGGGACCTGAAAGGTGCGGTCGGCCTGCTGCACCAGGGCCTTCTCGGCCACAAGGCGCTTAAAAGCTTCTCGGACCGGCATTTCGCTGGTCCCGAAGCGGGCCGCCAGCGCCCGGATCGTCAGCGGCTGACCGGAGGTAAAAACGCCCTTGCGCATGGCCTCACGGATGCTCCCGTAAACGCGATCCTGGACGCTCCGGACATCGATCGGTTGCATCGCCTGACTCATGGTCTGACCGCCGCTTTCTTTTCGGGTTTTGCAAGCTCGGGTGCCGCTTTGCGCCATGCCTATCGCGCTAAAAGCCGGCGTGATCTGTGATCACGGCAATTGACGCCACCCCATCATTCTGTCAAGTTGCGTCGAAGAAATCAAATGTTTCCGGCAATCGGGAGAATCGGGTTTGGAGGAATGCCAGCCGCGAAAGATGTCGAGCATCGCCTCAAGTGGACCTCCACAGCATTGGGCCGGTTTTCGTCCATCCCGGCGCAGCAAACCTGTTGCAATACCGTCGTTCGACTTCGATCGACGACAACTGGAGAGGCGGACCATGCAGGCTAGAGGAGCGTTCGCTCCGCTTTCGGCCGGAACTTGCCTCGCCCAACACGGGATCGTTCAATCGGGGTTCCCCCCATGTTGTCCCGCGTTGCCTCCCGTCCGACGGCGCGCGACGGATGCTGGCGCTAAAGGGCGCCGACCAGGTTGGTTTCTGACGCCGCTCCGAGCGGTGGCTGAGACCCGGACCGGAACCGCAGGTTCCAAACGACAACAGGACGCCGAAGGGCGCAATTTGGGAGCGGACTATGAATCGAACCACCAACGATTACCTGGGCCAGCAGAACCGACGTGACGTTCTTACGATGATTGGATCGGCCGGTGCCGCTGCCCTGGCGAGCGGTCTTCCGAGCGCCTTTGCGGCGGAGAAGCCATTGCTCGGCTTCAGCAACAAGAGCCTCGACTTCTACTTCTTCCGCGTCCTGCAGGAGGCAGCAAAGCGGGCCGCCGATGCGCAGGGCTGGGACTTCCAGGCCGTGAACGCCAATTTCGACAACACGACTCAGATCCAGCAGTGGAATTCGCTGCTTCTGAAGAAGCCGATTGCCATGGTAGGCGACACGGTCGACAGCCAAGCCATGGTCAGCGCGGTCAAGAAGGCGAATGCAGCCAAGATCCCGGTCGGCATGGTGGACAGCCTGACGGTGGGCGGCGACGTTGCGGCGTCGGTCGCGTTCGACAACAACCAGGGCGGCGTAATGGCGGCCGATGCCGTGATCAATCTCTTGAAGAAGAAATATGACGGGCAGGCCAAGGGCACCGTCCTTAACTGTTACGGCTCCCTGAAGAGCGATGCGTGGCGGGCCCGCAAGGAAGGCTGGGATGCGACCTTCGCCAAGTATCCGGACATTAAAATGCTCGACCGTCCGACCGAAGGGCTGCTCAAGAATATGCTGAGCGTGACCGTGGACACGCTCTCGGAGTTCCCGAACCTAGATGCCGTGCATGCGCCAAGCGACACGCCTGCGCGCGGCGTCACGACGGCACTGAAGCAGAAAGACAGGTGGCACAAGATCGGCGACCTTAATCACGTGATCTTCGTCACGATCGACGGTGAGCCTATCGGCCTCCAACTGGTCAAGGACGGCTATCAGGACGCCGATATCTCTCAAGACCCAATCGCCTACAGTGAAATCGCGGTCGACATGCTCGCCAAATACTCAGTGAGGGGAGAAGTGGTCCCACTCGGAAAATATGAGAACAAGAAATATTACTGGGAGACCGGCGAGGTCGTGAAGGGCGTCAGTGGTCCTCGCCTGATCATCCCACCCTTCGTCGTGGATGCGTCGAACGCCAACGATCCGCGGCACTGGGGCAACGTTGCGTCCAACACGTGGGGGATCGCCTACGAGTAAGGATCGCACAGGCGGAGGGCTGGCCCGCCGACCCTCCGCGACAGCACATAAGGAATAAAGCGATGGCGGCCGATTGGCTCATCGAGGTTCGCGACGTCGTGAAAGTGTATGGGGGTGCGACCGCCCTGAAGGGCGTGTCGCTCCGCGTCGGCAAGGGCACAGTGCATGGCCTGCTGGGCGAGAATGGCGCGGGCAAGTCGACGCTGGTCCGCATCATCGCGGGCCTGACCCACGCCACCAGTGGCCAGATCTTCTTCCAGGGTGAGGAGGTCGGCGTGGCCGACGTGCGCGCCATGGAGAAGCGCGGCCTGTTCCTGGTCACCCAGGAGCCGATGATTGTCGATTCAATGACGGTCGCCGACAACCTGATGCTCGGCCGCTGGCCGGCCCGTAACGGCTTCGTGCGCGAACGCGAGATGTTCGATCTCGCGACCTCATTCCTCGAGGACGCACGACTGGACCCGCACAAGCTCGCCCAGACGCTCTCCGCCGTCGACAAGCGCAAGCTCAACATCCTGCGCGCACTGCATAGCGGCGGCAAGCTCATCATCCTAGATGAGCCCACCACAGCCCTCACGATGGCCGACAAAGTCCATCTATTCGAATTTATGAACCGCTTGAAGCAGCAGGGTGTCTCATTTCTGTTCATTTCCCATTACAACGAGGAGATCCTGGAGATCTGCGACGAAGTCTCGGTGCTCCGGGATGGACGCATGATCGGCCAGGGGCGGACCGTGTCGCACCTCGACTCGGACGCGCTCAGCGAGATGGTCATCGGCCGCGATGTCCAGCTGTTCCGCCGGTCCCCGCCGGTGGGCGAACGCGCGATCGCATGGTCGCTGCGCGACGTGTGGGCGCCGGGGCTGAGGGTCGACCGGCTCGACCTTTATCGTGGTGAGATCATCGGCTTTGCGGGCCTCCCGGGATCAGGCGCCCGTGAACTCGGACGAGCCATCTACGGCCTGCTCCCTGCGGCCCGGGGCCACCTTGACGACGGCGACATCTCGCGCCTGCTGCCGCGCGATCCGGCCGAAGCCCTGCGGTCCGGCATCGCGTTCCTGTCCGAAGACAGGTTGCGGGATGGCATCGTCGCAATCCAGTCGATCGCCGAAAATATGAGCCTGTCGAGCCTGTCCGCACTTTCGCGCTCCGGGTTTATGAACCGCCGTGCCGAAAGCGCGCTGGTCGAACGTTTCTCGCGCCTGTTTGCTGTCAAGGCCACGTCGACAGGCGCGCCGCTCTCGTCGCTGAGCGGCGGAAATCAGCAGAAGGTGCTGCTGTCCCGTCTCGTCGCGACTCAGCCGCGGCTCGTCGTCCTGAATGAACCGACCCGCGGCATCGATGTCGGCGTTAAGGAGGAGGTCCACCGTCTCGTAGACAGCTTGACCCGCGAGGGGGTTCCGGTGATCGTTATCACGTCCGATCTCGACGAGATGCTGCGCATCGTCGATCGCGTCGCGCTCTTCGTCGACGGCCGGGTCTTCGCCATCAGGTCGTCCGCGGGCTTGTCGAAGGACGATGTCTTCGCGGTCGCCTATGCATCGGATGATGGGCCTGCCAGGGACACTGCTGCTTCCCGTCAAACGATCAAAGGAGTCGCGTCACGATGAGCGCGAAAACCGAAGCTGTCTCGCCATCCGTACCCACCAAGCCGCTGACGGCCCGTCGCTCCGGCTCGGCGCTGCAGTTCGCCCTCAAGAACATCGTCTGGCTGTGGCTGATCGGACTTGTCGTCATCTTCGGGTTGCTGAACGACTTCTTCTGGTCGACTGCGAACCTGCAGAACATTATGACGCAGGCAACAGTTCTGGGACTGCTGGCGCTGGCCGCTTCGCTGCCGCTGCTGGTGGGTGAGATTGATCTCTCCATTGCTGGAAACATGGGCATCTCGTCGGTGATCGGCGCGCTGGCTCTGGGCCACTTCGGCTTGCCCACCTTTGCCTGCGTGGCCCTGGGCTTGGTCGCCTCCACGGCCATCGGCTTCGTCAACGGGGTCTGCATCACTCAGCTCCGCATGGTGTCGCTGATCGAATCGCTCGGCATGATGATCATCCTGCAGGGCGGCCTCCTGGCCATTACCCAGGGATCGACGATCACCGATCTGCCGGACGCCTACACCTGGGTGGGGCAGAAAACGATCGGTGGCTGGCCCGTGATGCCGATCGCACTGTTCGTCGCCTTCATCGGCATGGCGATCCTGCTGCGTCGGACAGTATTCGGGCGCAAGCTTTACGCCACCGGCGGCAATGCCGCAGCCGCTCATGTGGCCGGCATCCGGGTTGCGCGGGTTAAGACCATCGCGTTCACATTGTCAGGTTTCATCGCGGGCGTCGCCGGCTATTTCCTGGCAGCGTGGCAAATGGCGATCACCTCGGACCAGGGCGAAGGCTTTCTGCTCTACTCGATCGCGGCACCAATCATCGGCGGCATCAGCGTGTTCGGTGGTCGAGGCGATGCTCTCGGGATCCTGGGCGGCGTGCTGCTGCTTACCATCATCCATGTCGGTCTCGCCATCGTGAACGTGCCCTCGTTCTACGTGGAGATGATCGGCGGGTTCCTTATCTTCATCGCCGTCGCGGTCGATGCGCTGCGCGTCGGCATCGGCGGCAATCGCTGACGTTCCTGTGGTCAACAGCCGATCGAGGCCAGTTTTCGGACTGCTTTGTTGGGAGATGACGATGAACTACATGAACCGGAGCACTGTGCTGTCTGAGGATAACCGAAGTTCCTGGCGCGGCGGCATAACCCGCTGATCGGCGGCGAGTGGGCAGGGGAATCGCATTTGGAATTGGCTGAAGGGGAAGGGGGCTTGAGCGGCGGGCGGTGATCGATTCTACAGCTGAGCGGGATGACCGTACAGTGGCGTTGTTGCATGGTTCGGCGCGATGGACGCGTTGCCCTCAGCCCTGATCGAGCTTCAGGCGATACGGACGGAGTTCGGGCGTCCCAGTTCCAGCATGCGGTTGAGGATATGGACGGTGACCTCGACTTCGGTCCCCCGGCGTTCGTCGGTGTGCGAACGCAGTCCGTCGCCGATCACCTGCTTGTAGCGCGCCATGGCGGTCTCGGCCCGGGCACGCCTAGTGTAGCCGGACGCCGCCTGCCAAGCCAAGCGGCCGTGCTCGGCGATGCCCCGAAGGTGGCTGTCGCGCTGCGTGGGCGCGGTCTCGGCCGTGTCGCTCGGCACCGCATTCGAGCGCGGCGGCACGATGATGGCAGCGTCCGGGTGGCGGACGCCGATGCTGGTGGCGACACCCTCCTGGTCATAGGCTCCGTCGCCGGTGAAGGAGGCGAGCGGGCCTCGACCTGGTCGAGCAAGGCGCCCACCTGCGAGCCGTCGTCCACGTCCCTGGTGGTCAGCAGGGACGCGACGATCCGTCCGGTGCCGGCGTCCAGGCCCAGGTGCAGCTTCCGCCAGGATCGGCGCACCTTGGTGCCATGTTTCTCGTTCAGCCACTCGCCGGCCCCGCACAGCTTCAGCCCGGTGCTATCCACCAGCAGATGCAGGGGCTCGGCACCAGCGCTGGAACGGGGCCGCGGCACGTCCAGCGTCGCGGCCCGGCGGCTCAGCGTGCTGTGGTCGGGGACGGCGAGGTCGAGCCCGAGCAGGCCTATAACGGAGCCGATCAGGCCCTCCGTTTGACGCAGGGCCAGCCGGAACACGGCCTTGAGCGACAGTGCCGTCAGGATTGCCAGGGCCGAGTAGGTCGTCTGCCCGCCCCGGGTCGTCCGGGGCGCGGCCATCCACGCCGCGATCGCCTCCTCGGTGAACCAGACCGTCAGGCTCCCACGCTGGCGCAGGCTCGCGTCATACTCACGCCAGTTCGTGACCCTGAACCTCTGCCTGGGGATGCGGTGGCGACGGTCGGCATTGGCTTTGAACGGCACAGGGCATCCCAGGTCAGAGGGCTGCGGCTCTCCTACCCCGGGCCGCTCGCACCGCCAATCGCCGGATCGCTGCAACAAGGCCCCTCAAAGACATCCGCCGCGAGCTGCGCGGGGATGGCGTCCTGCCCACGGTGGACGGCAAGGGGCCGGGCCGGTTGGTCACGATCACGGCCCGGGAGGCGGACGCGGCCCGAACGAACGCCGCCGACAGCGTTCCGAGAGGGGTGGCGGCGTCCATCGTCGGCGCCACCGTGAGCGACGTGCGCCGGCTCGCGGCCGCCGGCCTCCTGAGATCCACCCGCTCGGGGCCAAAGTCCTCCCGAAACACGTCAGGTTCTCGCGCCGCCGCCTCGCCTCCTTCGTCGACCGCCTGCACGCCAGCGTCACCGAAGTCTACCCGGCGGGGCCGGACATGTGCGACATCCCCACAGCCGGGTTGCGTTCGGGCCGGAGTCTCGCCGCAATCACGTCCATGGTCATGAGGGGCCAGCTACGCCACGTGACGCGCGCCGTGGGCGGCCATGGCTTTCGCACCTTGCGCGTCGACATGAACGAGATCCGGGCAGCGGCCGAGCACGATCGAAACGCGCAGCGCACTATCGACGAGGTCGCCCGGGAGATGCGGGTCACGCGCTTCACGACGCTGGCGCTCGTGAAGGAGGGGCATCTCGCGGCGACCTCGGCACGATCGCCCCTGAGCCGCCGCAAGGTCCTCGTCGTCGACAGGTCGGTCCTGGCCGCCTTCGCGTCTAATTACGTGAGTCTCTCGACGCTGGCCGAGCGCCGAGAGATCAGGTCCGGGGTCCTCAAGGGACAGCTCGACGCGGCCGGCGCCGTGCCGGCGTTCCCGTCGGGGGAGGATGCGCAGCGTCGTCTACCGGACGTCCGACCTTGAGGGGGCCCATCCCCGGACCACGACATCGGTGCACCCACCCCGGCAGAAAATTACCGCGCGACGCCGGATCCCGAGGGCGCCGACACCGGATGTCGCCTCCCTGTCGTCGTCGAGCGGCGACCGGACGCCGAGACAGAAGAAGAGTTGAGCCGGCCCGCGCTCACGGTGGTCCACCGGCCCGACGAGGCGGCGCACAGCTTCCTCGGCCGGACGGCGGCGAGGAACGGCGTCGACGCGGCGTCGTTCTGCCTTCACATGGGATTGGACCTGGTCGACGCGCCAACGGGGGGTCGCGTCATCGAGAGGCTTGCCGAGCTGACGGGCCCCGACCCAACGACGCTGCGGCGGAACGCTCTTGTGAAGGTCGCCGACCGTACCTGGACCGTTGGCGGCGAGGTCGTGGAGTGGCACATGCTGAGGCGCCAAGACGCGTGTGTGTGCCCGGCCTGCCTGTCCGTTGACGTCGCCGCGCACGCCGGCCCGCCCGAGGAGGCCGCGTACTGCCGCACCTCCTGGCTCATCGAGCAGATCCGGACCTGCCCGGCCCATGGCGTGGAGCTGGCCGGCCTCCGGTGCACCGACGTCGGGGAGGGAAGCGCGAAGAGGCGGTCGCCGCACGACTTCGTGGCGCGGCTCGCGTCGGCGTGCGCCGGGGCCGGCCCGGCCGCACTCCCCGTCCGCCGGACCTACGTATCTGGCCTCGAGACCTACCTGGCCGGGAGGCTCGTCGGCGGATCATCCGCGTCGTGGCTCGACCCGCTGCCCTTCAACGTCGTCGCGACCTTCACCGAACGCCTCGGCGTCGCGGCGCTCTATGGTCCCGACACCCTCCTGACGGAACTCGACCCCGACGATTGGAAGGCCGCCGGCGACGCCGGCTGGGAGGTCATGTCTCGCGGCGAGCAGGGATTGGCGGACTTCGCGTCGACCTTGGGACGTTGGGCGATATCGCCCGAGGCCGACGGTGTCGGCTTCGCGGCCTCGTTCGGGAAGTTCTGGCCATTCGTCCTGCGGGCCTCGCGGAAGCCGGACTACCATCCCCTCTGCAGGGCGCTCGCATCCCACCTGGGTGACCTGCGGCCCGCGCTTCCGTCGAGGTTGGTCCCGGAAGAACAGACACCGGGAAAGCGCGGCTACCGTCTCTCATCGGCAGCGGCCGAGCACCGGCGCAGTTCTCGCACGCTCAGAAACCTGCTGTCGCGTCGTGGCGCCGTCGGTCCCGGCCACGACGGCCTCGCCCCGAGGCGGGTCGTGGTGGATCGCGAGGCCGTCGAGGCGGCGGTGCAGGAGCTCGGACAACGCGTGTCGCTCGTGGAAGCGGGCCGGTACATCGGCGCCCCGGGTGGACAGGTGAGGCTCCTTTGCTCGGTGATCGACGGCCGGCTCGACTGGATCGGCCGTTGGGCCGATGATTCAGGCTTCTCGGCCGTGTTGGTCCGCCTGGCGGAGGTGAGGAAGCATCTCAACGGCGGGATGGTCCCGGGGCCAACGGTCATAGAGACGTCGCGCAGACTACGCATCGGGTACAAGGGCGTGACCACGCTCGGGGCCGACGGTCGCCTGTCGACGGCGACAGTGCGACAGCGGCGGACAGGACAAGCCCATGACCTCGTCACCCCGGTGAGTTTGGACGCCTTCCAACGAGAGTACGCCTCCATAGCGCTGGTCGCCGCCGGATGGGGCATGCACCCGCACTCGGCGCGGGTGCGGTTGGCCGCGCGCGGCATAGCGCCCGCGTTCCCCGTCGAGAGGTATGGAACCCACATCTACCGCGTGCGCGACATCGCCGACCCGACCTGACCCAAACCGCGTCGGCGAGCTTCGATGGCAATGCCAGTGTCCTGTCGCCCGCCGTTCCTGCGAGAGCGGGCCGGTTTCGGCCGGCGGATACCGTCCACCTCGGCATCCGACGCGCCGCCCTGGTGCCGGCGGGTTGCGGTCGATTCGGGCGAACGCACGACAGCCTCGAGCGCGTCGGATACCACCAAGGCTGGCCGACGACGCTGACATTCCTTGGGGCGGCAAGTCAGACCGGCCTGCGATCGCCCCCGACGTCGCATTGCGTACAAACCTTTCTAATCCTGCGGACAGACTATTTTCAGAGAACGCGCCCGAACGTGGGCGATATGCGGACAGACGATGGCTGGGTCGACAGCGGCGGCGACCGCCGGCGGGAACGGCATCGCTGAACCCGGCACGGCCACGCGCTTGGGCGAGAAGTCGACATCGCCCTTGAAGGTGATCACGCCGTCGTTGAACGACACTATTTGCGCGCCGGGGGTGCCAGCGGCGTGTTTCAACTTGGGTGCGAAATTGATTCCCATCGCTTTAGCGACATCGAAATCCGATGAATTCGTGATGATGTAGTACACAGGCTCGCCTTTGGGTGAGACTCCCTTGAATAATGGCAGCGTCACTCTCGCCCTGCCCTTGGTGACGTCGATGTCGAGCGCGCTATTCACATAGACGTTGTCGCTTGCCTTGAACTTGACTGCGTTATCGGGCGAGTAACTCTTTCGCCCGGTTCCTTTGACTTCGAGGTCGAGGAGCTTCTTCGCCTCGTCCATTCCGGCTCCGGACATTATGGAAGGATCGGCGACGGTTGGCATCTTAGCGCCCTCGGGCGTTACACCCGCGCTCGGCGAAGGCATGGTCGATGTCTGGGCAAGCGCAGTGCCGCATAGGAGCGCCACAGCGACCGAGGCTGCCGCAATAGGATGGAGCGTCATGTTCAGTCTCCTGAGTCAGGCCGGCATTCGACGAGTCGACTGAGGTCGGCCGCATCCGATGCCGTGTGCCGCCGCGCGTCTCTTGACAGGGTGGGACGAACCGGACCCTAGGAGGATCGGCGTGTCTTTTGGTCCAGATTCGGTGTGCTATCAGCCGGACCATTGCCGCGGCCCTTAACGGTCGCGCCCACGACACCAAGTTGGGTTCTCGCTGATCCTGTTTCGATCGCTGGCGTCCTCAGGTACGTTCCCGTGGAAGGTCGGCTTACCTACTCATCAGGCTGGGGGTCTCCAATGTCGGCCGACGTTCTCGACAAGCTTCTGACGACGTTGAGCGTGCGCCTGCACGCGTTCGCGGTTTGCGAGATTCAGCAGGGCTACCGGTTGGCCTTCGACCCCATGGATGCCGTGACGATCCACTATGTCCTCGCCGGAAGCGGGACGCTACAGACCGGCAGCGGAGCCTCCGTCGCCTTTGCGCCTCATTCCATTATGGTGGTGCCGGCGCGTGCGCCGCAGACGCTCGGCGAGTTGAGCTGCGTCCGCGGTGAGATGCCTGCGGACGAGAACTGCGAATTGCTCGCTGACGGCATGCTCAGGTTCACCGCCGGCGAGGGCACGCCGTCCATCCGGGTCGTCTGCGGGCTGATTCTCGCCACCTATGGCGGTATGCTCGGCCTCTTCGATCACCTGAGCACGCCGATCGTCGAGAGCGCCGGGAACTCCGAATCGCTTCGTCATGCCTTCCAGGACATGATCGGTGAGTTGGCGAATCCAGGCATCGGCACCCGAGCCCTGACCGAGGCTCTGATGAAGCAATGCCTCATCCTCCTGCTGCGCCAACATCTCGTCCACCATAGCGTCGACTCGCCCTTCTTCGCGGCATTGCAGGATCGCCGGCTCGCCCGCGCGGTTGCGGCCATCCTCGAGCGTCCGGCCGCCCCCCACACGGTGGACAGCTTGGCTGAACTTGCCGGGATGAGCCGCTCCGCCTTTACGGAGCGCTTCGTACAGGTGTTCGCACAGCCGCCCATCGACTTCTTGATGAAAGTGCGACTGCGCATCGCCGCGCATCTGCTCACCACGACGGTTTTGCCCGTCAAGGTCGTCGCGAGAACTATCGGATACGACAGCCGCAGCTATTTCTCCCGAGCCTTTCGAGCCGTCTATGGGCAGGGTCCAGCGGACTTCCGGACGTTCGGCACATCGCCCGAGGACGAACCCTGGGCCGATGCCGCGCCGCGATGGACTCCGTCCCGGTCGTCGTGAAGCAGCCAGGACGTTCCGAGCCATCGACGCGTGTGGCGACGGCGTCCGTTCAGCCAGCGCCACCAGCCGCGCCCGGCGCGGGTTCGAGGCTCATGACGGTGAGCGTCTGCCCCCGTCCTTTCAGCGCGTGCGCGCCGAGAGGGCGTGCGCGAATGCCCTCCGGGAGCGCCGACATGCGGTCCAGGAGATCGCACGAGATGAGCAGCGGCGCACCGAGTGTCCGGCACAGCGACTCGATGCGTCCCGTCGTGTTCACGACATCCCCGAAGTAGGAGATCTTGTGCCGATCCACTCCGACCTCGGCCGTCACCACCCCACCCCCGTGCAGGGCCGCGCGAAACGCCGGAACCTGCCCGAAATCGCGTCGCCACGCCTCGGCATTGGCTCGGATGTGATCCAGGAAGGCGAACACGCAGGCGACGCAGCGCCCGTCACGCACGCCGGCCTCCAAGGGCCAGGTGATCAGCGCCATGTCGCCCACGTAGTCGTCGACGGAGCCGCCGTGGCGGCGGACGGGCTCGGCCAGCGCCGCGAAGATGGCGGCGAGGAAAGCCTGGGCCCGCAGGTCGCCGTGAGCCTGGGCATAGGCAGTCGAGCCGATCAGGTCGATGAACACGAAGATGCGCTCCTCCTCGACTGGACGGTGATATCGGCCGAGCAGGATGTTGCGGAACACCTCGGCGCCGATGATGTCGCGCATCCGGGTCATGGTGATCAGGATCCCGGTCACCGTCAACGCGTAGAGGATCGCCACGGGGCTGATGAACACGGCCTCGGCCAGGGTTCCCGGGTAGAGGCCGGAGGTCCACAGCAGGAGGCCCGCAACGGCAGCGCCCATCATGGTCAGCGCGAGGTAGGCCGCTTCCGTCGCGAAGACGCTCGGCAGCCACGCCAGCCGTCGCAATCGCGCGCGCAGCCGTGGGGTCACCACCCCCTGCTCGAACAGCATGACGGCACCTCCGCAGCAGCCCCCGTAGACCGCGCCGATCCAGGGCCTCCCGCCATAGCTCAAGGCGCCGTAAAACGCGCCGGACGCGACGCAGGCGGCCAGGATCGCGGCCCAGAACCACACGGCGCGCCATTCGACGTGAAACTCACGAGGACGCAGCAGGCGGATGATCGCGGTCGGCATCGTCATGCGGCAAGGATGCCCGTCTCAGGCGATCGGGGCAACTGGCGCCATGGCTGGCATCGGCCCGAGCAAGCTGGTTCTCGATGCACCTATCGCGATGGATCGCGGATGAGTCGACACCAGCCCCCGGTGCCGCACCGACTCTAACCCCGGCCGACGTCGCTGGTCGCGTGCCGGTGGACAAGCGCCCCATCATGGGCCATTGAGCCGGCGCGAGGAAAGCACCATGGAACGGTCGCAGGTCGTCGAGG
>JAABUH010002172.1_pt1 | contig 19393 bp, 18 predicted proteins | sample 5559121 | NCBI WGS metagenome assembly JAABUH01 (sample SAMN10711871, study PRJNA513364) | rock metagenome | isolation source: Antarctica rocks | place: Antarctica: Victoria Land, Battleship Promontory nord | collected 2015-12-28
GTCGGTGCCTACACGGCCGGGCTGCTTGCCGTGCACGGAGTGCCGCCTCTGCTGGGCCTGCTTGCCGGCCCCCTCGTCGCCGGCGCCCTCGCCGGTCTCGTCGGCGTGCCAATCATGCGACTGCGCGGGCATTACCTCGCCTTCGCCACGTTAGCCTTTCAGCTGATCCTGCTGGCCGTGGTCGGGCAGGTCGCCTTCTTCGGTGGCGACATCGGCCTGCAAGGGATACCCCAGCTTTCTCTCGGCGGCGTCAAGCTGTCGAGCGCGCGGGCCTATGCCTGGGTCACCTGGGTTGGCGTCGCCCTCGTCCTGATCATCACCCGGAACATCATTGCCTCACGGCCGGGGCGCGGGTTGCGGGCGCTGGCGACCAGCGAGACTGCAGCGGAGTCCTCCGGCGTGCCGGTCACCCGGTACAAGATCGTGGTCTTCGCGCTCTCCGGCGCCTTCGCGGGCCTGGCCGGTGGCATCTACGCCTTCTTCATCGGCTACCTGGCGCCGGGCTCGTTCCCGGTCTTGCTCTCGTTCCAGTTCATCGTGATGGCGGTGGTCGGCGGACTCGGCACGCTGTGGGGACCGGTGGTCGGTGCAGTGGTGATCACCCTGATCGTCCAGGCCCTCAACAACCTCGGCACGCAACCCGGCATGCCCTCCTACGCCTCGAGTGTGTTCTCCTACGCGGTCTACGCGCTTCTGCTGGTCGTGGTCCTCTTGTTCCTCCCCCGGGGCCTGGTACCCGCGGCGTCCGATGCTGTCCAACGATTGTTCCGTAGCCGCGGGAGCACCGGGCCCACGATCGAGACGGCAGTCGACGACGAGACGCCGGCGAAGAAGCCGGCCGCGTGACGCGGTCCGCGCACTGACCTTTAGTAGACAGCCTCCATCTTGGGTCAGACCCACTCCGCGCCCGGGCCGTTGGCCTCGTCGAAGATCAGCCAGGTCTTGGTCGACAGCACGCCGTCGAGGCTCTGCAGGCGCTCGAGCACGACGTGCCGCAGTGCGGCGTTTGTCGGGGCGCGCACCAGTACCAGCACGTCGTAGTCGCCACCGAGCAGGGAGAAGTGATACACGAACGGCAGCGCCCGCAGGGCAGCGGAGATACCGCGCCAGGAATCCTGCCGGATGGACAGCGCCACGTAGGCCGAGCTGTGCAGGCCGGCCGCCTCGAAGGCGATCTGCGCGGCGTATCCCTCAATGATGCCGGCGGTGTGCAGCCGTTCCAAACGCGCGTAGGCGTGCGCGCGAGAGATGTGGACGCTTGCCGCGAGGGCCCGCACCGAGATGCGGCCGTTGCGAACCAGGCCGTCGATCAGTCGGCGATCGACGTCGTCCAACGCGTGCACCGGGGCACTGGCCACCTGTCCACCAGCGGACCGACTCTCGCCGCCGTCATCGGACATTCTGCCACCTCCATCATGCCTCGCGACCATTCGTCCACACTCTAGCCATCCAGTTGCCAGTTGTTCGCCCCTGCGCGACCCTTCAGGGACAGTTTGTCAACCGATGAGGGGGACGCGTGACCGTCGTTGCGCCGCACCGTACTGCCGACTACCGCGAGTTCCTCCCCGCCGACGAGCCGGTGCAGTACCTGGACGAGTCCGGTCGCTGGTTGCCCGGCGAGCATCGCTACCCGGTGCCCACTCCCACGCGCCTGCTCGAGGTCTACCGAAAGATGGTGCTCGGGCGGCGCTTCGACCAGCAGGCCACCGCACTGACCAAGCAGGGGCGCCTCGCGGTCTACCCGTCCTCGCGCGGCCAGGAGGCCTGCCAGGTTCCCGCGGCGATGTGCCTGCCGCCCGCGGACTGGATGTTCCCCACCTATCGGGACTCGGTCGCGCTGATGACCCGCGGCGTCGACCCGGTCCAGATTTTGAGCATGCTCGCCGGTGACTGGCACTGCGGCTACGACCCCGTCGCGCACCACTGCGCGCCGCAAAGCACCCCGTTGGCCACCCAGCTGCTGCACGCCACCGGCCTCGCCTACGGCGAGCTGCTGAAGGGCCGCGACACCGTGACGTTGGCCCTGTGCGGCGACGGCGCGACCAGCGAGGGCGACTTCCACGAGGCACTGAACTTCGCGGCCGTCTTCCGCGCCCCGGTGATCTTCCTGGTGCAGAACAACGGCTACGCCATCAGCGTCCCACTCGCACGCCAAAGCGTCGCCCCGTCGCTGGCGCACAAGGGCGTGGGCTACGGAATCGGCAGCGAACACGTCGACGGCAACGACCCGGTGGCGATGATGGCCGTGCTCGACGTCGCCGTGCGCTACGTACAGGCCGGCAAGGGCCCGCTGGTCATCGAGGCATACACCTACCGCATCGACGCGCACACCAACGCCGACGACGCCACCCGCTACCGCGAGGACAGCGAGGTACAAAGCTGGCTCGCCCGCGACCCCATCGCGCGTTTGGACACCTACCTCCGAGCCGAGGGCGTGCTCGACGACGCCGCCGTCACCGTGCTGAACGCCGAGGCCGAGGATGCCGCCACCCAGCTACGGGCAGGGATGAACATCGCCCGCCAGCACGACCCGCTCGACTTGTTCCGCTACGTCTACGCCCAGCAGACCCCACAGCTGCGTGAGCAGCAAGCACAGGTCGGCGCCGAGCTGGCCGCCGAGTCCGAGGAGACGCACTGATGGCCACCGTCACCATGGCCCAGGCCCTGAACGCGGCACTACGCGACGCGCTCACCGCGGATGAGGACGTCGTCGTGTTCGGCGAGGACGTCGGCACCCTCGGCGGGGTCTTCCGAGTCACCGACGGGCTGACCCACGACTTCGGCACCGCCCGGTGCTTCGACACCCCCTTGGCCGAGTCGGGCATCGTCGGCTTCGCCATCGGCATGGCCATGGCCGGCTTCAAACCGGTCGTCGAGATGCAGTTCGACGCCTTCGCCTACCCCGCCTTCGAGCAAGTCGTCTCGCACGTGGCGAAGATCCGCAACCGCACCAGGGGCGCGTTGTCCTGTCCGATCGTCATCCGGATCCCCTTCGCCGGTGGCATCGGCGGGGTGGAGCACCACTGCGACTCCAGTGAGGGCTATTACGCCCACACCCCAGGGCTCAAAGTAGTTAGTCCCGCCACCGTCGACGACGCGTACTCGCTGCTGGGCGACGCCATCAACGACCCCGATCCCGTGGTGTTCCTCGAACCCAAACGGCTCTACTTCGCCAAGGCCGACGTCGAGCTCGGCGCGCGTGAGCCGATCGGGCGTGCCGTGGTGCGCCGGACAGGCACCGACGCCACCTTGGTTGCCTACGGGCCCTCGCTCGCGGTGGCACTGGATACCGCCGAGGCCGCAGCGTCTGAGGGCCGCAGCATCGAGGTGATCGATCTCCGCTCGATCGTGCCCTTCGACGACGACACCGTCACCACGTCCGTGCGCAAAACCGGTCGCTGCGTCGTCGTCCACGAGTCGCAAGGATTCGCCGGTGTCGGGGCGGAGATCGTCGCCCGAGTGCAGGAACGCTGCTTCCACTACCTGCACGCCCGGTGCTGCGGGTCAGCGGGTTCGACATTCCCTATCCCCCGCCGAAGCTGGAGCGCATTCACCTGCCGAACGTGGACCGGGTGCTCGACGCCCTCGACCGGCTGCAATGGGACGACACCGTGGACGCCCGTTGGGCGGTAGGAGCATGAGCGAGCGCAGCGACGTGGGGGTGGAGTAATGAGCGTGTCCACAGACCGGGCGAGGCAGGTCTTCCTGCTGCCCGACCTAGGCGAAGGACTCGCCGAGGCCGAGGTGGTCGCGTGGAAGGTCGCCCTCGGCGACACCGTGGTGATCGACCAGGTGGTGGTCGAGGTAGAAACCGCCAAGGCCGTGGTCGAGGTTCCAACGCCCTACGCCGGGGTGGTCGAGGCCCTGCACGGTGTGGCCGGAGCGACGGTCATCGTGGGCAGCCCCCTCATCACCATCGCCGCCACAGCGGGCGCGGCGGTGCCGAGCGCACCTGGCACCCCGCCGTCCCACGAACAACACCGCGAGGAGGAGCGGGCCGGCTCTGGCAACGTCCTCATCGGCTACGGCACCAGCGAAGCCAGCACCCCGCGCCGCCGCCGCGTCCGACCCGACGCCACCGAGCCTTCGGCGCGCGCCGAGGCGCCGCCTGCTACCACCACCCCGCGAGCGGCACCTGCGCCGACGGCCCGGGTGCTGTCACCGGTTGTACGAAAGTTGGCACGCGAGAACAATCTCGATATCTCGACGTTGGACGGGTCGGGATTGGGTGGCGTCATCCGGCGCTGCGACGTCGAGGCCGCGATCAGCATGGGTGCACCACGTCCTGCGGCCGAGGCCCCGGACGGCGGGGAGCCGGCACCGGTCGAGCGCATCCCCCTCACCGGGTTTCGCAAAGCCGTCGCGGACAAGCTCTCCACCAGTCGACGCGAGATCCCGGACGCCACCACCTGGGTGGACGTGGACGCCACCGAGCTGATGAACGCCCGACGGGCAATCAACGCCTCGCTGCCCGACGAGCCGATCAGCCTCCTGGCCCTGTTGGCCCGGTTGTGCATCGCCGGATTGGCCGAGTTCCCGGAGCTGAACTCCACCGTCGACAACGGCCGCCAGGAGATCCTCCGCTACCGCCACGTCAACTTGGGCATCGCCGCCCAGACCCCGCGCGGATTGGTCGTCCCCGTTATCGCCGCGGCCGACACCCTGACCACCGCCGAGCTATCGGGGGCGCTCCGCGAGACGACGACACTGGCCAAGGACGGCAAGCTCACACCAGGCCGCCTCGCCGGCGGCACGTTCACATTGAACAACTACGGCGTGTTCGGGGTCGATGGGTCCACGCCGATCATCAACCACCCCGAAGCGGCGATCCTCGGCATCGGTCGCATCGTGAACAAGCCCTGGGTCTTCGACAGTCAGGTGGTGGCGCGCAAGGTCACCCAGCTGTCGCTGACCTTCGACCACCGCGTCGGTGACGGCGGGGTCGCCGGCGGATTCCTCCGGCTCTTCGCCGACTACGTAGAGAACCCCGTCGCCGCCCTCCGGCGTCTCTGACGGGTACGGTCCGCGGTGTGACGCCCGCTGCGGATTCGACAACCACCTTCCGTGCGCTTCACGTGCCCGGACAGCCGCTGTTGCTGCCCAATCCGTGGGACGTGGGAACCGCGAAGTTGTTGGCGGGTTTGCGGTTTCAGGCATTGGCCACGACCAGCAGCGGTCATGCCGCCACACTGGGCCGGTCGGACGGTGCGGTGACCAAGGACGAGGCGCTCGCGCACGCCGCCGCCATCGTCGGGGCGGTGAACGTGCCGGTGTCCGCGGACCTGGAGAACGGCTTCGACGATTCCCCCGAGGCGGTATCGGCCACCGTGGGCGACGCCGTCGCCGTCGGTTTGGCGGGCTGCTCGATCGAGGACTTCACGGGTAATGCCGAGTCCCCCGTCTACGACCTCGGCCTGGCCGCCGAGCGGGTGGTCGCCGCCGCCCACGCCGCGCGGACCGGCCCCGGGTTGGTGCTCACCGCCCGGGCGGAGAACTTCGTGCACGGCATTCCCGATCTGGCCGACACGATCAGCCGCCTGCAGGCCTACCAAGAAGCTGGTGCGGATGTGCTGTATGCACCCGGACTGACCCGCCTGGCGGCCATCCGCAGCGTGCTGAGCTCCATCGACCGACCGCTCAACGTACTCGTGCGGCCAGGCATGGCCACCGTGGGTGAGCTGGCGGAGGCCGGAGTGGCCCGCATCTCCGTCGGTGGCGCCTTCAGCCAGGTGGCGATGGGTGCCGTCGCTCGGGCCGGACGCGAGTTGCTCGAGGACGGCACATACTCGTTTTTCGAGCTCGCCGCCTACGGTCGCGAGCAGTTGACCGCCGCCTTCGGTGCGTCGCCTGGCGTACGCGGATAAGGTGAGGCCGGAATCGGTCGGTTCCGTCGCCGCGATGTCGGCTAGGTCAACGCGCGCAGCCGGGGTGCCAGGTCGCATTCGAACAGCTGCAGAAAGCGGCGCTGGTCGTGCCCCGGTGCGTGGAACACCAGATGATTCAGCCCGGCATCCACATAGGACTTCACCTGCGCCACCGCATCCTCAGGATCTGAGGCCACGATCCACCGCTTCGCCACCTGCTCGATCGGCAGCTCGTCGGCCACCCGTTCCATCTCGATCGGGTCGTCGATGCTGTGCTTCTGCTCCGCGCTCAACGACAGCGGCGCCCAGAACCTGGTGTTCTCCAACGCCAGCTCCGCGTCGGTGTCGTAGGAGATCTTGATCTCGATCATCCGGTCGATCTCCCCGGCATCACGATCCGCCTTCGCCGCACCCTCGGCCACCGCGGGCAGCAGCTTCTCGGTGTACAGCTCCATCCCCTTGCCGGAGGTGCAGATGAAGCCGTCTCCGGCCCGTCCCGCGTAGCGGGCCACCACCGGCCCCCCGGCGGCCACGTACACCGGGACCCCACCTTCCGGCACATCGTAGATCGACGCCCCCCGGGTGCGGTAATAGTCACCATCGAAATCGACCCGGTCGCCCAACCACAGCTCCCGCATCAACGCCACCGCCTCCCGCAAACGGGCGAAGCGTTCCTTGAACTCCGGCCACGCACCGGTGAACCCGGTAGCGATCTCGTTCAACGCCTCCCCGGTCCCCACCCCGAGCATGACCCGCCCCGGATACAGGCACCCCATCGTCGCGAACGCCTGCGCCACCACCGCCGGGTTGTACCGAAACGTCGGCGTCATCACCGAGGTGCCCAACTGCAACGACGAGGTCCGCTCCCCCACCGCCGTCATCCACGCCAACGAGAACGGGGCGTGCCCACCCTCGTGACGCCACGGCTGGAAGTGGTCACTCACCGTGGCTGAGTCCATCCCGTGCGCCTCGGCCAACACCCCCAGCTCCACCAGCTCCCGCGGCCCGAACTGCTCCGCCGACGCCTTGTATCCCAGTTTGAGTTCCATCGGTGGATCAGATCATGGACAGCATCGGCCCCGGCGGGGGCTCGATGCCCAGTTGGGTCAGCGCGGAGGCGTGGAACACCGAGCCGGGTACGTGGATGGCGTGCGCGAGCCCCATGTGGGCGTCGCGCCAGAAGCGTTGCATGGGGTTGTCCATGCGCATGGCGTTGCCGCCGGAGCGCACCATGATCTCGTCGACGGCGGCCACCGCGCGGCGGGCGGCCTGTACCTGGATTCGACGACCGACGGCCCGGTCCTCCAAGGTGGGTTGTCTGCCCGCGGACACCAGGTCGTGCACCCGGCAGACGTTCTCCAGCAGCGCCGTACGGGACGCCGAAATTTCCGCCGCCGCCTCGCCGATGGCGTAGAGCACGTACGGGTCGTCTCTGATCTTGGTGCCGGTGATCTGCACTCTGCTGCGCTGGTAGTCCAGGTGGTGGGCGAGGGCGCCTTCGGCGATGCCGATGACCGCTGCGGTGATGCCCAACGGGAACGCCACGGAGAACGGCAGCTGATAGGTGGGGTTGGTCAGCCCCGCATCGCGCTGCAGGGAGCCGTCAACCACCTTGGCGTAGTCCAGGGTGCGGTAGCTGGGGACGAAGGCATCCTTGACGATGACGTCCTTGCTGCCGGTGCCCCGCAGTCCGACGACGTCCCAGGAGTCCTCCACAATCTCGTAGTCCGAGCGCGGCAGGATCAGGTGCAACGACCGGGGAGGCATCGCCATCGTGCCCGCATCGTCACCGACGAAGCCGCCGAGGAAGATCCACTGGCAGTGGTCGGTGCCGGAGGAGAACTGCCAGCGGCCACTGAACAGGTAGCCACCGTCGACCGGTCGAGCGATACCCATGGGGGCGTAGGGCGAGGCGAGCCAGGTGTCCGGGTCCTCGCCCCAGATCTCGTCCTGCACCTTGGGATCGGCGAAGGCGACCTCCCACGGGTGGACCCCGACGACCCCGTTCACCCAGCCGGTCGCGCCGTCCAGGCTGGCCACCCGCATCACGGTCTCGCCGTACTCGCGCGGATGCAACTCCAGACCGCCGTGCGTCTTGGGTTGCAGCATCTTGATGGCGCCGGTCTCGCGCAGTATTGCGGCGGCGGCGTCACTGAGCCGTCCCAGCTTCTCGTTGACCAAGCCTTCGGCGGCAAGCTCCTCGGCGCGCTCGTCGATCCGGTCGAGTACTTCGTTGCCCATCGCCACTCCCCTGTCGCCGTTACCACGCTCACCTCGAACCTAGTGCCGGACAGCAACGCATGGGCGACCACGGACCCGCTGAGCGGGATACGGGGAGGCCCGGTCGCCGACGTCCCCGCTACCGTCGGGTCATGAGCAGCGACATCGTCGAACCCGCACCGACCGGACCGGCGCCCGCGGAGCTGCGCCGCGCGATGAGCCAGTTTGCCAGTGGAGTCACCGTGGTCACGGGGACCGACGACGGTGAGCCGGTCGGTTTTGCCTGCCAGTCCTTCGCTTCGGTGTCGCTCGAACCACCCCTCGTCCTGTTCTGCGCCGATCACCGTGGCCGCGCGTGGCCGCGGATCCGGCGCTCCGGGCACTTCTGCGTCAACGTCCTCGCCGAGCACCAGACCGACATCTGTGCGCGGTTCGGCTCCAGCCGGGGCGAGCGCTTCACCGGCCTGCAGTGGGACGCCTCGAACTGGGGCTGCCCGATGCTCGACGACGTTCTGCTCCGCGTGCACGCGGAGGTGGTCGACGTGCACGTCAGCGGCGACCACGACGTGGTGATCGGGCAAGTCCTGGACATCGACGCCGTCAGTGACACTGCACCGATGGTGTTCTTCCGCGGCAGCTTCGGTCTGGAGCCGCCCGTGGACCCCCGCGACGCGATCGGCTACGTCTGGGGATGGGGCGACCACTGGGGCTGATCCGCCGGCTCGGTACGCATGTCCCGCTCAGCGGTACCCGTCCCCCGCGGGCGGCCGATGCCGTGGCATCTTCTGCGGTGACACTCCGAATGGTGATGTGAGAGGACGCGGATGGACACCTCCACCGACCCCCAGGCCTACGTGGCGGCCGTGCTGGGCCGCCTCACCGGCCCCGGTGGTGACTTCGAGATCACCACGCAGGACGTGCTCGGCGCGCCCACCCAGATGATGCGGAACGACGGCCGTTCCTTGGCCCAGCTGGTGACCGACTCCACCCGGTACGGCGAGCGCGACTACCTCGTCACCGAGGATCGGCGGGTGTCCTTCGCCGAGCACTTCGCCGCCGTCCGCTCACTGGCGCACGCGCTGCACGAGCAGTACGGCGTGGGCCCCGGCGATCGCGTCGCCATCCTCGCGGCCAACTCGGTAGAATGGGTGGAGAGCTTCTGGGCAGTGGAGTGTCTCGGTGCGGTCAGCGTCGGGTTCAACTCGTGGTGGTCCGCGCCTGAATTGGCCTATGCGGTGGTGCACAGCACGCCGAAGGTCATCATCGTCGACGCCAAGCGGGCCGAGCTGCTCGGCGAGGTCGACGTCCCGGTCCTCAGCATGGAAGGCGACATCCCGCGTCTGGCCGCCGAGTTTCCCGGTGTCGACCTACCCGAAATCCTGGCACAGCCCGATGACCCCGCGGTCATCCTCTACACCAGCGGCACCAGCGGACGCCCCAAGGGCGCCGTGCACTCCCAGCGAAATCTGTTGGCAGTCATCGACTATCATCGTTTCAACGACGCGATAGTTGCCGCGTTCACCACGGGCGGCCCGGCGCCGGACCCCTCGCCGCTGCGCTATCTGACGATCTCCCCGCTGTTCCACATCGCCAGCCTGCACAACATCGTCGTCCCCCGATTGGCGACCGGCAGTGCCGTGATCCTGTACACCGGGGCATTCGACGCCAACCGGGCACTGGCGCTGATCGAACGCGAGCGCATCACGAACTGGGGCGCCGTACCCACGATGGCCAACCGCCTCATCGAGCACGGCGACTTCCAGCGCTACGACACGTCCTCGATGACCGCATTCTCGCTCGCCTCGGCGCCCTCCTCCATCGCCTTCAAGCAACGCCTGCGGACGACGGTGCCCTTCGCTGAAGACAGCTTGGTGGACAGCTACGGGTTGACGGAGTGCTGCACCGGTGCCGCCGTCGCCACGGCGGCCGATCTGGCCGAGGTGCCCGACACGCTGGGACGCCCTGTCGTGACGGTGGAGCTAGAAATTCGCGATCCACTCGGGGAGCGGGCCGCCGAGGGCGAGGAGGGTGAGGTCTGCATGCGCAGCCCCTTCGTGATGCTCGGTTACTGGAACGACCCCGCCGCCACTGCGGCAGCGATCGACGACGAACGCTGGCTGCACACCGGTGACATCGGCGTCCTCACCGACGGTCGCCTCCGCCTGACCACCCGGCGCTCCGATCTGATCCTGCGGGGAGGGGAGAACATCTACCCCACCGAAGTTGAACAGTGTGTGGACGAATGCCCCGGCGTTGCCGAGTGTGCCGTGCTGGGTGCCCCGCATACAGACCTGGGGCAGGAGGTCGTAGCCGTGGTGGTGACCCAGGCGCCACACACCCTGAGCGAGGGCGAACTGTCGGCGTTCGTGGCCACGCGACTCGCCTACTACAAGCGCCCCGTCCGGTGGTACATCACGGAAACACCGTTGCCCCGCAACGCAACCGGAAAAGTCAAGCGCCGCGAGGTCACGATTGATGCGAACTAGCGTCCGGCCGCCGAAAACAGGTCCCGCGTGCTCAGCCGGACAGCGTCGGCGACCAGCGGTGCCACCCGCTGCAACGCTCCCGCACTGACCTGGCCGGCCACACTGATCGCCGCCACCGGACCTTCTGGACCGCGAATTGCCGCAGCCACACTGGGAATCGGAATGCTGGGCGTAACCGCCTTGCCGTCGCCCACATCGACGGACAGCCCGTTGCGCTGACGAATTCGGTTCAGCTCGGCGTGCAAGGTGCTCAGGTCCCACCGTCCGTGCCCGAAGGGACGGTCAAGGCGGCTACCCCACAGGGCGTCGACCTCCTCCGGTGGAAGCCACGCCAGCATCGACCGACCGCCGGTGGTCCGATAGGCCGGGTTCTGTCCACCCACCTTCGACGCGAGCGACCCGGCGTAGCGGCCACCGATCTTGTCCAGGAACATCTCGTGCGAGCCGTCGAGCACCGCGAGGTGCACCACCATGCCCGTCCGTAGATGCAGCTCGTGCAGGTGCGGCGCGGCCGCCTGGCGGATCTCCCCGTGGGCGCCGTCCTGACCGCCCAGCCCCAGCGCGCGACGGCCCAGGCTATAGCCCCGCGCCGTGTGGTTGAGCCACTGCAGCCGAACGAGCTGTTCGAGGATCCGGTGTGCCGTCGAGCGGGGCAGGCACGTCCGCCCCGCCACCTCTTCCAGGTTCAGCCACGCCGTGCGCCGGTCGAACACGTCCAAGATGAGCGTCATCCGCTCCACCATCGACGGCGGTAGCTCGCGGCGCTCAGGCGTACGCGGCATGGCCAGTTCGGAAGTGGCGACGGACATCGATGCCTCCAGTGGTTCCCGGGCCCGCCCCAAGCGGGCAAAACTGAAATCAATTCTTGGAGCGTAGCAGTGCCTTGGACCACGCGCCAGGCTCGCCTTGACCGCGCGTCATGAACCGCGGGCTCACCCGCAGATCGCCCCGTGTGCAGCCGATCCGACCAGCTTGGAGTACTTGGCCAGCACGCCGCGGGTGTAGGGATGCTGCTTGGGCTCCCAGCCCTCGCCGCGCGCCTTCAACTCGTCCGCGTCGACCAGCACGTCGAGGGTGCGTTGGTCCATGTCCAGCCGGATCCGGTCGCCGTCGCGGACGAACGCGATCGGGCCCGCGTCCACCGCTTCCGGAGCAACGTGGCCGACGCAGAGACCAGTCGTGCCCCCGGAGAAGCGGCCGTCGGTGAGCAGCAGCACGTCCTTGCCGAGCCCGGCACCCTTGATGGCGCCGGTGATGGCCAGCATCTCGCGCATGCCCGGGCCGCCCTTGGGGCCCTCATAGCGGATGACCACTACGTCCCCGGCGGTGATGGTGCCGTCTTCCAGCGCGGCCATCGATGCCTTCTCCCCGTCGAACACCCGCGCCGTGCCCTCGAACACGGCCTCATCGAAGCCGGCGCTCTTCACCACCGCACCTTCCGGGGCCAACGAGCCGTGCAAGATCGCCAAGCCACCGGTGGCGTGGATGGGGTTGTTCAGCGCGCGAATGATGGTGCCGTCCACGTCGGGCGGTGCGATGTCGGCAAGGTTCTCCGCCATGGTCTTGCCGGTGACGGTGAGGCAGTCGCCGTGCAGCATCCCGGCGTCCAGCAGCGCCCGCAGCACGACCGGGATGCCACCGACCCGGTCCACGTCGTTCATCACGAAGCGGCCGAAAGGCTTGAGGTCGCCGAGGTGGGGCACGGTGTCGCCGATGCGGTTGAAGTCGGCCAGCGTCAGGTCGACGTCGGCCTCGCGGGCGATGGCCAGCAGATGCAACACCGCATTGGTGGAGCCACCCAGAGCCATGACCACCGCGATGGCGTTTTCGAATGCGGGCTTGGTCATGATCTGGCGCGCGGTGATGCCTTGGCGCAGCATCTCCACCACGGCCTCACCTGCCTTGTGCGCGTAGCCGTCCCGGCGGCGGTCCACCGCGGGCGGGGCCGCCGAGCCGGGCAGCGACATGCCCAGCGCTTCGGCGACGGAAGCCATGGTGTTGGCGGTGTACATGCCCCCGCAGGCGCCCTCGCCGGGGCAGATGGCCCGCTCGATCTCGTCGACCTCCGCGCGGGTGATCAGCCCGCGCATGCAGGCCCCGACGGCCTCAAAGGCGTCGATGATGGTGACGTCGTGATCGCCCACCCGGCCGGGCATGGTGGACCCGGCGTACAGAAAGACGCTGGCCAGGTCGAGACGCGCGGCAGCCATCAGCATGCCGGGCAGGCTCTTGTCGCAGCCGGCCAGCAGCACCGAGCCGTCCAGGCGCTCGGCCATCATCACCGTCTCCACCGAGTCGGCGATCACCTCGCGGGAGACCAGCGAGAAGTGCATGCCCTCGTGGCCCATCGAGATGCCGTCGGACACGGAGATGGTCCCGAACTCCAAGGGGTAGCCGCCCGCCGCGTGCACACCGTTTTTGACGGCCTCGGCCAGGCGGTCCAGGGAGAGGTTGCACGGGGTGATCTCGTTCCAGCTGGAGGCCACGCCGATCTGCGGCTTGGCGAAGTCGTCGTCGCCCATGCCGACCGCCCGGAGCATGCCGCGCGATGCGGTGCTCTCCAGCCCGTCGGTGACGTCGCGGGAGCGGGGCTTGATGTCCACGGTGTTCTCGGCCATGGTTGCCAGCCTACGAGTCGCCGTCGGCCGCGGCCGCCACGGGCAGCAGCTGGATCAGTACCGCCGTCGCCAGGGTCAGGGATGGCCGGGACGACGAGCGGAACCCAGCCGACGGCGCGCTGTTAGGACGGACGTCCCAGGGTGGCGTTCATCAGGCCGGGACCCTGTCGAGAAACCCGAGGACGCTGCGGAGGCGCCCGTCCCCGTCGCAGACAGCGACGTCGAATCCCACCACGAGCGGCTCGGCGCCTTCGGGCCCGAGTCCCCAAGTGAACCGGACCTGCCGGTGGTGCGCGTCGACCGGACCGGCGAGGGTGAACACGAACCCCGGAAACTGGGTCTGGACGGCGGCGATGGTGGCGTCAATCGCGTCGCGCCCGTACGCCTCGGCCATCGGGTCCACGTAGCTAGCCTGCTCGGCGTAGAGCGCATTGATCAGTGCACGGCGCTTGCCGGCGTCGGTTTCATTCCAGGTGCCGAGGTAACGCTCGACGATCTCGTTCATGTCATTTCCCATCTGCGGTAGTGCCTTTCGGCGGTTGACGGAACAAATCCTGACGATCACCGAGCAGCGTGTCGATTACGCGCGAGGTAATGGCCGTCCCCAGGGTTGGCTGGATACCGTTACGCCCATGACCGCCGTAAGCGCCCCTGCAGCTGCCGCTCGCCCCGTCGGCGAGCTGCTCCGCGCCTGGCGCGAGCGGCGGCGGCTGAGCCAGCTGGACCTGTCCATTCAGGCCGACATCTCCACGCGGCACCTGAGCTTCGTGGAGACGGGGCGGTCCCGGCCGACGCCGGAGATGATCCTGCGACTCACCGAGCAGCTCGACGTGCCGCTGCGGGAGCGCAACACCCTGCTGCTGGCCGGTGGCTACGCACCCGCGTACCCGCAGCACGGGCTGGATGCGCCGGAGCTGGCGAGCGTGCGCTCGGCGCTGCGGCAGGTGCTGAGCGGGCACGAGCCCTATCCGGCTGTCGTCATCGACCGGTGGTGGGACATGGTCGAGTCCAACGCCGGCATCGCCGTGCTTGTCGAGGGTTGCGCACCCCACCTGCTCGAGCCCCCGGTGAACGTGCTGCGGCTAAGCCTGCACCCGGATGGGATGGCGCCGCGCATCATCAACCTGCCCCAATGGCGCGCGCACCTGTTGACCCAGTTGGCCCACCGTGCGCGGAGTCTGGGCGACCAACGGCTGAGCGAGCTAGGCGATGAGCTGCTCGGCTATCCGGGAGGGCTGGCGGAGTCTCCGTCGGTTACCGATGTCGTGTTGCCGCTGCGGTTCCGGTGCGGCAAGCGCGAGTTGTCGTTCTTCAGCATCAGCGCCACGGTGGGCACGGCGACCGATGTCACCGTCGACGAGCTGGCGATCGAGTCGTTCTATCCGGCCGAGGAGGACACCGCCGCGTACCTGCGCAGCGCTCACTGACCGGTGTTGCCGACCACCGCGTGGCAGTGTGGCGGGGTGCAGACCGGCTCGGCGCCTGCCTCGTGCCGGCAACGAAACGGGCGGACGTGAACGGCGTCGTCCGGCGCCGGCTCGACGTGCGTAAGGCGTCGTTCCTCGCGCAGGCCGACGCGGTCGAGCGGCTGCTGGCGCGGCTGCCTGGCGCCAAGGTCGTGGATGACCTCGGCCACACCTCCTGACTTGCGACAGCCGAGCTGGTCGCCCAACCTGCCGCGGGTTTCCGACGACGCCTACGTGCGGGGCTTCCGCACAGCGACGCTGCCGTCTCTGGACAACACTGCGGATATGAACTACGCCGACGGGCTGTGCACCCAGCCCCAGTCGGTACATAGGGAAAGGACACCAGATGGAGTACCGCACGCTCGGCACCACCGGAGTGAAAGTCAGCCCGTTGTGCTTGGGCGCCATGATGTTCGGCGCCTGGGGAAACACCGATCACGACGATTCTGCCGCCATCATCCACCGTGCGCTGGACGCCGGAATCAACTTCGTGGACACCGCCGACGTGTACTCCGCCGGTGAGTCCGAGGAGATCGTCGGCAAGGCGCTCAAGGGCCGACGAGACGACGTGGTGCTGGCCACCAAGGCGCACGGCCCGATGGGCGAGGACGTCAACCAACGCGGCAACTCCCGGCGCTGGCTGATCCGCGAGGTGGAGAACAGCCTGCGCCGGCTGCAGACCGACTGGATCGACCTCTATCAGATCCACCGCCCCGACCCCGATACGCACATCGACGAGACCCTGGGTGCGCTGACCGACCTGGTCCGCGCGGGCAAGGTGCGCTACGTCGGGAGTTCGACCTATCCCGCGGGCGAGATCGTCGAGGCCCAGTGGATGGCGGAGAAGCGCGGCCGGGAGCGGTTCGTCACCGAACAGCCGCCGTACTCGCTGTTGGTGCGCGGCATCGAGGCCGAAGTGCTCCCCACCACGCTGCGCTACGGCATGGGCACGCTGGTGTGGAGTCCGCTGGCCGGTGGCTGGCTGTCGGGCAAGTGGCGCAAGGACTCTGACACCCCGACCAGCAACCGCGCCGAGCGGATGCCGGCCCGCTACGACCTGTCCGACCCCGCCAACCAGGCAAAGCTCGATGCTGCCGACGCGCTGGGCCGTCTCGCCGACGACAACGGAATGTCTTTGGTACACCTGGCTTTGGCCTTCGTGACCGAACATCCGGGGGTCAGCAGCGCGATCATCGGCCCGCGCACCATGGAGCAGCTGACCTCCCAGCTCGGAGCGGCCGAGTTGCGGTTGAGCACCGCGGTCTTGGACCGCATCGATGAGATCGTGCCACCCGGCCGGACGATCAACGCTGCTGACGCCGGGTGGCAGGCGCCGGCCTTAGCCGACGCGAGCAACCGGCGACGTCCCCGGTGACGGGCCCGTTCCTGCATCCGTTCGCCAAACCGGCTGCGGCCGCGTCGTCGTTCACGACCATGGTCCGCGGCGAGGGGGCGCTGGTGTGGGACGTCGACGGCCGCCGCTACATCGACGCCATGGCGTCCTTGTGGCACTGCAACATCGGCCACGGCCGGGCCGAAGTTGCCGAGGCCGTCGCGGTACAGATCGGTGCGCTGGAGACTTACCACTGCTTCGACCGGTTCAGTAACGCGCCCGCCGACGAGCTCGCCGATCGACTGGTGCAGCTGGCACCGGTGGCGAACAGCCGGGTGTTCCTCACCAGCGGCGGATCCGAGGCCGTGGACAGCGCCATCAAGCTGGCCCGACTCGCGCAGGCGCTGTCCGGGCACCCCGACCGCACCATGATCGTCAGCCGCACCCCCAGCTACCACGGTGTCGCCTACGGCGGGATGACGCTGACCGGGCTACCGAACAACCGCGCGCACTTCGGGCCCGGAATGGGCGGCGCGGTCCAGGTCCCCAAGGACGACCTGGACGCAGTCCGCGCCGTGTTCACCGAGCACCCCGACCGGGTGGCCGCGGTGTTCGCCGAGCCCGTGATCGGTGCGGGCGGGGTGTACCCACCAGCGGAGGGCTACCTCGCCGAGCTGCGGGCCCTGTGCGACGAGCACGGCGCGTACCTGGTGCTCGACGAGGTGATCTGCGGGTTTGGCCGCCTCGGCGCCTGGTCGGGCGGCGAGCACTACGGGGTGCACGCCGACCTCACCACCTTCGCCAAGGGCGTCACCAGCGGGTACATCCCCCTGGGCGGCGTGTTGCTGGCGCCCTCCGTGCACGAGCCGCTTTCCGCCGATCCGACCACGATGCTGATGCACGGCTACACCTACTCCGGGCACGCCACCGCCTGCGCAGCCGCCCTGGCCTGTCTGAATATTACCGAACGGGAGGGACTGCTGCAGCGCGCCACCGAGATCGGCAAGCGACTGTCCGAGGGCCTGCAGGGGCTGAGCGAGGACGGCTTGGTTGCCGAGGTGCGCGGCGCGGGCGCCATGTGGGCGGTGCAGCTGCACCCGGGAGTGGACGCGGTTGCGGTGCGCGACCGCGTGCTCGACGCCGGGGTCATCGTCCGCCCGATCGGCTCCGCGCTGGCGATGTGCCCACCGCTCGTCATCACCGACGAGGACGTCGATACTGTCCTGAGCGTGCTGCGGGAGATGCTTTAAGTCTGTCCATACCGGAGATCTCCGACCGGATGGAGATCCAGGACCTGCTCGTCGACTACTGCCACGCCATCGACACCCGCAACTGGGACGCCCTGGACGAGGTGTTCACCCCGGATGCCGTCATCGACTACACCGAGATGGGTGGCACGCGGGGCACCCTGGCCGAGACCAAAACCTTCCTGGCCACCGCGATGGCCAACTTCGCCGGCTTCCAGCACATGATCGCCACCAGCAAGGTCACGCTGGACGGGGACACCGCAACGGGAAAGACGATTTGCCATAACCCCATGATCGTCACTTCGGCGGCCGGCGAGACCCAGGTGTTCCTCTGTGGACTGTGGTACCGGGACGAGTTTGTGCGCACCCCGGATGGGTGGCGCATCCAGCACCGGTATGAGGAGCGCAGCTACTACCCAACCCGGCTGAAATGAGCATCGCCAGGGGCCGCCCGCGGGTGGAGGCTGTGGACACCGATGCCGCCGTCACCCCGCTGGAGCTGTTCTTCGACCTGGTCTTCGTCTTCGGCTTGGTGCAGATCACCACGTTCATGGCGGCCGACCTCTCGGGGCGTGGCCTGCTGCACGGCGTGCTGATCATCGGGCTGCTTTGGTGGAGCTGGGTGTGCTACGCCTGGGTCGGCAACGTCGCGCGCGCCGACGAGGGCCTGATCCGGCTGACGATGTTCGGCGCGACGGCCACCATGTTCGTCCTCGCCCTCAGCATCCCGGAGGCCTTCGACGACGTGCCTGGCGGGCTGCCCGGCCCGATGATGGTCGCCTTGTGCTACTTCCTGTTCGCGCGCTGCAAATCGTGGTGACTGGATCATCTCCACCACCGACGCGGGCCTTCGTGCGCAGGTAAAGCGCTTCCTGCCCGCGACGGTCGCCGGCACCGCGCTGCTGCTCGTCGCCGCTATGACCCACGGGACGCTGCAGACGGCGCTCTGGGCAGCCTGGTGGCCGACTACCTGGGCAACGTCCTCGGCGGGGCCCGGGGATGGCGCATCCGGTCGGTCAGCCACTTCGCCGAGCGGCACGGACTGATCGTCATCATCGCGCTGGGCGAGTCGATCGCCTCGATCGGAGTCGGGGTGGTGGGTGCGCCGATCAGCTGGCCCAACGTGGCCGCGGCAGTGCTGGGCCTGACGCTCTCCGCGACGCTGTGGTGGGCCTATTTCGACGTCACCTCGCTGCTGGCCGAGCGCGCGTTCGCCGCGTGTCTGCTGGACGACCGCGCGCGCTTCGCCCGGGACGCCTACAGCTACCTGCATCTGCCGCTCGTCGCCGGGATCGTGCTGTTGGCGCTGGGGCTGAAGAAGGTGCTCGCCTCGGTGGGCGATACCGCGCATCACGAGCTGACCGATCCGCTGCAGGGCGTCAGCCTGTTCGCGCTGGTCGGCGGGGTGGTGTTGTACCTGCTGGGTCATGTCGCGTTCAAGCTTCGTGCCCTCGGGGTGATCAACGTTCCCCGCGCCGGGGTGGCCGTGGCGCTGCTGGCGCTGCTCGCCGCCGGGGCGCATGTGCCCGCCCTGGCGCTTCTGGCGATCCTCACCGCCGCCGTCGTCGCTCTCATGGTCTTCGAGACCTGGCACCTCGGCGAGGAGCGCGTCCGCATCCGGCACGCCCACGACTGACAAGATGAGCGCCATGCAGCTCACCGGAAAGACCGTCCTGTTGACCGGCGCCACCGGCGGGATCGGGCATGCCATCGCCCGCCGCCTGCACCGTGCGGGCGCCACCCTGATCCTCACCGGCCGCCGCGTCGAGGTGCTCGAGCCCTTGGCCATTGAGCTCGGCGCCCGTACGCTCCTCGTCGATCTGGCCGACCCCGCCGCAGTCGACTCGCTGCTCGACGAGGCCGGCGAGGTGGACATCGTCGTCGCGAACGCCGCCTTGCCTGCTTCGGGGTTGTTGTCGTCGTTCTCCACGCACGGCATCGATGCGGCCATCGACGTCAACCTGCGCGCCCCGATCGTGATGGCGCGGCACTACACAGAAGCGTTCTCCGCCAAGGGCGCTGGGCACCTTGGTTTCATCTCCTCCATCTCCGGCAAGGTCGGCACCCCGTACTCCTCGCTGTACAGCGCCACCAAGTTCGGGCTCCGCGGTTTCGCCCAGGCGCTGCGGGCGGAGCTGGCGGGCAGCGGCGTCGGCGTG
>JAABUH010002176.1_pt1 | contig 19378 bp, 18 predicted proteins | sample 5559121 | NCBI WGS metagenome assembly JAABUH01 (sample SAMN10711871, study PRJNA513364) | rock metagenome | isolation source: Antarctica rocks | place: Antarctica: Victoria Land, Battleship Promontory nord | collected 2015-12-28
TTCGTCTAACATTGGGTGTCGCCACTATGGCTGAAGACTCCAAGATAAAGGAGTTTCCAGATATTGGGTCGAAGCTCACTGCACCGACTAAGAAGTCGCTGTTCGAACGCCAAAAAGCTGAAGCCGAAGCAAAGCGCCAGCGTGAGCAAGAAGAGACAGCAGCAGTGTACGAAGACTTCATCAAATCATTCGATGATGAAGACGATTCTCGTCCATCAAATAACTCCTCGGTTAGGGGGGGATTAGGATCTGGGGGTGGAAGAGGTGCTGCATTTGCGGGTCAATCAAAACGGCATTTTTCTGGACCCGCTACCAGAGGCCGAGGGAGCAGTGGGCCAGGTAGCTTAGGGCCTCCGCCGCCGTCAATATCACGTAAAAGAGCATACGATGGATCCCAACCTGCACGGAAAGAGACAAATCAAGGGCTGTTTGCTTTTGAAGATTCTTCTACATATCCAGCGGATGCCAAGACTGCCTTTCAGACTTCCGATGATGAAGATATTACAACTCATCCAAGGGCGGCCGAAAGAGCTGCTCCGAGACCTACACTTCGATTGTCTTCGCTACCACCAGGGACATCTCCTGCGGTAATCAAGTCGGTACTACCGTCAAATCTTAAAGCTGAAGGAGTCCGGATCTTACCTCCTTCTGGACCAGGTACCTCAGATCGCCGATCGCTCTCAGCAATCGTCACCCTAGCGGAAGATACGCCTGCGGTTGACATTGATACCGCTGTTAGCGTCCTACAGAATCGATATATGGGTCGTGGCTTCTACCTTTCGTTGTCACGTCACCTATCCTTGGCGGCTGTAGGCACAGAAATGCCGTCTCTTGGAACTTCATCTGCTACGTCTTCGCTACCATTTGGCGCTCGTCCTATACAGATTGGTCCTGGTACAAACTTTGGCCGAGCACAGCCATCAAATACTCATCGTGGTGGTTACGCTCCACCGCAGTCCTACGCACCCAGCTCAACACAGTATGGGAGAGGTGCTCCGCCAGTTACGGTTAACGTCACGCCCCCTTCTGATCTCAAACAGCTCAAACTTATCCACAAGACCGTAGAAGCTCTAATCGCTAACGGGCCAGAATTTGAGGCTCTTCTAATGAGCCGAAAAGATGTGCAAATGGATGGAAAGTGGGCTTGGTTATGGGATGCTCGCAGCGTTGGGGGTGTATGGTATCGTTGGCGAATTTGGGATGTTCTCACAGGAGCGCAAACTAGAATTCGGAGTAGGAAATCTTCGTCTTCGCAACGTCTTTTTGAAGGAGGAGCGCCTTGGGCGGCACCTGAAAAAGGCTTACCCTTCGAGTATACAACCCGGATTGAAGAAATTGTTTCAGACTCGGATTATAATTCCTCGGACGATGAAGACTCAGGCGATGAAGGACGACGTCGCTACTCCCACCACCATGGAGGTGCTCCACCTCCGGATGCTGCTAATTTAGACGGTGACGATCAAGCTTATCTTACTCCCCTTGAAAAAGCTAAATTGACACATTTGCTGGCTAGACTGCCTACAACAAATGCAAAGCTCAGAAGAGGGGATGTTGCCCGCATCACCGCATTTGCAATTCAACATGCAGGTGAAGGAGCTGAAGAAGTAGTACAGATAATTACGTCTAATGTTTTGAGGCCCTTTGCGTTCTCCAGCGCCAATTCCAACAAGAAGGCCTTAGGAGACGATCCAGCTTCAAAGGATGAAGAGGATGCGAACGAGGATGACAAAAAGACCGCCGAGAAAGAAGACACATCATCCTCCAAATTGATAGGGCTTTACATCATATCGGACCTCTTATCCTCATCTTCCACTAGCGGAGTTCGACACGCATGGCGCTATAGACAATTATTCGAAAATGCACTCAAGCAAAATAAAGTATTCGAAGGTCTTGGGCGGCTGGAGAAAACAATGTCTTGGGGCCGTCTGCGCGCCGAAAAATGGAAACGAAGCGTATGTAGTGTCCTTGGACTTTGGGAGGGTTGGTGTGTTTTCCCGCAGGCATCACAGGAGCATTTCGCCACGATTTTTGCCAATCCTCCGCTTACAGCGGCCGAAGATGCAGCCAATGCAGCGGCAGAAAAGGCTTTGGCAGCGGCTTTTGCTACTAAGTCGCGGTGGAAGACCGTTGATGAAAAGGCACAGGAAAGAGAGACTCTTAGGTCTAGTGCCGATCAGCTAGCGCCGTCTGACGCTGGAGATCCTATGGATGTTGATGTGGATGGTGAGTCCATGGTTGACGACGAAGATCTTGACGGTGAGCCAATGGATGATGATGAAGAAGTTGATGGTGAGCCGATGGAGGATTCAGACGACAATGAGTTGAATGGCGACAAAGCGCCCCGTCTCAGATTAACTGCTGCGGCCGCACATGACAACGGCCGCAGAGGAAGTGCGATCGAAGGAAAGCCTAAAGAGGTTTACAGAGGAGATTCTGTTGGATTTAAGATAGGCAAAGAACTTGCTAGTGGAACTTCTAAGCATATCTTACCAGGGGGCCGAGGGAAGCGACCCAAAGCTGAAGATATGTTTGCAGATTCGGATGGTGAATGAGCTTTCGGAGGCCTGTTTACAATCAATAACACCATATTCAATCGTCCGGCGGTCTATTGTCCTGGGCGCTGAGCTTATCTCTCAAGTCATTCGGATACACTACTGCTTCTGTTGTTGTTGTAGCTTACAGCTACGTATCTGCGTTACCCTGCAAAACTCACTTTCCTCTTATTGTTATTCTTGCTGTATGCCTGTCCTCATACACTGAGTTAAAGAGGGCTTTTTACTATCCCGTACGGTCTTGTTGTAGGCTTTGCAATAGCGGTAATGGACTAGGTTAATGCCAAGGGTCTGACAGTTTTTCTCCCTTTGTTCTCTCCGATACTATGTCTCCTAATTCTGCTAGACTTCTTACACGCGGAAGTCCTTCACTCTCATATTGATCATCTCGATCCAGCACCACACCAGTCCATCCTGAGGCTTCGGCTCCTCGAGCATCCTTTTCCAGATCGTCGCCGACATGAATATATCCACACTCTACATCTTCTTCTACATGCACTAGCTCTTTTGCTGCGTCATATATCCTTCGATTAGGCTTTTCGAAACCTACGTCGTAACTCAGGATCACAAATTCGATATCACTGTCGTCCTTTGCTTGCCGCGCTGGGAAGTATGCTTCCGCATCACGTTGATAACGTCGAGGGGTAACACGCGTATGAAGGCTAGAGAGAATAGGAAGGACGCGGTCATCGGAATTTGTGATGATGCCAAGAACAACTTTGGGTAGATTTGGGTTATGCCAAGATCTCTCTCTTGCTTCCCGCAGACTTTCAAAGAAAGGATGAACGTCGGGGAAGAGGGTGTAGCCCTCTGCAGAGCTGAAGCGGGAGAGAAGATCGGGTACAAGCTTTTTAGGTAAGGAGGAAGAGGCTGGGATTAAAGGGGAGAAAGTGGATTGGATAACCTGCTGGTGGTTAGAAGATTACGAGATTCTGTATTAGGCAGAACGCTTCAGCCATAAAAAGAGAGATTATAGGCCTTCAGAGCAAGCCGACGCGGCACTCAGCGTTACCAACAGTAGTACATGAGATGCGTAAGGTCATCAGTCTGAAGGATGAAGATGCTTATCAAACAATGCACCTTGGACCCTTGAAATGCTTACATTGGACCACCACTCAGGTGCCTCCATTCCCACCGCTCTTCCATAGTTGGGGTGTTCACCCGATTCTTTCTTGAACGCTAATGCACGAATCAGCTCTCAAAAGTTGCAAAAGGGCCACCCTCAAGTGTTCAGGATTACCAATGCGAAAAGTCGTTCCCACCTCCTCGTCAGTGAATCCCGATAGCCCATGCTTCCTGGCTACATAACCATATTGCTTGGCTATAGGCTCTCGGGGTGTGAACAGTGTACCAAATGCATCAACAGTCAGCACTATGGCACGTTTTTTGGCGGTCATCACGAATGTTTGTTTGCGAGGTAGCTGGAGTCTTTGATATTACGCCTCCAGCCGTGATGCTTTGAGCTCCACCGGGGCACGCCAAGTAAGCTCAGGGATGCAAAGTGGTGAAGGGTCGTGATTACTCCTAGCGCAGCTGATGAGTGTCACTAATGTCAGCCTTACATGCCTTATTGCTCCGAAATGGTCGACAACGGCGGCTAAAACCCTGAAAGGCGGTGAACCGAAAAGAGCAACACCAATTCGCTAAGCCTTATTGGTTAAACTCCGGTGCAGCGACTTGAAGCTGTCACTGTGTACTGTATTCCGTACTCCGTAGAGAATCACAATCCGTGGTCTGCATTGCTGCCAGAACATCACTGAACAGTCAAGTCATAACTGAAGAGCTCCGATTGTGTGCTAAGAAGGATTGAAGCAGTTCTGACGCCTACGGAATAAACTACACATTTCCCCTAGATTCGCGTCCTCCAGGCAGGCTCCAATCTTATTTTGCGATAGCAGCGCTCTAGCTTCACCGTTGCACTTATTACCCCAGGCCCCCAGGTTTCTTCGACTGTTACTTTGCACCACACCTCCAGAAGCTCTCACTCTTGCAAACCTAAAGCGAAAAGAAAAAATCCCCAAACATAACCGCTTCAATCATTCCAATATGGCATCTCGACCACAAAATGTTGGTATCAAGGCTATTGAGATATATTTTCCAAGCCAGGTAAGTTTTCAAAGCTCCAGAGCTTTTACTAAAAACTCCGACGCTGGTCACGTAATAGTGTTTGCTCACGGTACTATAGTGCGTTGCTCAGGATGAGCTCGAGAAATTCGATGGAGTCGCTACTGGGAAATACACGATTGGTCTTGGCCAAACCAAGATGAGCTTCTGCGATGATCGAGAAGGTTTGGGCCGGATGCTATAGCCCATATTCATTGACCAAGTCTGACCTAAGATGAAATTAGATATCTATTCCTTTGCCCTTACGACCGTCTCCTCTCTTCTCCACAAATACTCGATAGACCCCAAATCAATCGGCCGCCTCGAAGTTGGAACAGAAACGCTTCTCGACAAGTCCAAATCCGTCAAGTCAGTTCTCATGCAACTTTTCGAGCCATCGGGCAATACCAATCTTGAAGGGGTTGATACGGTCAACGCATGTTATGGTGGCACCAACGCGCTTTTTAACGCTATCAATTGGGTCGAATCGTCAGCGTGGGATGGCCGCGATGCGATTGTGGTCGCTGGAGACATTGCTCTTTACAAAAAGAGCAATGCCCGCCCAACAGGCGGTGCAGGGTGTGTCGCCATGCTGATAGGTCCCGATGCTCCAATCGCATTTGAGCCGGGCAAGCGAGGCACGTATATGCAGCATGCGTACGATTTTTATAAGCCTGACTTGACTTCCGAATATCCTGTGATCGACGGTGCGTACTCTGTACGATGCTACACAGAGGCGGTGGATAATTGCTACAAGGCGTACAACGCTCGCGAAGCTTCACTCCGAAAGAATGGTCTTTCCAACGGCGCTCACGACGAGACTCCTGCTACACCACTAGATCGGTTTGATCACGTACTGTTCCACTCCCCAACATGCAAGCTTGTCGCTAAGTCATATGCTCGTCTGCTCTATAATGACTACACGGAGAACCCTTCGAATCCTGCATTCGAGTCCGTACCGTCAGAAATAAAGGATTTAGATTACAAGAGTTCGATTACTGATAAGACGGTCGAAAAAACCTTCATGGGTCTGACCAAGAAGACATTCCAAACAAGGGTTCAACCAGCTATCCAAGCGCCAACAATGTGCGGTAATATGTACTGCGCCAGCGTCTACAGTGCGCTAGTTAGTCTATTAAGCAATGTTACCAGTGAGCAGCTCAAGGGGAAGAGAGTGGGCGTTTTCAGCTACGGAAGCGGGCTAGCAAGTTCATTCTTCAGTTTCAAAGTCGTTGGTGATACGAGCAGAATGGCCAAACAACTGGATCTGCAAAACAGGCTAGATGCCCGACGGACAGTAGCACCAGAGGTTTATGACGAGGTTTGTAGCTTTTTGACTAGACCTTTTATTCGGTGAAGCTAACCAGTGGTGCTAGATGTGCGTACTGAGGGAGAAAGCACACTTGCAGAAGGACTACACGCCTAAGGGCAAACCGGAGACAATCACCACAGGCACTTACTATCTCACGAAAGTTGATGGCATGTTCCAACGACATTATGATATCAAGGCGTAATATCGCGTGGGATACGTCTAACAAAATGGAGGACGCGAAAAAGCTGGCGACCAGCAATCACCGTCTGGTACTATCCTTATTTGGTCGTCGCTACGACTTTGTAGATAGGTTGAGTGGCTTTTACAGAGCGATAGAGATGGCATAGCACAAAGGCTGCCCCATTTATTAGATATGAATTTATGCCGGGTACAACAACGCAGTTGTCGTTTCGCAATACTGAATGAATTGTTCCCTGAAGCTTTTAAGTGGTCTTCTCTTCAGAAACTTCATGAGGCCCCCTCGGCTCTAGGATAGAACAGTGCCCTCGGTGTCTATTCCAATTCATTGGCTCGGCATTCATGCGCCGAATGTATTGATAGTTGATACGGGATAAGAGACTTCTATACCGTAAAGAATACTCATTACTGTGGTCTCCATTGTTCGACTAGCTATGGCTGTGGAAGGAAAACATGGGTCATAGGAGAGGCAGGTAGCATCGCAAGGCTATTGAGAGCACGAGGGGCAGGGAGGTTTCGGATTTCTTTGGCGGTTGCAAGCCTTGCCGAAACGAACCGTTCCTTCGTGACAGGACTTTCTCTACTCCTTCAGCCTCACAAAACAATTCAACGACACTAAACGTCAAGTCTATCGTTAAAGCCCGCGATGATCATAGGACATCCCACGCAACTAATTCTCGAGTAGACTCATTCAGCTCAAACAATACGACTCGAAGCCTGAACTGGCTGTCGCCCTAGCGAAGACGAGCCAGAATGGCAGAACGCCAATCGTCGACATCATCACGCCCATCACGACATTCTCGTACCTCCTTTCGTTCCTCTAACCCCGATATCTTCAGTGATGAGTTTGCATTGGACCCATTCGAGATCTCAAATGACTTTGGATCGCCTTTACGAGAAGGCGACGGTTTCGCAAGTGTCGCTTCACCGACCCGACCGCACGACAACACAGAAAGATCAATAACCCAGCAGCATCTTCCGGGATCTATTCGCGGTCTCTCACGGAGGAGCACTGGGTCACAACCATTTGGCGGACGCAACTCTTTCTCATCCCGTCAAGACACAACCTCCCCACTTCCACTTCACTCCACAGACATCCCAAATGGCGCGTCCACACCCCACAGGTCAATTAGCAGCACTTCAACTTTCACCATGCCAAGGACGCAAAGCCCTTACCAAGGTGCGACGGGGCCTAGTCAGCCTTATGGATTATATCCTCAAGATATCGGCATTTCGAGAACACCAAGTACCGCTACGACTTCAACAGTCAGGATGCCAGAGAGGATATACACGGGACCAGTTGGGCCTACTCAACCTTATAGCATGTATCCTCAGAACACTGTACCTGAGGATGAAGTTAGCCCTGTTGACGGCATCACCCCTGCACCAGTTGGGTTTCCTGGCTTATCTCAAGATTACCGAAGACGTTTTGGGCCAGATGGTGAGGAGGTTGCTGATCTTGTGGGACCTGACGGCCACACAGAACAGCTTCCGCCATATACACGCTATCCTAATGATCTTCCCCCCAAAGACGCTATTCCCGCAGTCCCACCTACTGCTTTGTCTGCCGTGTCTCCCGTATCTCCTGTCGCAGCCCAAGGAAACCATCCAGAAGCTTCGCAAGATACCCTGACAGCACAAGATACCCTAGTAGCAGCGCAATCGAACATTTCCGAGACCAGAAGTCCTACGGTCGATGATAGCTCCACAGAGCTAAACCAGATACCTGCCAATGCGCCTGCCCAGCCAGATGAGAGTGGAAATTTCAAAGAAAGCATAACTGAGAAGAGCAAAAGGAGGGTGTGCTGGGATAGACTACCGATATGGGCCGTCGTATTACTCTTACTGGTGGTTGGTATTCTTATCGGCTCTGTGATTGGTGGCATACTAGGACACAAAGCTGGTCAGGAGAAAGCGACGGAATCTATACATTCTCTGGTAGCGCCACCACAGGCGGCAGTGTAAGTGTAAACGATAGATTTTACGAAGCTATGGCTAATACAAAGTCAGGGCGTCCACTGTATTTGTTACCACGACTTCCCTGGTGGATGCGGTGCCGATTACCGCAACACCTTCAGATCTGCCCCCTTTACCCACTGGCTCGTTTGCTCTTAAGCTTGGTTCCCCCTCAGTCACAAAAAATTCCTGTTTGAGCAACAAAACTCAAGGCAGCGCTTGGCAATGTACAAATGGGACAGACCTCAACTTTGAGATCCTGCCAGGATGTCAATTCAACCTTCTTGGTCCAGATCCGAACGCGCCAATACGATATGGGGCTCAGCCACCACAACTTCTGGGTCCTACGAGTATGCAGCTTATGAACGACAGAGCTGGGTGGAACAAAGGTCCGGCTTTCTTCTTCCAGCAAGCATTTGACAAAGTTGTTGTGGTGAGGGAATCGGACTTCTCTGCCACAAGCAAGAAACGCTCTTTCAGCGAAACCGGAGAATATGATGAATTCGCAGCCCTTGAGGATCGCGATATTACGCCATATGGGTCCCCAGATTCCATCGCTACGCCGCCTAGCAGGCCTTGGTTCTGCTTCTGGAATGGCACAATGTTGGAAGGATTTATCTTCATCACCCTAGATTCAAGCTCCATCAACGCCTCGACATCCGCGTCTTCGCCTGCATCTGATCAACCTCCATTCGGCAGCAACCCTATCCCTTCTTTGACGAGTGCCGGCCCTCTAGGAGCATCGTCAACACCAGGCTCTTGGTCAAAGCGCGCTATGTCTCTACCCACAAATCTAGCTTCTTTCCCCAAGGTTGTTAAGATCGAGGAGCGCCGTAACGTACAAAACCCGGTTCAGCCATATTGCCAGCAAATGCAAATATTATACACGAATATGCCAGGCAATCTTCGAGATTCGACGGGTCAGCTCATCAGGGTCAATCTGACGGAGAATGAATCGCTGCTACAAGAATCATTGATGCAGGGCCCGCCAGGCAGGCGGAGAAGCTGGCATCTTAAGAGAGACGAGGCTGTCAAGAGAAGGGACACGGCGGAAAGCCAATGTGGGTGTCAATGGCTGAGCTCGTGATGATGGGATGTGCTATATGGGTCTAAGAACAAAGCTTTTATCTTTTTGCATCACAAGGGAAATGTAGGGAAAACTGATATAGGACTTTGGGGCGCAACGCAAGCGAGTGGGAAGCAATGACTATTGATCGGTCTCTCTATATGGGCTTGCGGGTCACTTGGGCGTTTGATGATCTTGGGATTTTTCATGCTTTCTGATGCAGTAGCAACACTGATGGCGATTAGCAATAAGCCTTGCTTTTTCACTAGAAGCACAATTGTGGGAATCATTATGAACCTGATGTAGCAAGTGATGGGCGTAGCCGCAGTCAACATTTCACAAATGTAGCCTCATTAGTGCCGCTACATCTACTTTCCATATTAGCCCGAGGGACCTTTCATGGTTGGTCAGAGAGAATCATCCGGACTTGTACCTCACCGTGATCAAGCCTACCGTACCTCTCCATCAACGTCACAGGTCAACACCTCCGACGACACATCACACGACATAACACTTGAACAGCTGCAGACTGGATAACTTTTGGAGACTCTAAACTTTATCTCCTAGTGCTATCAGACTGCTCCCGAAAAGAGCTCGACAACGGAATTATCAAAGCTTCAGGCTTTGGACCTGAGTCGACGCCTGGGCTTTGCTAGCGTAGTAAGCCTTCAGCAGGCGAGTTCTGCGAACAGGTTTATGAGAATAGTATATTCAGCTACTGCACTCGTGCTTCAAGGCATCGCTACTGCATTGGCCTTCTCTTACGTTCCGTTCATTTGGCTGTTTCTCAGCCTATCTGCTGCTGAGGTCCCAACTCTGCAGTAGCCTCGTGGGAACGGCACAAACCCGTCCGGTCTCTGAGAATAAGAAAATGCCTTGTTTCAAGGGACTGGCGGTCAGCATTCACACACCAGAAGGCCCACTACCCGAATATTCTATACAGAAGCAGTCTAGATTCTCGCGGATCAGCTCCTATATACCAGTACCACCAGCGAAGATACCCGCAGATTCTCTAACCAACGAACCTCAGCAGTCAACTTTTGCTATCTCCATCACCCTCCTAACTCCAGGCCTCAACGTCCCTTATTCGCAACCAAAACCGACACCAGAAGACCCATACCCACGAGCGCGAATAGTGAGCGGTCTATCACAGCTATCGGGAGAGCGGGGAAGGTATTCGGGCGCTATTGGCCCGTATATACCCTTGACTACATCGCCAAATGAGACGATTGCTGCGTACATATATTTCGATGGTCGGGCCAAAGAGGAGGTAGCTACACTGTTACGGCGTGGGGAGGAGACTTGGGTAAATTCGCGATGGGTCGGTATACCTGAGTTAGAAGGTGGAGGTCTTGCGGAGCGAGAGTTCCTTTTTCGAGAAGTAGGCTTGGAAAGATGGCTCAATGGGCTGGACCTGGAAGGAAAGGACACTGCGGCCAGAATTGAGAGGAGGAGACAAAAGATGGAGAAGAAGCGACGAAGGAGGAAACAGCGTCGAGGAAGTGACGACGAGGCCGAGTCTTCCTTGTTGGGAAGCAAAGATCGGTCAAAGAGAAACGTTCTCCGGTATGGTGCAGACGAGCGATCGCCCCTGGAGCAGATGTCGGATGATGACGATGAGCTGTTCTCGTCAGCTTCAGATTCGGACGACGATCCAATACCAGAGTCGACAGGGCAGATCAAAGTAGCGCTGTTCAGGGTGCTCGCATCAGGAGAAATCAAGCGAGGGGAGTACTCACCGCAATTTGACGCCCACGATGACGACGAGGAGTCAGTCAAGAACTCGGGAAACGGAGCAAAGAGCAACGGAGACAGTACAGAAGCAGCCGAAGTTGATCATACAACGAGTTTTGCTAAGCCAAAAACGTTGGATCCCAAGTCCATCAGTACCCAAACTGTTACAGGTATAGACGGGCCAGATAAACCATTCGCTGTCTTTACGTTCCTTTACCGAGGTGAGAAGCAGCTCCAAAAAATGGGCATACTGTCAACTCCGAAGTCCCAAGACAAACCTACAGCAGCGACGGCGAAACGAAGATCGGTGAAGACGGATTTTGCTAATCTGAAGCCGCTGAAGCCTGGCGGAGCACTAGGATTTTCCAACTTCCGTGACACGGATACATGGTCGACGTCATCTAATGCTAAAGGCAAAGCTATAAAGAAAGAATTCAGTGATATGGATAGCGATGAGGAAGATGACGATACGGTCATTGTCAAGTCAGGAGAAATCGAGTCGCAAGATGCTTTGAATGGTTTGCTCTCGCCTGAGGATGCGAAGCGTCAAAGGGAGTTAGCCGAAGGAGTCCAGAAAATCAGGGTAAGGTTTCCATCCCTTTTCGTTCTGATCAGTGATTGACAAGCTACCTAGCTAAAACGACAGCACTCTTCCGAACCTCTGAACGCAGGGTCTCCAGCCACACGGAAGTCTCCAGCTTCCAATACGCCCACAGCTGGAACCACACCTCCAAACGCTTCGATCCTTTCAACCCCACCCACGTTACTCACTAACGCTTCATATGATCCTAGTCCTACCCTTTCTCTAGATTCTATAATAGGTAGCCCAATGAAAAAGCAGAGAGCCAGTCTGTCAGGACTAGATGATGAGGCCATGAGACAGAGGTTGGGGCTGGGATTGTCAGGGGTCACACAAGATACACTACCGCCAATTGAGCAGGGAAAAGCCATCAAGACGGAGCCTGACGAGGATGAGGAGCTGTGAAGAAAGTCACTGTACGGATGTTTCGGTCACGGTGGGGATCATGGAGTGAGTTAGATGGAGATAGCGGGGACTCGCGGAATACTTTGGAGCAACAATCTGCGACGGGCGATGCGTGCAATCATTTTCCGGAGTATGGGAGGGAAGTTTCCCAGCAATTTAGAATAGTGGACATTCACGGCGTCGTGGCTGCCAATGGTTGAGTCTCTTGAGGCTATGGGGCTTCACAAGCTCGATTGGAAAGGCCAACATGTGCATATACCGTAAAATTCAAGAGATCCTTGATTACCACGAATACTATCCATACGACAGTGGGTATAAAGAGCCTGTATCGAATTCGGTTAGACTCGCATTGCCGCTAACTGAATTCAGAAGCAACAATTTGCTTACTAAGTTACTCAGTAGCGTGTAACGTTGCCAAGCAATTTAATTTCTTCCATCTTCACCACCATTGCGCAAGCATTTTCCTCCGTTTACTTCCTCAACTATCCAACCTTTCCATAGCATTGACAAGTATCATACTAAGAGTAACCGGGTGACAGATTTACAGCTTTAAGCACCTATCCTACTCCGCTACATATCCAAAACTCAGCATCAACATGCATTCTCTCACGCTACTGTTTACCTCCTTGGTCGTAGGATTTGCCGTCGCGCAGAACTCCAGCAACGTCAACCTCGCAGGAGTGGATCTCACCACGAAGAGTACGTGATGAGTCAAGCGCTGTGGCCCTAAGTCGATGCCTTCTGAGCAGTACTGATTTACTCGCAGACCAATGGTGTCAAGGACAGCGCAATAACTGCCCGCTTCTCTGCGGTGGACCAGCAAACCTCAAGCCCGGTAACAACACCTGCAATGGGGTAAGAGCTTACTTCTTATGACTTCCTAATCTATCATTCGAATTCATTTCCTTGTTCATCCCCATCCCTTGGCCGTCTTGGGAAAGGAACTAACCTCAATCTAGGCCGACATTCTAAACTACCAATGCATCTGCAATAACGGCACCGCACCCGCCATGATTGCCAACTACACTGATACCGTCCCAAACCACATCTGCCAATATCAATTCCAGCAGTGCCGCATCCAGACTCCTGGCTCAACAGCTTGCGCAGATTGCGGTAAACTGTCCCCCACCGACGCACCCAAGATAGACGCTGCTGCGGCATCTTCTTCTAGTGCTGCAAGTTCTTCGTCTGCCACCGCCAGCGCATCTTCTTCTGCGGCAGCTCCTGCCTCTAGTACGAAGGCTGCAGCGCCGAAATTGGGTGCTGAACATGCAATTGGAGGTGCTGCTATGGGCTTGTTGGCTGCCATGGGCATGTTCCTATAGGTTGATGGAGTAGGGACAAGATTATCTTCGAGATTGCTTCTAGGGTGATGTTGGCGCAGCTTAGATGCTGCGTTGGCAATTTGTTTGCTTGTGTGTCGGCGGTTTGGTCATGCGGCAGTGTAAGCTCGACGGGAGAGTTTTATGGTTCTTGTTACTCTATAGCGACTCGCATTACGCTTGAGCAATAATACTTGTGAAGCATTAAAGAGGAGTTGGCCGCGTTTTGTTTCAGCAGGTACATAGTTCAGAGTCCCTCTTAATCATCCGTTGTGCGATTGATTTTTAAATGCAATCCTGACGTTTGATCTCTACTGTCTGGAGCCGCTCAACTGCTCGGAACCGTCCACGATCATGTCAATTTACTATTAGTCCGCTTTTGTATCTCAGCCCCGTGTCATCGGCGTCCAGCTCGGTATCGTGTACCTCAGGAACCTCTCATTCTCAGAAACACTCAATGTCCACAATAAGATAACAAACACCCATCAAGCTCGGAACCAAACGGGAGCGGGATCAAATCATCCTAGTATACATTTCCATTCGACCCCAGTCTGAAATCCGCTATCTGCTATGTCTCTTTTATCTCCCCCCGTCATTGAATTTTTTTCTTCTTTCTGACATTGTTTGGCAGCGTTCGTTGTTGGGGGGTTTTGAATCCCCATTGGGCAATTCAAGCGATCCTTGGGGAATTATGGTTTTTGTTACAACCTCCCTTTTCTTTACATCCACCAACCCCCCCCATCTTTCGTCCAGAAACTACGCCGTCACAGAGAGACGGGTGGGATAGTGGTCCGGCCATGGAAATTGTCAGGGCTCTGGCGAATCTTGCAGCAAACCCTTGCAATAAACCATGGCGACACTTTCTCTTTCTTTAGGTATACTAGTTAAAGAGGAAGGTGTCATGATCTCAGTGTTACAGTTACTAAAGCTCTCTCTTATCTCTCTGATGCTCTCAGCGCCCAATTTAATCGAGAGGACTTCGTACTCGGGTTTCGCTAAACGCAATCTACTGTATCCCGACACAATTGTTCTCTTCTATCCAACTATACCAGCGCAGCCTTTCATCTAATATTTTTTTTCTAGGCTTTACTTTTCGTTGAAAAGCCACATGCGTCTCCTGGAGCGAAGGATTGCAGGAAGGGTGGGAGGCGTTGGATAGCAGATGCGGTGGATTGGTTGGGGCATGGGTTGGGTGAGGAGATAGGGGGTGTGATTGTTGTGATGGTTGGGTGGTCGGTTGGGGTGGTCGGGATGGGAATGGGAATGGGAATGGGGAAGTGATACTAAAATGCATCAGAGCAAGTTTACAGAATTGGGCTGAGGAGTTTTGGGATAATATAAATAGTACTGATGACTTTTCACTTCTTTTATCTATTGTGCTATGGTTGTAGTGCGATACTAAAATGTATGATGAGAGGTTTGGGGGTGTGAGGTTATAGAAGATATAGGGGGTTCTGTGATATTGGACTGAAACTCCGTGCTTCGATTATGCATTGGTGAAGGTTGAGATATGAGAGGTGGGAAGGTGTAATAGACGTGTGAGGATAAATGTTTGATGGATGTGGAGGAAAGAGGTGCACATTTGGAAAGGGGAAGGGTGCGGTGAGCGGGTGGAAAGAGGTTTACGTTGAAGGATCGATGGTTCGAAAAGTTCGAGGTGGGTTATTGTGTGCATGAGCGTTTTGTGGAAATGATGACTTTACTGTTCAATCGTGGCACCTGCACTCTCCTTTGCAGCCATTGAATTATTCTCTCTCCTTTGATCCCGAGTCAGAGTCTATAACTCGAAGGACTGCGGCACGAAAAAACTAAAGCCTAGCAGGGTCAACTTCATTGTAATACTTTTCTTTCCTTGCAGAAGTTTTGCTTTCGTTGCAATGGTTTCTGCATGTGTTCACGTTTGTGTTATTTGATGATCTGATGGACAGGATTCTCGCTTGATAGTCTGCTGAGTAGATTTAGTTTGAAGCCTTCTGGGTACAAGATGGTTAGTGCGCTCAAGAAAAAGGAAACCTCATTAATATTTTTTGCATACATCTTATTTTGAAAATTGAAAAAAACTTATCCTGAGTTAGAGATCTATTTCGTTATGCCACTTTCTGATTGGTTACGCTTAAGGAGTGCCGAATGAAAGAGAGGTGCTGCATGCTAACTCATTCGTAGTGTTCTAAGAAACTTCCTACTCGTACGTGGTTGTGGTTGTGTCCGCCAATCAATATACTTCTTCGAAAGTAATATGCCGATGGGGATCCCATGGCCCTATTCGGAACCACCTTTGGTGCTCTACACACCAGAGTGTTCCTCGTATCGCCAAATGCTCATATGTTCTGAAATCACCCCAACTTCTACGTTCCCAATACATGCGCCGCATCCCTTCAACCTTGAAACATCCCCTGCGTTGTAGTTCACGAAACAAGGCAAGATCTTGGTCAATGGTTAGATCGCTGGTTTCGGGATCAAGAGGCGGCAAATTCGCTCCATTGACCAGAAACATTTGGTATTGAAACGAATCCGCATTGTCATCGAAGAAAAGGAGATGAAGCAAGGTTATCGTGGATTTACTGGCTCAGCTTCGAGATCTTATAGCCTTACAGCATTATGAGATAGGCTTCTCGGCTTTTGATCATGCAAAAGAGAAGAAGTGAAGGATTCGAGCCTTGTTTTACTTTCCGGCAATTACATACCTTTGTCAGAAAATCAAACATCAACAGCAAACTGTTTCTCTCGCTCTCCCTGTAGGCTTATGCAGAACGATCTCAACAATAGTTGGTGGAATATAATATCTGCAAGGCAAATGACAAAAGTGAACGAGCTTTCCAGATATAATGAATGGTGAGTAGGAAAACAAGAGGTAGGAAAGGAAAGGAAAGGAATTAGTCTTTAAGTAGCCGTTTTGCTTCTGTCGGAGTAGTGGTACTGAGCAGACGAGAATGTAACCCTTGGTGGATGGGCTGGGTTGTTCCTCACAACAACCAAGGGGTTTAAGTGTGGTCAAAATAGGCCAGTGAGCAATACGCCGGGAAGAGTAGTTCATCCGCAGTTGTCTAGTAGGCGTAAATGACAAGAGACCGACATGATATTTCATGATTGGTGGAATGGATGTTGGAGTCCATTGGTTGGATGATTTAGCAGGATCCGTTGTTCATATTAGAGATTCATATTCTGTCCTGTCCCTCGAAGGACCATGTTTACAAGAACATGAAGGCTGAACTGTAATGGCATTCAAAGACTTGGTAGTCCTGAGATTTCCCGGTTGAAATCTCTTGCAGACTTAAAGCTTCGGTTGCAAATGGATGCAAAGGTGAAAGAAGGTACGTACGGATTGGAGGACTTGAGCCATATCGATCTGTCTTCTGTGGCGCATGACCTCGGCGTCCAGGACCCAATATTGTACATTTCGCCCACTGTGTTTCCCAGTAAAGCGTGCAGAATGAGGTCTAAGCCACAGTGACCAATTGTCTTTTGATGTAATACTCTATATCCGTGGGTAGTACGCGCATACTGAGCTGCAGATTCTTCTGGATCTGGGAAGTGGTATCCACATACCGTACTACTGCTCGGAGAATGTGCTGGCACTTGTAAATGGAGCTGCAGGCCGTAAGGATACTTGGGAAAGCGCTGCTACTGATGACTAGCTGGTAGGGCTGGCCATTGTCTACCTAGTGACGCTAATATGTATGTAGTCCGTCTGCTAAGGTACCTACTCTATCTTCCATCTTTCCATTTTGTCAAACAAAGGTCTTACATGAATCCTGCTGACTTCAAATTCTGTCGTGCATTTGGAATGTTCATTGAGCTGCTACGTCTGATGCATGTACAACATTGTTGGATGACTTTCGTCTCTCACAATGGACGAGACCTGCTCAACCACAGGTCCTGATTCAAAGGGATACAATGTCTCAATCTCTAGATCTTGGCTTAACCATCGGCAGGCTACTTCTATCAGTGGTGTGAAAGAGCCCGCGAATTTCCATAATTGGTAGGTTAACATTCGCCTTCGTATTTCTAATTATATTCCTGATCTCTTCTCAGATCATCTTTCATTGTGGTTTGCTGCCGAAATCTTCAAAGTCCAGCAATTAAATTCCATCTCAATTGCTATACCTTGGTCCTTCAGAATTGTTTACAATTAGGTATAGCCAAAGGGTCAAGGCCAAGAGCTCAGTAGAACACATGGAGAATTGTCGTCCAGGAGGCCATTCGAACGAAGCATACAAGAGACATGGTGGCAAGTTGACCTGCGGATGCACGCCCAATTCAATGGACTCCCAACATCATCTAAAATCGTTGGCGAGAACCAGCCTGGAAACAATTCTTGGAGTATGGACTTACCAACCTGAAATTGTCAAGTCCCAAAGCAACGGCGGCTGCTGGGTAACCTTAACACTCTCCTTGAATGAGATTATCCGATATGCTCGACTACATGACAAGCTCTTCTTCTTTGGCACCCTTCAAATAAACACAAGCACTACTAGGTGTAGCATTGCTGGACCCGTATCTAATAAAGCGGAAACTAACTTCTGGGCTGTACAGAAGCCCCTTATCTTTGTGATAAGCACAACAAAATACACCGCGTATTTGTTACGATCGATCCAACTCCTTCAGACGGCTCAACTACTTCAGCTGCGGTGGAGCGTTCCCGGTCTATACTTAGTGTATTACTACATGAAATCTGTAATACTCTCCTAATGATCTACGCTTGCAATGCCATTTACCTGTTCGGGAACACATTTACTTCCATGGTTTCCTGGCCACGGCATAGCTTTCCAATATCCGCTTTCTACTGTCTTCAAATTGGCAGTATCAGATTGTGGCTTCGGCGTCAACTGGAAAGTTGCTTTGAAATCCTCTATCGAGCAGGGGACGACCGCTTTGGAAAGAACCATGGATGCAATGTCTTGTTTGGAAACGAGATTGCAATACAAGGGAGCTCTTAAAGGAAAAGCCTCGGGAGAGATTCCCAAAAGATCTGAATCGTTAACGCGTATGACTTTGAAGCTTTGAATATTTGGAAAAGGAAAATTCGCAGTGGTTTATGATCGAATTCTTTTTAGTAAGCCTCTCTATTCTGGTTATAGCTGACTCCTTTATCGAGATGATCGGAAGATTCGCTGCGGTACTTGAGAATAATTGTTGAAAATTTGTCCTTTTCTCAAGCGGTGTTAAGTGCTTTCCGTCCGATAATCTATGGCATCGATTTCTTTCCCTAATGATCTACACTTTTGCACCTCGAGAATCAATGAGAGCTTGAGCTTACAGACCAAGATTTAGGCCATAAGTCCTCTGACTCTGCTTCTTGGACTTCGCAAGTCGAGCGCTCCACATTTCGAAATCAAACAAAAATAGGAGACTCCAATTCGGACCACAATCTCCTAGCCCTCCACGAATCTGACAGGTGGCTTGTGCAAAATGCCGCTCGCGATTTGAGACGCCCTACGTGTGGGATCTCGATTTGTGCCCCTTGCTGAACTTCACATCGACTCTCACTCACGCAATTGAGAAGCTACTCAAGTGGGACTTCGCTTTTTGCTCTGGCTAACTCCATCATGGGTGCTTACTCACGCAAGTGAGAAGCCAGCCCAGTGGGCTTTTGATTGAGGCCTTTGCCAAGCACCGCATGAACGCCCACTTATGCCCGCCCGCCCGCCCGCCCGAAAAATGCTCCAGTGCGTATAAATCAGCGGCTAGTCCACCTTGTGGAAGGAGAGATACAGTACCCCGCACTAAGTCTTCGCGTAAATCGCGAAAACATGTTAAATCGCGTACCTTCAAAACAACTCATCTTCTTCAACTGCATCCACAATGCTCAGAAGGGCTCCGTTAACTTCAATTTCTGGTAACAAGACTTCTAGAAAGGAGCTTTCTTTGCTCGCCAAAGGTGAAATATCAGGACAAGCTAAATTAGGCCTTACACCCACCCAAATAGCACGAAGTTTGGATGTTCCCCCAAGCACCGTTCGGAGCGTTTTGGGAAGGCTTCAAACAACATCCTCCGGAGTTAATAAATTCAGATCAGGAAGGCCCTTATCAATTACTCCTCGAGCAGCTAGGGTACTGTTACGTCAGTTACGATCGGAGCCTAAAATCACCTGAAGACAGCTGAAAACGAACACCGGGATCGATTTGGACGCGAGAACTCTCAACGCAACA